>Ga0190293_1000515_pt1 | contig 13732 bp, 10 predicted proteins | sample 48693001_MG_FD_161671 | JGI IMG/M metagenome (GOLD analysis project Ga0190293, IMG submission 161671) | Hydrothermal vent microbial mat bacterial communities from Southern Trench, Guaymas Basin, Mexico - 4869-30-0-1_MG | ecosystem: Environmental > Aquatic > Marine > Hydrothermal vents >... | reverse complement strand
AGCGACACGAGCAGCATCGGTGGCACCATCGCGCCTTCCGAGTCGGGGTCATCGGTCGCGACGGTGTACCTTCTGACCTGCTGTGGCGTCACTTGCTGCCATTCGCCGCTTCCAGGGTCGCGCCCAACCCGCTCGTCAAGGATGAGCGCAGCGGCCGCTGCTGTCGATGCGGGGCCACTATGACGCCAATCCAACTCGAAGAGAGGAACTGGTTTGATGAACCCCTTCAACGATCTTTGCCCGCGTCCCACGAACCGGTAGTCGCGGCCAGCCACCAATTCCCGCACAAGGGACGAGACCATGATCTCGCCGCCGTTGGCTGCGTCCATGATGCGAGATGCCAGAATCACTGCGGTTCCGTGCAGGTCATCGTCTTCGGCGATGGGCTCGCCAGCATGAATACCGATTCGTACTCTGATCTCCTCTTGTCCATCTGCGAACTCGTCTGCCAGATATTCCTGGATGGCGATCGCCGTGTCCAGTGCCGATGACGTTGATGTGAACGACACCATGAAGCCGTCGCCCATCGTCTTGATCTCAACACCGCCGTGTTCGGCAACTGCTCGTCGGCACACGGTTTCATGGCGCCGCAAGATGTCTCTGGCTACGGTATCTCCAAGTCTGGCCACCAGCTGCGTCGAGCCCTCGACGTCAGTGAACATCACTGTGCGAAACGTGTCCCTGTGGCGAACGGCGTGGGCTTCGGCCCCGGGGATCAGAAAATCGAGGATCTCATTGACGACATCGATCGTGTTGGGGTCACCCGGTGCTGGCGGATAGTGAGCCACCCCTGGGATGATCACTGCTCGTGAGTTCGGGATTCCAGCGGCAAGTACCCGACCGTTGCGCGGTGGGAAGGCTCGACTACTGCGGCGGTGGATCACCAGGGTTCGGGCCTGGATCTGGGGCAGCAGGGATCTGATATCGGTGTGGTACAGCATGTCCATCAGATTGGCGGCCATGTCGGCCGAGGCAGCTTCCCGCTGGGCCCTTGCGAATTCCTCCTGCTCCTCCTTGCTGGCGTCGGGCATGATCAGATCGGTAATCGACTTTGAACCCATTCCCCATGCAGATCGGATGATCTTGACGAAGCTCTCTTTGAATGGATCAGGGCCCAGAGCCGGTCCGTTGGCCGTGGTCGAGTAGAGCACGAGCTTGTCGACGCGGTCCGGATGCTTGGCCGCATATGCCGCAGCGGCCAACCCGCCCTCAGACATTCCCATGAGGAGGAATCGCTCCAGTCCGAGGTGATCGACGAGAGCCTCGATGTCGTACACCTCCGAGTCCAGCGTGAACTCTGTACGGTCGCGATCGGACAGTCCAGAACCGTGCTTGTCGAATGTGATCAACTGCACGTGGTGAGTGAGTGGCTCGAACAGCAGCGTTGCGGGATGGCGGAAGAACCAATCGAGGTGGGTGGTCCAGCCCATGACGAGCACGAGCGGAGGACCAGCACCCGCCACTCCGTAGGCAAGCGTAACTCCATCGGGACGTGCGAAGTAGGCGAGTTGATGATCCATCCTGAGACCTTAGCTCTCTCGATCTGTCCGTGAGGATCGCAGATCAAGCTCTACCCGCAGCCCGTTCATGCACTTCTCGCGTACCAAGGGTTCCAGCGCACAGATATGTGCACTGGGGCCCACAGAAGGGTGAATTGTGATGGTTCGCGACACGATTCGGGCTGGATTGATCTGTCCATCTGAGGTATTCTGAGAGGTAACCACGAACGTGTGGCCGAGAGGATCGAGTTGGCTGAGATCGGGCTAGGAAAGGTAAGAATTATGCGGCGTGCCATTGCTATTTGGATTGTCCTTGGTCTCGTATTGGTGGTCCCAGTCATCGGCTCTGCGTCTTCGGCTGCGGTGAGTGATCGTTTTGACGTCGACAGCGTCGTGGTTCAGATTCTCGGCCTTGAGCTTCGGATTATCGGCGAAAACACCTTCGTTCCGATCTCGGGGTTCGCTCCCACGAACATGCCGTTGGATCTGGTGAAAGAAGACAGCTTCACCGAACTCCTTCTCGAGGTGGATCCGGACCCTGGTGTCTACGACGCTCTGCGCGTCATCATGGAGCTCAAAACGATCGTCGTCAGCCAGGGTGATCTAACCCGAGAGATCACCGAGTTCAAGGGCTCGCGGGGAAACGGCAAGCTTGCCAGCCTCACGGTCGAGATCGATCCCAGTCTGAGCGTGGTTACCCACATCACGGCTGACCTCGAACTTGACTTCGACTGGAGCAACGCCTTCATTCCTCAGGGTGACTCGAAGTCCATTGCCAAGATCAAGAGTTTCCGTATCAAACCGCGGGTCCAGGCCGTCAACGTATCCACGGCTGGCACGCTCGAATTCCGAACGTTCACGGACAGCGAGACTCCCGACCAACCGTTTGACGATGCCCCTCTGGCGGACGTCATGTACGAGATCTATGACGACACCATCGTGCCGTCACTGCTCGTCGCAAGTGGCGCCTCCTCGGGTGGCGGCTTTATCGAGCATCCCGGTATCCCTGCAGGGGCGTACCGCATGAGCCTGACACCGCCGTTCGGTCATCAAGGACGAACCGTCGTCCCGGTGGAAATCATCGCTGCAAATCTCACGAACCTTGGAGTCGTCACGTTGACCGATATCGATGTTGACGACGATGGCCACCTGCGCGACGACGACTGCGATGACAACAATGACCTGTGGTGGCTACACACCGATGGCACGGATGGTTGTGCGTTGACAGCGTACGAGTGCACCTATGGGAACCAGGTCGCAGAGCAGTGCCTGCCGACGGTGTCGGACGTCGAGATGCACCTGGCGGATCTTCACGAAGACGACGTCACAATGGAGAAGGACAAGTTCTCGTGGGCATCGGCAGCGGAACGACCAGGTAGGCCGTACTACTTCACGCTGGATCTGCCCTGGGACTACTCACCGAGTCAGAAGCATCTCCAGTCGATCCAATACATCGACGCAGGGACAGACCGTAGATTCATCGTTACGTCGTTGAGCGACGAACCAGGCGATTCCAAGAACGAGGCAGCAATTCAGCTCACGGAGACCTACCAGTTCGGCGTCGAGGGTGCGGACCTGGACGCAGTCGTCAACCAGCACCTCCTCAAGAACATCCCAGGGCTTGAACGTTTCAATCACCCGGGCGGGGCCCAGTTGATAGGCGAGTACCTCTTCCTGGCACTCGAAGATCTGCAAACGCCAGCTTCCGCGCCAGCAACCGGAGTGTGGTTGGTTGATCCTCATTCGGCGACACTCGAGTTCAAGTACACCGTGCCAACACATCCGGCCATCATCCCCGATGGCAAGGATGTCGAAGGCATCGGTGATCGCCACCAGGCCACAACGGCGGTGACAAGACTCGATGACGGAACCTTCCTCCTGGCAAGTTGCGTCTATGAGGAATGCGACTTCATCAATTTCTTCAAGTCCAGGTCCACGTCGCTTGTGAGCAACCCGAGTTTCGTGTTCGTCGACCAATGGCGCAGGTCGACCGGGGGCATCGGCGCCGAGCAATGGTCCGACTGTCCTCCTCAGAACATGAACTTCGTCACCCAGGATGACGGTGCTGTGTATCTCGTGATGTTCGGTGGGGAAGGAACATCGGCGGCATGTGATCTCGTCGTCCATGACGATCACCTGTACGGCTACACGGTCGAGATCGAACCAGATGACGATGCCGTTCATGAATATGACGTAACTCTTGTGCTGACGAACAAGGTCGATGTCATACCAAATGATCACAACTGTTGGCCCGGCCCGCCCCCGGTCGTGAATCCGCTCTCGTTGGGTTCCTACGTACCGGGGACGCACGGACTGAACTTCCTTGCAGGATCAGGCGTGTGGATCCGACCTGATGGGAAGGACACCATCGCGATACTCGCCACAGAGCACTACGACAGTTGCGGAAGTACGAAGGTCAATGGCAAGAGCCGCTGGGGAGTCTCTGACAACTGGAAGTAGTTCGACTATCAGGACTCTGGGGGCCAGGGGTGCAACGTCTTGCATCTCTGGAAGTCAAAGTCTTCATGGGCTGGCGAAAATGTGAGTGAGAGGTACCGTCTGGGGCGGCTTGTGGTTAGGATGCCGCCAGACGGGAGGACAAGGCGGGTTTCTGTGTGTCGCATTCACGCGATGTGACGTGCGCGATACTCGGTACTATCCCCCTTCGCAAAGAGTTCGTGAGCAGTAGCCAGGAGGCTTCGTGCGTAGATCGTGGATACCAGCTGTCATCTTGTGGCTGGCCTATACCGTATTGATCGTGTGGGCCACCGCGCAGTTCACCTGGTTCCCCAAGGAGTGGGCCCGCGAGGCCGAGATCGTCGACGAGGCGATGCTCCTTCTTCAGTATCTCGCGGCGCCCGTCATGGCACTCGTTCTCGCTGTCATGACGTGGTCCCTTATCGGATGGCGGTCCGAAGGAGGCGCACATCGCGACGACGCGGCTCCTGTACGGACGAACAAGATCGTTGTCACGACCTGGCTCGTTGTCACATCGGCCCTGGCGATCTTCGTACTCATCAATCCAGGATTCGTCGGTTTGGCCGAGATCAGGGGCGAACCGAGCTCAGACTATGTCATCAGCCTCAAGGGTCAACAGTTCTTCTGGGAGGTCACCTACCCGAACGGGGCAACAGCGCTCGATGAACTCGTGATCCCTGACGAAGCCAGAGTCCGGTACGACGTCATCTCAACCGACGTCCTCCACTCATTCTGGATACCGGCCTTCCGCATCAAGATCGATGCGCTTCCAGGGATCACCACCACGGCGTACGCCACTGCAGAAGGTGAAGGGACATTCGAAGACGACGTGAACCTGCGCATCCAGTGTGCAGAGCTCTGCGGAGCAGGCCACGCCAACATGGCACTACCGATACGAGTTGTGTCGGAGGCAGAGTGGAACGAGTACATCGAGACTTTGACCGATGAGGCATTGACCGATGATGAATAGTCACACAGAACCCGGAGCACGACAATGAAGTACCTCGTACGCGCCATCGTCCTGGGGATCATTGGATATGCATTGGGTGTTGGCTTGACAATGGTCATCCGTGGCGGGGGTCCAACGGATGAGGTCGCAGTCGTCATGGGCTACATACTTGCGCTCGTGGGCTGGCTCGCAGGAATCGGTGGCATAGAAGCATTCGGGCGCCAGTGGGCAGGGAAGTCGGTAGAGGTATCAACGGACCGTGGCTGGAGGCGTTACTTCGAGTTCAGCGTCGACCACAAGGTCATAGGAATCCAGTACGGCGTGACCCTTCTCGGCGTGCTTCTCATCGGTGGCATCTCGGCGATGATCATGCGGATAGAGCTTGCATCGCCAGGAGTCGGGATCGTGGATCTCGACGACTTCAACAAGATCGTCTCAATGCACGGCATCCTCATGGTGGCCGTTGCAGTAGCTGGGATCATCGGCGCTTTCGGGAACTACATCATCCCCATCCAGATCGGTGCCCAGGACATGGCCTTCCCGAGGCTGAACGCGATCGGATTCTGGCTCGTACCGCCGGTTGCGATCGCACTGTTGATGTCTCCGCTCCTTGGAGCGTTCAATGCTGGCTGGACGTCCTATGCCCCTCTGTCCGTCACGAATGAGAGCGGCCAGATCCTGTTCAACATGGCCATCGTGACGTTCGGCATGTCGTCGATCCTTGGCGGTATCAACATCATCACCACGGTGATAACCATGAGAGCGCCTGGCATGACGTGGGGTCGCCTCCCGATATTCACGTGGGCTGGCCTTGCTACCTCCGTCCTGTCCTTCGCCGTGACACAGTTCTTCGCTGCTGCCGTGATTCTCGTCACGATGGACAGGGTTGCAGGCACGAACTTCTTCCAACCCGAAGTCGGGAGCAGCCTGCTCTATGAACACATCTTCTGGTTCTACTCCCATCCAGCGGTGTACATCATGGTGCTGCCAGGGTTCGGGGTGATCCTCGAGGTCGTGACCACCTTCGCTCGAAAACCGTTGTTCGCATACAAGGCGGTTGTTGTATCGCTGTTCGTGATCGTCGGACTCTCTGTGGTCGTGTGGGCACATCACATGTTCACGTCAGGCATGGCGAACTTCCTCCATGGGCCGTTCATGATCATCACGGAGGCGATCTCCATTCCAACGGGCGTGATCTTCCTCGGGATCCTCGGGACGTTGTGGCAGGGAAGGCTCTGGTTCAGAACGCCGCTTGTCATCGCATTCGGTTGGCTCTTCAACTTCACGATCGGCGGAATCACCGGCATCTTCCTGGCTGACGTGGCGACAGATATCCACCTCCACGACACGTACTTCGTCGTTGCCCACTTCCACTACACGATCGTCGGTGGGTCGATCTTCGCTCTGCTCGCGGCCATGTTCTACTGGTTCCCGAAGATCACCGGCAGGATGTACAACGAGAAGGCTGGGATCACCTTCGGTATCTGGGTGACAGTGTTCTTCAACCTCACGTTCATCCCGCTGTTCTGGGCGGGAATGAATGGAATGAACCGGCGTATTGGCGACTATCCGGAGGTCTTCGAAGGAGCGAACAAGTTCGCATCTGTCTCCGCCTTGATCCTGGGAACGAGTTTCCTTCTCTTCGTCGGAAACCTGTTGTACTCGGCGATTTGGGGGCCGAAGGTCGGGCCCAACCCATGGAACGCCCGCACACTGGAGTGGCTGATCCCGTCTCCGCCACCCGAGCACAACTTCACATCCCAACCGGTCGTCATCGGCAACCCGTACGCATACGGCGTCAAGGGGTCGGTCCATGCGTACTTCCCCGATGACAATAACCCACGTGACATCGGCGAGGGCGGTACTTCCGATGAACAAGGTGTGTTGGTATGACGGCCGATCAGCAGACGGCCGATCAGCAGACGATCGACCACGAGAACCTCAAGAAGGCCACTCGCAAAGGGATCCTCGCTGCGGTTCTGATAGCGATCCTCAGCGTGATCGAGTACTTCATCGCCGTGGAGGTTGCGAACCCGCTGTGGTTGCTGATGCCGTTCGTCATCGCCAAAGGTTGGATCATCCTGGACACCTTCATGCACGTGCGCGCACTCTGGGGCGATGATCACTGATGACGACCCTCGATGCACCCCCAGAAGAGCTCGATACACCACCAGAAGAGGCCGTGACCGAATCCCACGGCGAATACCACATGGATATGTCGTTCCAGCCAAAGGCGAACCGCATCGGGCTGTGGCTGTTCATCGTTTCAGAAACGTTCCTCTTCGGTGCGTTCCTGTCAGCTCGGTGGTTCTCGACAGGAACTCTCAAACCAGAGGAGCTCAACCAGGCACTTGCTCTGGTGCTCACGATCGTCCTCCTCGTTTCTTCCGTGAGTGCCTACCTCGCTGAAACGTCGATCAAATACAACCACCGCAGGAACTTCGTCCTGTTCACGGTCTTCACGATCGTGATGGGTCTCGTCTTCCTGGGGGGCGTGACGATCGAGATCAAGGAAGCGATTCATGCGTACCCGCCAGAGACACCGTACGGATCCTCGTACTTCATGCTGATCGGTCTGCACGCGTTCCACGTCGTAACTGGGCTGGTCGCTCTGACGATGGTCCTCGTGCTCGGTCTCAAGGGACACTACGGGTCCAAGGAGTACTGGGGAGTCGAAGGCGTGGTCAAGTACTGGCACTTCGTCGACCTCGCATGGGTGATCATCTACCCAACGCTCTATCTGTTCTAGCGATGTCTCAAGACCCAGCCGCGCGTCAGGGCCGAAAGCGGACCATCTCGCGTAGGCGGAGGATCATCGAAGCTGCCGCCCTCATCGTCGGGTCGACACTCGTCATCGGCCTCCTGTCATCCATTGCACTGTTGATCTACACAAAGGATGCCCGAGAGCCGACGGTACATGTGCTCGACATCCCGCTGGGATCATACGAACGGATACTCGGAGGTGAGAACGTTCTCGATATACCCTCGACCTGGGCGTTCTACGCTGGTGATGCGATCGTCCTGGACAACAAGGACGATGTCACTCACACCATCGGCACATGGTCTGTTCCACCGAACACGACGAGGAGATTCGGACTCCAGCCTGCCTTCGGAGGCAACTTCACCTGCAGCCTCCTGCCTTCTGGAACGGTGACGCTCGACATCCAGCCTCGTGCATTCGACTTCTCGATCATCGCCCTGACCACGTTCGGGTTCGGAATGTCAGTCGGCGTGATCCTGGTGATCGGTCTGACCATGATCCGTGCAATGGGTCACGAGGATGACGATGACTGGGCTGATGCGGGATTCAACGGAGAGGCCAGGACCGACGTCCACGTGTGACGGGAGTCGCAGTCTCTGTATCGGGCGGGAGAACCGGCCGCTACAACACAAGCCAGGAATCCGATGCGTCAGGGATGGTTGTATTCATCAGCCGAACGAAGGATCCATGATGAGCATCACCGTCCTACCCGCTGACTGGGAAGCAACCAGAGTGAGCCTGCAGCGTTACGCACACGCCGTGACTGCCATGCCCCGCGCTGGAGCGCCCTCACATCCGAGATGGGACCAGGTTGCCATGGCGGTGACTCCGTACGGACTCGAGACAGCTGCCACGCCTCTGGGGGACGGAACACAACTTGTGTCGACGATCAACCTCAAAGACCATGAGATCGTGATGTCGGCAGGTGACACGACACGCGTGTTCGACCTCACGGACGGACCTACTCCCAAGGAGGTTGGCGAAGCGGTTGCGGCTCTCGCAGCAGAGCATGGTTCCACGATCGAGGTGGACGCATCGCGCTACGAGGATGACTCGATCCAGGTGTACGACAGAGCACATGCGTCTGCCTTCCTTGACGTTGCGACGACTGTCGTCGATGCGTTCGGAGAGATCAACGCAGGCGTTCAGGGAGAGATCACAGGGCCCCATCTGTGGCCACACGGATTCGACATCGCAACAGAATGGTACTCAGACAAGATGGTCGACTACGACGGCACTCCAACGAGTGCTCAGATAGCGATCGGCTGGTATCCGGCAGGGGACGCCTATTTCTACGCGAACCCGTGGCCGTTCGAGGACTCGTGGATCGATGTCGAGCTGCCAGGGGAAGCATCATGGAATACCGAAGGCTGGTACGGGGCGTTACTCAATGTTGCCGATATCTCTGAGGAATCTGGCGCGGAGAGCGTCGTTGCACTCGGCGAGGCGGTACACATCATTGCTGGTGAGACCCTCTCGAGTTAGCTTGGGAGCCCCGCACCGGGACAGAACCGGCGTGTAGGGCTTCGCAAAGCCTTCGATGATGTGGTATTAATAGGGTATGGCATTCCCCGCACCCTTCTACCGTTGGCGCCCTCACCCATGGCACGGACTCACCGCAGGTGACGACGCGCCCGACCACGTGACCGCGTTCATCGAGATAACTCCGTTCGATGTCGTCAAGTACGAGGTCGACAAGGCGACCGGCTACCTCAAGGTCGATCGCCCGCAGACGGGTTCCTCGTCACCACCCGTCCTCTATGGGTTCATCCCGCGGACATACTGTGACGTACGCGTCGCGGCGCTCGTCGACGGTGTGGATGTGGCTGATGGCGATCCTCTTGATATCTGTGTTGTCTCTGAACGGCCCATAGACCGGGTCGAGATCCTGATGCGCACACGCGTGATCGGTGGATTCCAGATGATCGATGGGGGTGAAGCGGACGACAAGATCGTTGCAGTGCTCGCTGGTGACCCTGTATGGGACGGTGTCATGGACATCAAAGACCTCCCGCCTGCTCTCGTGACGAGAATGGAACATTATTTCCTCTCGTACAAGGCGATCCCTGGCAAGCCAGCTACGGTGACGATCCCTCTCACGTATGGTGCTGAGCACGCTCAGACCGTCGTGCTGGCGGCAATGGCAGACTACGAGGATACGTTTGGCGACGGTTGATGGAGATCGTGACGCCGAGGCGTTGACTTTCCACCCGCTTACTCCCGGCGAGGTCGCTGCGCGTGTGAAGGCCGGTGAATCCAATACGGTCGATTCCGATGATTCGAGGTCGGTAGGGAGCATCCTGCGCGCCAACATCTTCACTCGATTCAACGCGATCATCTCTGTGCTGCTTGTGTTGATCCTCGTGTTCGGCAAGCCAGCAGATGCCATGTTCGGCCTTGTCATGATCGCGAATGCTCTGATCGGCATCATCCAGGAGCTACGGGCGAAGCGGACACTTGACAAACTGCAGGTTCTCAACACACCGACGATCACTGTGCAACGTGCGGACGGTCACATCGAACTCGAGTCGGATGAGATCGTCCTCGGCGACATCGTTGTCATCTCCCGCGGAGAACAGATACCCGTTGACGGTGTCGTGCTCTCGAGTGACGGTCTTGAGGTTTCCGAAGCGCTCCTCACGGGTGAGTCCGAACCGCTCCTCAAGACTCATGGCCTCGATGTCATGAGCGGCTCCTTCGTGGTCGCTGGCATCGGGACCATAGGAACCACCGCCGTCGGATCCGATTCCTACGCCAACAAGCTTGCCCAGGACGCGAAACGTTTCACGTTGGCCAAGAGCGAACTACAGACGTCGATCAACCAGATTCTCAAGATCGTTACGTGGCTGATCATCCCCACATCAGCGCTGCTGTTGTACAGCCAATTGCAGGCTGATCAGTCGATCCCTGACGCGATCGTTGGTGCGGTCGCTGGAGTGGTGGCGATGGTTCCCCAGGGCCTCGTCCTCCTTGTATCTGTGTCGCTTGCCGCCGCCGTTGTGAGGCTCGGTCAGTACCAGGTGCTCGTACAGGAACTCCCAGCGGTAGAAACCCTTGCACGGGTCGACATCGTGTGCGTGGACAAGACCGGTACCTTGACCTCTGGCGACATTGTGTTCGATCAGTACGTTCAACTCGATGGCGCCACAGCGGACGCGCCCGCAGTGCTCGCCGCGATCGCAGCGTCGGACCCAGATCCGAACGCGACGATGCACGCCCTCTCTGTGGCGTTTCCCTCAGACGTGCCACCAGACGTTGTCTCACGCATGCCGTTCTCGTCAGAGAGAAAGACCTCAGCTGTTGCCTTTGGTGATGGGACCGCGTGGACGCTTGGTGCGCCTGAGTTCGTCCTCGATACGGACACCAGGTCATCTCTAGGGGATGAGATCGGAGAGTTCACCAGCGAGGGTGACCGTGTACTTGTCATGTGCCGCACCACGGCAGAGTCGGTCGAAGCCGGTGATGCTGAGCCTGGCTTGCCAGCCATGTTGCTGGTCTTCTCTGAGGACGTGAGGTCTGATGCGGCGGGCACCGTGGCGTACTTCGAGGAGCAAGGTGTCACGGTGAAGGTGATATCCGGTGATGCGTCTTCGACCGTCGCCGCGGTCGCACGGGAGGTTGGCGTGGATGCGAGCCATGTCATGGACGCGACGGCCCTCCCTGATCCGACGGATGCCTCGTTCGATTCGATCGCAGAGGAGACAGGCGTGTTCGGTCGTGTGAACCCGGATCAGAAGCGAGATCTGATCACAGCACTTCAGCGGAACGGTCACGTTGTTGCTATGACAGGTGACGGTGTCAATGACGTTCTCGCCTTGAAGCGAGCGGACATGGGGATCGCGATGGGTGCGGGAACCGGAGCGACACACGCCGTGGCCCAGATCGTCCTGATGGACAATCGATTCGCTTCGCTGCCACAGGTGGTCGCTGAGGGGAGGCGAGTTGTAGCCAATATGGAACGTGTGGCATCCCTCTTCCTAACGAAGACGGTGTACGCGACCATGCTGGCGGTCCTCATCGGGTTTGTGGGTCTCGCCTTCCCGTTCCTACCCAGACACATGACGCTTGTGGGTGCGCTCACCATCGGGATACCGGCCTTCATCCTGTCATTCGAGAATCAGGAACGACCGATCAGGAAAGGGTTCCTCGCACGGGTGCTCTCCTTCGCGGTTCCAGCAGGCCTGGTGTCGGGGACCACCGTATTCGCCTTCTACGCGCTCACACGTATGGACCGTCTCGACTTCACGTTGGAGCAGTCTCGTACGGGCGCAACGATCCTGATGATCGTTCTCGGCCTCGTGATCCTCGCTGAACTGGTGAGTCCTGTGAGCAAACGAAACATGGCGATGATCGTCGCGATGTTCGCTGGATTGGTGATCGTGCTTGCGGTTCCGCCGTTGAGGGATCTCTTCGAGTTGACACTCCCCGGAATCGTTGCATGGGTTGTCATAGGTACGGTCGCCGGAGTGGCTGGAGTGATACTCAAGACGCTCCTGGGTACGACACGGCGCAGTGTGGAGCGCAGGCTCACCTCGGTCGGGCTGTGACGAGTTATCGTGGGGGTGACGACGTGAAGGTGTGCAGGTGAGCGGTTCGAGCAAGGTCATCAAGAAGCTCGTGTGGTGGGCAGTTGCGGCGCTCTATCACAGGGTCGAGGTCCGCCAGGCCCCGCACCTCACCGCGGAAGGACCTGAGCTTGCGAATTCGAGCCATTTCGGCGGATTCACCGATCCATTGCTGCTGGTATACGCCATGGACCGCGTTCCGCGTTTCGTTGCCCGCGATGTGATCTGGAAGTACCCGGTCGCGAAGAGCCTCTTGAAATGGGTGAAGGCCATCCCTGTCCACAAGGCTGAAGATGGCGGTCCCACATCCAATGATGCAATGTTCGCGTCGACTTATGAAGCGTTGGGTGAAGGCGATCTCGTCACCATCTTCCCCGAAGGCATCACCGTGGATGACCCGTCTATCGCCCACATCAAGACCGGTTCAGCCCGGATCGTTCTCGGTGCTCGAGCAGCCGGCGTCAGCGGTCTACGCCTTTTGAGCGCAGGCATCCACTATGAGAACAAGGCGGCGTTGCGCTCTGAGGTGTTCATCGACATCGGTTGGGTAATCGACCTGGATGCTTTCGTCGAAGCGCATGTCACACCAGGTGAGCCGGAAGACGCATCCAACAGGGAGCTGGTGCGAGAGCTCACGAGTGTCATGGAGGCGAACCTGAGAGAGGCAGCCCCAGACTTTGAGAGTTGGGCGATTGCACGATCGTTGTCTGCCGCATCAGACGTAGCCCTACGTACCAACACGCAGAAGGACGGGATCGACGTCGGGCACGGAGACAGAGAGAGGTTGGCACGTCTTCTCGACGACTCGCCAGAACCCGAGCGTTTTGCTGTGCGTGACTCCATGGATACATACCAGGCAGACCTCGATGCGATGGGTTTTGACGACGAGATGTTGATGTCAGGACTCACCAAGATCACGTCTTTCATGGCCTATCTGATCAGGTCGATAATCATCGGACTCGTCCTGGTTCCCTTCGCCCTCGCCGGATTGATCGTCAATGCGATCCCGATGGCGCTCGTTTGGCTCATTGGACGCCTGAAGGTTGCTGACGCCATGATGGCTACGCTCAAACCGATCGGTGCGATTCTCGTCTTCGGCATCACCTGGGGGTTCTGGGTCTGGGCAGGGTGGTCCAGTGGTGGGCCAGAGGGGGCCGCAGGGATTCTTCTCCTGCTTCCGATCCTGTTGTTCGCCCTGATAGCGATCTTCGAACGCGGGGTGCTGGTAGGCAAGGCGATCCGTGGCTTCAGCCGATCTCGATCCTTCACGGACGTTCACGACCAGATCATGGATCATCGGCGTGCCGTGGTGGAGGCCGTAGCCATTGCAGCGTGAGGGAGGAGCTATCAGCTTTCAGCTTTCAGCTTTCAGCTTTCAGCTTTCAGCTGATAGCGTCTCAGGCGTCTGACGCGCGGCCCTCGGCTATGGCATCTGAACGTCTGATCTCGCTGTCTCTGAGGCGAGTCTCGATCCGTTCCA
>Ga0190293_1000514_pt1 | contig 13742 bp, 4 predicted proteins | sample 48693001_MG_FD_161671 | JGI IMG/M metagenome (GOLD analysis project Ga0190293, IMG submission 161671) | Hydrothermal vent microbial mat bacterial communities from Southern Trench, Guaymas Basin, Mexico - 4869-30-0-1_MG | ecosystem: Environmental > Aquatic > Marine > Hydrothermal vents > Microbial... | reverse complement strand
AAGTTAGTTGCTCATACTTCTCATACAGATAAAATTTCAGAAAGAATTTCTCCTGTTTCAATTAAAAAACTTAAAAACGGAAATTATCTGGTTGACTTCGGAGTGGAAATCTCTGGTTGGCTTAAACTAAATAAAGTGGAAGCTCCTTCAGGCCATAAAATTGGTATAAAATATAATAATGGCAGTGATTTCTCCGGTAATAATTCCTATATTTTTAAAGGAAATGGTACTGAATCTTATGCTGCTCGATTCAATTGGTTTGTATTTAGTAGTGTAGAAATTTCCAATTGGTATGGAGAATTAAAACCTTCTCAATTAACTGCCGAAGCAGTAAATACCTACATTAAGGAATCTGCAAAATTTGAAACTTCCAATCAATTGCTTAATGATATCAATAAAATTTGGAGAAGAAGTCAGATTGATAATATGCATGGAGGAATTGCTAGTGATTGCCCTCATAGAGAACGCTCTGCCTATACGGGTGATGGTCAAGCTGCCTGCGTTACAGTAATGCACAATTATGATGCACAAAACTTTTATCAAAAATGGGTGCAAGATATGTTGGGTGCACAAAATGTAGAAACTGGTTACGTACCTAACAGCGCTCCTTGGCAGCCTGGATGTGGTGGCGGAGTAGCTTGGGGAGCAGCTATCTGTATTATTCCCTGGGAATTTTATACGCATTATGGTGCTTTAGATATGCTGGAAGATAATTATGAAGGTATGAAAGAATATATTCGATACATGAAAACATGGGTAAATAAAGATGGTATCATGTTTTCTCAACGAAAAGGAAGTGATGGGAAAATTCTTAAATGGTTTAATCTTGGCGATTGGGTAGGTCCTGGAGAAATGGCTTCTGATGAAATGGTTCACACATTCTATTATTGGAGATGTGCAGATTTGACTGCTCAATCGGCGGAAGCCCTAAACAAACACGAAGAAGCAAAAATATATGCCAATCTTGCTGATAAAACAAAGAAAGCTTTTCATAAACTATTTTATGATGCAAAAAATGGAACATATGGAAATGGAGGTGGAAATATATTTGCCTTAAAAATAGGAGTTCCAAACAATCAAAAAGATAAAGTGATCACTTCCCTAAAAGCTAATATCAAAGCCAATGACGGGCATTTTGATACTGGTATTTTCGGAACACAATTCTTCTTTGAAGTACTCTCCGAAAATGGAATGCATGATTTAGCTTATGAAGCTTTAACAAAAAGAACAGAACCAAGTTTTGGTCACTGGCTTGAGCTTGGAGCTACTACAACCTGGGAACAATGGAATGGAGCCAATTCAAGGAATCACCCAATGTTTGGAGGAGGCTTGGTTTGGCTATACAGAAAACTTGCGGGTATGAATGCAGACCCGAAACAACCTGGGTATAGGCATATAATTTTTAAACCACAAACTATTGATGCTCTTGATTTTGTAACATACACAAATAACACACCTTATGGTAAAGCTGGAATCACATGGGAAAAGAAAGAAGAAAAATATACAATGGAAATTACTGTACCCGTTGGCAGTGATGCAACAATCTATATCCCTATTAATGATATCAGCAAGTTAAAAGAAGGTGGTAATTCAATCAAACAGGTTAAAGAAATTCAGATTAAATCTACAGATAATAAGCAAGTTGTTCTGCATGTGTCATCCGGGGTTTATCACTTTGAATTTTAGAACTATTCTAAAAAAGAGTTGAATTTAGCATGAAATATGAAGCACAAATCTAGTATATTTCACAACCACAAAGGAAGGTCGTATTATTAAAGGTATTATTTAAATAAATCGTTATAAATAAATGAATTTGAAATTATTAATATTTATAATTTTCATTGATATTTTATTCGTTTGCTTTAAACCTAACGATCAAAAGGATTTTATCCACTTAAAGCAATTCAATTATCCTATATTGAAAGGAAAAGAAAATAATCCTGTTTTAAGGATCTGCTATGTCAACAATTCTAATAATAAAATACTGAAGAGAATAAAGATCAATTTATCAGATACACAACTCAAAGATCTTGATTCTATAAGAATATTTCAAAGAAAAAAGGATTCTGTTTTTAGACCTAAAAATCAATTTGGCAGAACATTGGCAGCCGCTGATGATTTAATTTTCAATGACTCCATTATATTAAATAAAGGAAAGAATTATTTATGGGTTAGTTATCAGTTATCCAATGATTGTGACCTTGAAAGTAAAATTGATGCAGGTTTGGACTATTTGGTAATTGATAAAAATAAGGTATTCCCCAACGAAACAAGTCCTGAAGGAAAACTTAGGACAGGAATAGCTTTACGAAAGCATTGGGATGATAAAGTCCATACCTACAGAATTCCGGGATTGGTTACTTGCAACAAAGGTACTTTGTTGGCAGTATATGATGTTCGAAGAGATTTTGGAAGAGATCTTCAAGGCAATATAGATATTGGTCTGAGTCGGTCTACCAATCATGGAGCAACATGGGAACCTATGCAAATTGTTCTCGATATGAAAACATGGGGAGATTTACCCGAAAAATTTAATGGAGTAAGTGATGCATCCATTTTGGTTGATAGAAATTCGAATACCATTTTTGTTGCTGGTTTATGGATGCACGGTGTGATCAACTCTGAAGGAAAATGGATGGAGGGTTTGAATGAAAAAAGCAGAGACTGGAATCACCAATGGAGAAATAAAGGTTCTCAACCTGGTTTGGATATAAAACAAACAAGCCAGTTCTTAATTGTAAAAAGCACAGATGATGGAAAAACATGGAGTAAGCCCATAAATCTGACCAAAATGTGTAAAGACCCAAAATGGTGGCTATGGGCTCCCGCTCCAGGACATGGCATAACTTTAAGGGATGGTACACTAGTATTTCCAACCCAAGGACGTGATGAAAATGGAAAACCTTTTTCAAATATTACATTTAGTAAGGATAATGGTAACACATGGCAAACCAGTAATTTTGCTTATCAAAACACAACAGAATCTATGGCAGTAGAATTATCGGATGGCTCTATCATGCTAAATATGCGTGACAATAAAAATCGTAAAGAAAAAGGAGATAGAAATGGCAGGGCAATTTGCACAACAAACGATCTTGGAAAAACATGGAAAGAACACCTTACTTCTCACGAAACTTTGATTGAGCCGGTTTGTATGGCTTCAATTCACAAACATACTTTTAAAGATAAAAATGGAGGTCAAAGATCCATTTTATTATTCTCCAACCCAAATGATAAAAGAAAAAGGATCAAACAAACTATCAAAGTAAGTTTTGATGATGGAAATACCTGGCCAAAAAAATACTGGTTAGAACTTGACGAAGGAAAAGCTGCAGGATATTCATGCTTAACTTCTATTGATGAAAATAATATTGGAATTCTTTATGAAGGGAGTCAGTCACAAATCACCTTTCAAAAGATTCCGTTGAACGAATTGATAAAGGACGATCAAACAGATTATTAAATCCTTAATTGTTAAGTGAATTTTTAAATAATTTTTAGTTTTAGTACTTATTTTTAAAAATCTATGATTGTATTAAAATATTTTTAAAAATCACTTTTAGAGAAAAGATTATTACGTATTTTTATCCATGAATTTATAATATGAATCATTTATAACGAACTTACAATTATTAAAATATGGAGCTTCAAAGAAGAGATTTTTTAAAGAAAATTACTGTTGCCGGAGCAGGAATGGCACTTGCACCCAATTTAATTTCAGCAAATGAAACAAAAGAAGCAATTGGCTTCAAGAAAAAGAAAAATAATGGTAGAATCAATATAGCATTTATTGGTGTTGGAGGAAGAGGAAGAGGCCATGTAAGTCTTGTATCAAAATATAAAAACATTGATATTACTGCAATTTGTGATGTGGATCCAAAAGCAATTAAAGCAACCCAAAAGATCTTAAGAGATCATTCAAGAAAGGAAGCTACTGTTTATACAGGTGATGACCATGCATATCTTAAAATGTTGGAACGTGATGATATTGATGGTGTAATTATTGCTTCCCCCTGGTTATGGCATACACCAATGGCTGTAGCTGCAATGAAAGCTGGTATATATGCAGGTGTTGAAGTGAGTGCAGCAAACACTATTGAGGAATGTTGGGATCTGGTAAATACTTCGGAAGAAACTGGAGTGCCGTGTATGATATTAGAAAATGTTTGTTATGCACGTGAAGCAATGTCCGTATTAAAAATGGTTCGTGAAGGAGTTTTTGGAGAAATAGTTCATGCAACTTGCGGGTATAAACATGATCTGCGTGGTGTAAAATTTAATCCAGGAGTGGAATTTGGAAAAGATGCCCGAGGAGAAGCCAGATGGCGAACCGAACATTCTTTAAAAAGAAATGGAGATATCTATCCAACGCATGGTATTGGTCCGGTAGCAACCTGGTTTGATATCAATAGAGGAAACAGATTTGTTACACTAACTTCAGTTGCAACAAAATCAACTGGCTTACACAAATATATTGTTGATCATCCAAAAGGAGGAAAAGAGCATCCAAATGCAAAATTAAAATGGAAATTAGGTGATATTGTTACAACAACCATATCAACGGCAAATGGTGAAACGATAATTCTGAGTCATGATACCAATTTACCCAGACCTTATTCATGGGGATTTGAATTGCATGGCAATAAAGGTGTTTGGGGTGGTCAGTATGAAGGAAAAAGAATTTATATAGAAGGTGAATCTGAACCTCATAAATGGAGTACAGGTGAATCTTATGATAAATATTTTAACAAATATGATCATAAATTATGGAAAGAAGAGGCTGCAAAAGCAGAAGGTGCCGGTCATGGAGGTATTGATTATTTTACGATCAAACAATTTGTTGATAGTGTACAAAATGAAGTACAACCACCAATTGATGTGTATGATGCTGCTGCATGGAGCGCAATCACTCCATTATCAGAGGCGTCAATAGCTAGTGGTGGATCTCCTCAGTTTTTCCCTGATTTTACCAGAGGAAAATGGATGACTAATAAACCTGTTTTTGGACTGGAATAATCTTGTTATATATATTTCTAAAAAGAAGCTATCTCAAAAGTTATTTTTTTGAGTTTTTTGATATCATAAAAACTTTGTGATACTTTGCGAAATCTTCGTGAGCCTTTGCGTAACGGCTTTTTAATATTATATCGCAAAGGAAACAAGAAGGGCCTCAAAGAGCTATTGAGATAGCCATTTTTTTAGTTGGAAAATTAATTATATACTGTTAGATTCACTTTATTATTGGTTTCTGAGTTCTCTCCAACAAATATCTCAAATGAACCGGGTTCTACAAAAGGGTTTCCATCATTATCAAAAATGAATAGATCTTCCGAACTAATTTCAAAAACTACTTTTTTAGATGTTCCTTTTTTAAGGAATACTTTTTTAAATTTTCGCAATGATCTTATTGGGGTTGGAACACTTGCTTCCATATCATGCATATACAATTGCACAACTGTATTTCCATCATATTTTCCATTATTACTAACTGTTACAGTTACTTTTGTTATTTGAGTTTTTGATATATTAGTTTTTTCCAGTTTTGGTAGAGAAAAATCAAATTTAGTATAACTCAACCCATAACCAAACGGATATAGAACATCACCTTCAAAATAACGATAAGTACGACCTTTCATACGATAATCCTCAAAAGGAGGCAGATCATTTATAGATTTATAATAAGTTATCGGTAATTTACCTGAAGGATTATAATCACCAAATAACACATCTGAAACAGCATCACCCCCTCCTTGTCCGGGATACCAAATATTTAAAATAGCAGGTAAGTTATTTTGTTCCCAATTAATAGCCATTGCACTACCTCCAGTCATCACAAAAACAACTGGTTTACCTGTATTTTTTAATTCTTGCAAAAGATCATGCTGAACTTTAGGTAGTTTTAAATTAGTTCTGTCGCCTTTGTCAAACCCTTCAATTTTTACAGGCATCTCCTCCCCTTCCAATCGGGCTGATATTCCACCAACATATATGATTACATCACTTTCTTTCACTATATTCATCAGATGATCCCTTCCTTTGATCTCTTCTTTATTCCATACCAATTGAACAGAAGCCATCCATTCATTTGTACATAAATACTCTAGTCTAAATTTATACTTTTTGTTCTTTTCAAATTTAACCTTTGCAGATAAAGCAAAAGTTCCATTTCCACTTGACCCGTTTAAAACTTCTTTATCATCAATGAATAAACGATAAGATCCTCCACTTTCCAACACACCAAGTAATACATCTCCTGTAAAATCAGGTTTTAAAACTCCTGTATATTTGATGGAGAATTTGCCTGGGGTCAATAAATCGATAGGTGCAGCACCACCCCATTCAAAATCAATAAAAGATTGATTATTTTTAAGAATGGGTTTCCCTTTCAATTTTGAGTTATTATAATACTCTGTTACTATTTGTCCGTGAAAAGATGCCGGTTCTATCACATCAAAAATAGTATCGTTGTTGGTAAGATTTGTTCCTTTAAAATAATGAACTGTGGTTTTTTTTGAAACTTTTTCCTTAATCCCTTCCAAAATGGTTTTCCGATAGGTTGGTGTACCAAAATAATTTCCCAAAACAAAATGCCTATCATTGGCATTAGGGCCAATAACTGCAATAGACTTAATATCTTTTGAAATAGGTAATGTATTATCTTTATTTTTTAGTAGAACTATAGATTCTCTGGCTGTTTGAAGAGCCAGTTTTTTTGAAGTATCAGATTCGATAAAGCTATCGTCATACTTTAAAAAAGGAGCCTGATCTTGCGGATTCAACAAACCTAATTTAATACGTGCTATGATGAGCCTTTTCAACGATTTATCAATTTCTTCTTCACTGATTAATCCTTTTTTTACAGATTCTACCAAGTGCTTATAACTGGAACCACAATTAAGATCACATCCAGCCTTTACAGCCAATGCAGATGCCTCTTCTGCAGTTGGAACAATCTTATGAAACTTATAAATATCATAAACAGCACCACAGTCAGAAACCACATAACCTTTAAAACCCCATTTGTCTCTTAATATATCGTTTAATAATAAAGTGCTTGCTGTTGCTGATTCACCCAAATATCTATTGTAGGCAGACATTACAGAAAATGCTTTTCCTTCGATAATGGTCGCTTTAAATGCAGGTAAATACGTTTCCCATAGATCTCTTTTGTCGGTATAGGCATCAAAACTATGCCTATTATGTTCCGGACCGCTATGAACTGCATAGTGTTTTGGAGTTGCAATTACCTTATAATAATCGGGGTCATCACCTTGTAATCCTTTTACAAAGGCAACTCCCATTTTAGAAGTTAGGTAAGGATCTTCCCCATAGGTTTCCTGACCACGTCCCCATCTTGGATCTCTAAAAATATTGATGTTTGGACTCCACATTGTCAATCCCTGATATCTGTTTCTTTGACCTAGTTTTATACTGTGATTAAATTTTGCTCTTGCTTCCGTACTTATCGCATCTGCCACTTTATGAATCAAATCTGGATTCCAGGTTGCTGCCATACCAATTGCCTGAGGATAGGAAGTTGCAGCACCGGCTCTTGCAACTCCGTGCAAACTTTCGTTCCACCAGTTGTACTCGGGTATTCCTAAACGATCAATAGCAGGTGCTACATCCTGCATTTGAGCTACTTTTTCATCAAGTGAAAGTCTCTTTAACAGATCATCAGCCCTTAATTCTGTATCAAGTTTTACATCCTGAAAAGGATAAGAAACATCCTGAGAATGTATTGTAAATGAAGAGATTAAAATTAAAAAACTAAAAATCCATAAGTTTGAATTTTTCAAATAAATACTTTTTAGAATGTCCATCATTTTAATATATTTAAATTTACCTTAGGGATATTATTCATTATAATTTTTAAACTACTTCCATTTTTCATATCCTTATAGCTAAAAAATAAGCCATCCATTTTTTGATCATTCAGATGTGCCACTTTAAGTTTCCATAAGGATTCATCGTAAAACCTCTCTCCACTTGTCAGAGCATTTTTATATTGTGGATCAGCAATCAATCCAATCTTTAAAATTGGTTTGAATTACGAGTATAAACCCAGAACGAGTATGATTAAAATTGATGTAAATACTAAATTTTTCATTGGATCTGCACTGTGTATTATACTGGTTTTTATCTGTAAATTAGCATCTTTTTTTTAAGTAACTAAACAAAATAATTTTTTTAATCCGTATTAATTTTAAAAACAACCTTATCAGAATACATTTTATTTAAAACTATATTTCGCTGAAAATTTCCCCAGCTCAGATCAATATAATCCATTTTATTATTTGCAAATAGTTGAATGCTGTTTTCTCTTTTTTCAATTCGACAAGCAATATCTCTCTGACCTAAAACCGATAATATTTCTCGTCCTTTATTATAAAGATTATATGTCATAATATTTTCTTTTGTTGATCTGGAAATATTTGTAAGCTGATCCCCAAATGACTCATCCTTAGTTCCTTCATAATAGAAACTTTTTGAATCATTTTCCCATTCTTTAGTTGGTTCTATCCGATATTTTTTTAAAATGTTTGAATACAAAGAAACATTCCCTTTTTGAGCTGACAGATGCTCTTCGGGGTAATAAGACCAGTAAGGATTTCTTAGCCATGAGAGTGAATCAATTATATTATCCAGTTCAAATCTAATTCCAATTTCACGAATGTCTGATTTAGGAATATTTTTTATCTGATATCGTATTGTAATCTCTCCTGTAGAAATTATTCTCATCTCAAAATCTACCTTTTTAACATCTTCATATTTACCTTTTGTTAAAATCACAACTTCATTGTTTTCTCTTTTAAAAGTAAATTTCATCAAGCTCCAATTCTCCCCATGATCATCAATTTCGTGATTAGAATACATTTTTGAATCTCCTTTGGTTCGTAAATTTAAATATGGACCTGAGAAATTTGTCCTTGTAGTTGAATTTTGAATTTCACGGATCAAACCGGTTCTTTTATTAAAAATAATTTTTGTATTGTTCTTGCAGTTAACTGTCAGTTGGTCTTTTTCATCTTTGACACTTATCTCCCCATAAGAATCATTTCCTTTTGGAATATTAAAATCTACTTTTAAATGAAGAATATATTTATCAATCAATCTGTTTCTATTATCAAAAATTTCGACGGTAACCGGATCTTGTTGCTTCAAATTCTTTATAGGAAAATCCAGTACCCCTCTTGAATGCGGTTGAATATCTGTGGGTTTTAAGATCTCATTATAACCCTGATAAGAATATTTGATAGTTAGTTCATTGATATTGGTGTGATCAAATCGATTGTATACCGGAACCGACAAATTTCTTCCAGAATAATTTTCAAAAGTAGTTTGAAGAAATTTAACCGGAGAATATGCCTTTTTAGTATTCCAAAATTCAGGTTTTTTTCTACGCCAGGTGTCTACAATACCCCATTCACCATAACCAATTGTGTTTCCGGTATATTCGGCCGGAATTACTTTTTTATCAATTTTTCCCCACCATTCATTAAATCCGGGTAAAGATCTGGGCAGCATAAAAGTTTCATCTATCATACCCCAGATAGCTCCTCCTAAACCACCATCTGCTTCAAATACATTCGACCACATCCTATCGAGACTTTGCCCCCAAAAATCTCTGATATTTGGATCCTCTTTTACCGTAAAATTATTATAACAAGCTACATGGGCCCATTCGTCAAAAATAACCGGCATTTCTTTATAGCCAAAGTCTTTTGTTACCATATCGTGCTGACTTAAATTTCCTGTTATATCAGGATAATGCATACTTAATATATCATAAGATTTCTCATTTTCAGGAACATTTCCCGGATAACTAAAGATTACAGGTCTTGTTTTGTCATTTTCTTTAACCCAATCATAGGATTTCTTGAAATTTTCTCCATAAGAATTTTCATTTCCTATAGACCATATAATAACGGAAGGGTGATTTTTATGATTATTCACCATTTCTTCAAGCTGTGATAAATACTTTCCCCTATAATTTGGATCACCTTCAGATGCTCCTGGAGCATATTCTTCTGTTCGATGTGAGCCAACAAAACAAACTGCTGTTTCATCCTCCACATACAGACCGTATTCATCGCAAAGGCGCAAAAAGTTTTCTGTGGGTGGATAATGAGATGTACGAATGAAATTCATATTGGCCTCTTTGGCCAGTTTTACATCTTTCAATTCAAATTCAGGAGTAGATACCCTTCCGAGTAAGGGGTGAATATCATGCCTGCAGGCACCTCTGAGTTTTACTTCTTTTCCGTTTACCAACAATTTATTACCTCTGACTTCGATTTCCCTAAACCCAACCTGATAGATCTTTTGAAATATTAATTGATCCTTTTCAAAATAATTTACAGTTAACTGATACAAATCAGGATGCTCAGCATCCCATTTGTTGGGTGATTGCACCGTGTTTTCAATATTAAATGAATCATTCCCATTTAATTCAACACTACTTTTCTGAAGAGTGATCTTTTTATTCTCTTTATTTCTTAATTCAATTTGAATTTTTGCGTTTTTCACCTTTCTCTTAAAATCACCCCTTATATGGAGTGCTGCATTTTTGTATTTACTGTCAAAATCTGTAATGATACTTATATTATCCGGATTGTTTGTTGGTAAGGCAAGTAATTTAACATCTCTTAGAATTCCCCCGATCTGATGTTTAGCATATCCGCTTCCATAGGAAATATCATCTGCTTTATCAGTAACTTCCACGGTAAGCATTGCTCTTTCACCTGGTTTAACAAAAGGAGTGATATTACAATCCCATTGTGTAAAACCTCCTGAGTGATCCCGCAAAAAGTTCCCATTGATCCAAACCCTTGCATAACTATAAACACCTTCGAACCGGAGTTTTATTTCTTTTCCAGCAAAATCCAAAGGGATCTCAATATGCTTCTTATAAACAAACGGTTGATCATGTTTTATTGGGAATCCTTGCATCATACACTCTCCCGGAACCTGAATATCTTTCCATTCTTCATTAAGGATCTCCTCTTTCCAAAAATTACCGGAAGGATCCAAATTTATTTTCCAGATACCGTTTAAATTAATAATTGGATTTAACTCACTAAAAGTACTATTTTCAATAGACTCATATTCAACCAAATTGATCCAGGGCACAATTAACCAAAGTGTGAAAAGTATTTTTATCATGATGTTGTGAATTGAAAGTTGTACAAAATTTTATTGAAAAAGACATGTCTTTTCGTCTTAAACCGATTAATATAAAGGGATTTAAAACTACCCTCTTCAATTGTTTGTTCCAATACATTATTTGCCGATAATTTTTACTTGTATCTCAGCAGATATTTTTTTCCTAAAAAGAATCTTATTTTTTCATAAGTAAGCATACCATCAGTCCAACTCAACTCAATTTCAAATCTACCCCCTTGTGAGAAGACCTTTTATCTCTCTTAAACTATTCATCTAAACAACTCTCTGATAAAGAACTAATTAGTTTTTGGAGTTTTCCCCATTACAATTTTAAGAGTACTTCCATTTTTGATATCCTTATGGCTGAAAAATAAAGAATCCATCTTTTTATCATTCAAATAGGCTTCTTGTATATATTTGTTCTCCTTGCTATTATTTTCAGTAATAATCGTAAATGTTTTACCGTTTTCCAATGGAATTTCAACTTTATCAAAAATAGGTCTTCCTATAGTATAGGTTGGATTTCCCGGAGCTACCTGATAAAAACCCATGGCACTTAAAATATACCAGGCCGACATTTGGCCACAATCCTCATTACCAATAATCCCATCTGGTTTGGATGAGTAAAACTCTTTTAAGATCTGATCCACCAATTTTTGCGTTTTCCATGGTTGATCTGCATAATTGTACAAATAAGCAATGTGATGACTTGGTTCATTTCCATGCGCATATTGTCCAATCAAACCTGTAATATCAGCACTTGCAGTTTCACCAACAATTTCAGAAGATGTTGAAAATAAAGTATCTAATTTTGTGGTGAAAGCTTTTTCTCCACCATATAAATTGATCAATCCTTTCACATCATGTGGCACAAACCAGGTCCATTGCCATGCATTTCCTTCTATATATTGTGATTTTTCATGACTGGAATGTTTAGGGTTAAAAGGCTTTACCCAGCTTCCATTTTCATTTTTTCCTCTCATAAATCCGGTTACCTTATCAAAATAGAGTTCATAATTATTTGCTCTTTTTTCAAACACTTTTTCAACAGAATCATTCTTATTTAACTTTGCGATCTCTGCTATACACCAATCATAATAAGCCATTTCTAAACCAAAAGAAACCGATTTGATAATTTTATCAGCAGGAATATGTTTTCCTTCATTTACATATTTATTATATAAAGGCATTAGTGCTTTTTTTCTTTCATTCTTTGTGTCAGCTACCAGTTCTGGTTTATAGGATGCACTGTTTATGGATGCTTCTAAAGCAAGTTTTTGATCAATTCCAGGAATACCTTTGCTCAATGCATCAGCAATATTTGCAACTGCTGGATAACCAACCATCGTGGCGGTATAATTAGAAGCCAGCGGCCACATCGGGAGAATGCCTCCTTCTTTATATTTTAGCAACAAATTATTCACCCAACCTGCTGATTTTTTTTCATCAATAATGGTCATCAAAGGATGAAGCGCTCTGAATGTATCCCATAAAGAATACACGGTGTAATTTGTTTCCCTGTCTCTAGCTTTACGGATTAATTTATCCATTCCTCTATATCTTCCATCCACATCCTGATAAATCATTGGTGCGATCATACTATGATACAAAGCCGTATAAAAAATTACAAGATCATCTTTATTTTGTGTCGTTATTATAATTTTTTGTAGTTCTTTAGCCCATGCTTCTTCATTTTCTATTCTTACTTTATTGAATTCCCAATGATCCAGTTCGACTTTCATGTTCTTTTGTGCACCATCTGTATCAATAGGTGAAATACTTACTTTTATCAATAAGGGATCATTATTTTCCAAACTCTTAAAAGTCAATTTAGCATAGACATTTTTCCCTTTATATATATTTGAATTACTTGCTTTCTTTTTATCAACCATTACAGAATCAACCTTGAATGGGCTGGAAAACTCCGCATAGAAATAAACTTTGTGATTATTTGCCCAACCTTTCGATTGTTTTAAACCTCTGATAGTTTTATTATCAATAATTTCCAGTTCGTTGTAAACATTGCTATGCCCCCAGGTACGTTGTAAAATATGGCCAATATCAATCAGTAATTTTTTTTGGGAGTCTGTTCCATACTGGTATTTATGCATTCCTACTCTGTTAGTGGCAGTCAATTCAGCTTTCACGTCATAATTATTGAATTTAACAGAGTAAAAACCAACTTTTGCCTGTTCATCATTTTTATCAAAAGTTGCAATAGGTTTACCCGAACTTTTTTCAGTATAAGGCAGTAATAAAATGTCGCCCAGATCACCTATTCCGGTACCACTTAAATGTGTGTGAGAAAACCCATAGATAGTATCATCATCATAATGATATCCGCTCGATGCATCCCATCCGTTTAGTTTAGTGTCAGGACTCAATTGCAACATACCATGCGGCATTATCGGTCCGGGGAAAGTATGACCATGGAAACCAGTGCCAATAAATGGATCCACATATTGTAAAATATCTGTATTTTGCTTTTCAGAAACATTTTCTTTTTGAGAACAACTAGTCAAAAACAACAGACTAAGCAGTATTACTAAGGTGTAAGATATATTTTTCAAAGAATA
>Ga0190293_1000513_pt1 | contig 13772 bp, 13 predicted proteins | sample 48693001_MG_FD_161671 | JGI IMG/M metagenome (GOLD analysis project Ga0190293, IMG submission 161671) | Hydrothermal vent microbial mat bacterial communities from Southern Trench, Guaymas Basin, Mexico - 4869-30-0-1_MG | ecosystem: Environmental > Aquatic > Marine > Hydrothermal vents >... | reverse complement strand
TGTTAAAGCAATAATCGCTGCAAAAAGTGATGAGATGGCCCCCACATAAGCAACTACCTGTAAAGCAAATCCATCATCCACAAAATAGAACATCGGGAATAGTCTTGCCACTAAATATACACCGGCAACTACCATGGTTGCTGCGTGAATTAATGCCGAAACAGGTGTTGGACCTTCCATTGCATCCGGTAACCAAATATGGAAAGGAAGCATCGCAGATTTACCTGCTCCACCCGTAAAGATCAATATCAATGCCCATGTGATCACTGACATACCCATAAAGGAGGTTGCTGCCCAGTTCATAATTGCTGGTCCTTCAGGATTATTTAATTGTTCAAAATCCCATGTGCCGGTATAATAACCAATGATTAGGATACCAACCAAGAAACCAAAATCAGCAAATCGTGTTACTATAAAGGCTTTTTTTGCTGCAGAAACTGCAGATGGTTTTGTATAGTAATAACCAATTAATAAGTAGGAAGATGCTCCAACCAATTCCCAGAAAATATAGATCTGAAAAAGATTTGTAGCCATTACCAAGCCTAACATAGAAAAACTAAAAAGCCCTAAATATGCAAAAAATCGGGTAAATCCATCATCTCCTTTCATATAACCTATGCTGTACAAATGCACCATAAAAGATATGGTTGACACAACAACAAGCATCATTACAGAAATTGGGTCAATTAAAACCCCCATATCTATATGAAGTGTTTCTGTAAAATTTAACCAGGTTGTTTTATAAACAATTGCTTCATAAACGCCATTTACTTTACCATGCAAAAAATATTGATAGGCAGTATAATATGACAAAACAAAGGAAACTCCCAGGCCTAGTGATCCCATCCATCCGGATATAGAAGCTGGTATTTTTTTGCTTCCCAATCCTAAAATAAGGAAAAGAGCTAAGGGAATCAGTGGAATCCATATGGTATAACTAAAATCCATCTTATATTATTTAAATTTTTATACTTCTATTAATATTTCATTACCTGTGTATCTTTCACTTCTACGGAAGACACCAGTTTATACAAATTGATAATAATTGCTATGGCAAGTGCCGTTTCGGCTGCGGCCATTGCGATTATGAAAATTGAAAAGACTGCACCCTGTAAAAAATCAGGGTATAAATATGTGTTAACAATCACAAAATTAATTGCTGCTGCATTTAATATCAATTCAATTGACATCAATATCGTAATTAAGTTTTCTCTTGTAAAAAACCCATAAACCCCAATAAAAAACAAAACACTTGATAGGGTTAAAACCTCGTAAATACTAATACCTTCAATCATTGTTTATTCTTTTAATTTTTCCCCTTTAGCTATTACTATTGCTCCAATCATTACTGCTAATAACAATATACTAATCACCTCAAATGGCAACATAAATCCTCCTTCGCCATAGCTAAGTAGTTTCATTCCAACATCCTTCACTTCAATTATTCTGTCAGCACTTGCTGCTTGAAATGGATAAGTGTAAATCGCCCAGAGTGTAATTCCCAAACCAACAAAACTTATTCCACCGGCAATAAGTTTTTTTCTTAGCGGAGTAACTTCCAGTTCTAATTCAACATGATGCACCAATAAAACAGAGAAAATTATCAAAACAATAACTCCACCTCCATAAACGGCTAATTGAACGGCTCCTAAAAAGCTATAATCTATCATAAAGTAAATTCCCGAAACGGAAACTAACACAAATAACAGAAATATAACTGCTCTTAAAATTTTACGACTTGAAACAGATGCAATCGCAAAAACAACGATCAAGGCGGCTAAAATGTAAAATAAAATTGTTTCCATAATACTATTCTTCAATTCCTGCTTTTACTTTTGAACCGGGTTGGTTCAATACTTTTGTTAAATATTTTCTGTCATATACTGAATTTTCATAATTCTGTGCCCAAACAATAGCATCGGTAGGGCAAGCTTCAATACACAATCCACACATAGTACACATACCTAAATGGTATATATGTTTATCGATCATTTTTTTCTTTTTACCCGTTTCAGGATCTACTTGTCTGTCCCAAACGATCTCGATAGAACCATTCGGACAAGCTATTTCACATGACTGACAACCAGTACAATAGTGTTCATTGTTATCATTATGTGGCATCACAACTTCCCCTCTGAAACGATCTAACATTTTTAATGTTTCTCGATTATTAGGATATTGTTGTGTAATACTTCCTTTAGGTGCGCGAATAAAATACCCACCTGTTACACTCATACCGGTAAGCAGGGTTTTTATTCCGTTATATATATCTGAAAAGTAACTCATTATCTTGCTAATTCATTTATTAAATTGTCCAATTCAACCAAATTACTATTGCCATTATCACCAGATTAACCAGGTTAATAGGTAATAAATATTTCCACTCAAGTGTTAATAACTGATCCACTCTCAAACGTGGAAAAGTCCATCTAAACCACATCATTAAAAATATGATAAGCAATACTTTTACTAAAAACCATAAAGATTCAGGAAACCAGGTGATACCCTCTGTGATTCCGAAAGGTGATAACCAACCTCCAAAAAACAGCACCACTGCAATAGATGCAATGATAAACATATTGATAAATTCTGCTAAAAAGAAATAGGCAAATTGCATTCCGGAATACTCTGTATGGAAACCTGCACCTAATTCTGATTCAGCTTCTACTAAATCAAAAGGAGCTCTGTTCGTCTCTGCTGTTCCTGCGATCATAAAGATCATAAAAGCAATTATTGCAGGTATATGACCTTGCAAAATCAACCATCCACCGGTACGCTGTACTTCAATGATCTCAGATAACTGTAAGGTACCTGTCAATAGAACCATTGTTAAAATGGACAATCCAACAGATAATTCGTAACTAATGGTTTGCAAACCACTTCTCATTGCACCAATTAATGCAAATTTGTTATTACTTGCCCATCCACCTAATAAAACACCAATTACTCCAATGGAAGAAACAGCAAACAAGAAAAAGACACCGATATTAATATCAAACGCCTGAAATTGCTTTGAAAAAGGAAATACAGACATTGCAATCAGAGAGGCAACAATTACCAGATAAGGTGCAAATTTGAATAAGAATTTATCCACTCTGACAGGATCGTATATTTCTTTTGAAACCAGTTTTAATGCATCTGCTATGGTTTGAAAAATACCCCATGGACCTACTCTGTTTGGACCAAGTCTTAACTGAAACCATGCAGCAACTTTACGTTCTAAAAGCACCAGATATAATCCAACTACTGCGAAAAGTGCCAAATATAATGCTGCAATTAATATCCATTCTGTAAAGGTCGCTAACCCTTCAGGCATGATGGAAAAAATCCAGTCATGTACTGTTCTTACTATGTTTAATGGTATGTTCATCATTAAATTTTCTTATTCAATTATTAACGGTCAATATCAGGTATTACAAAATCAAAAGAAGCCATGGTTGCAACCAGATCTGCAATTTTCACTCCTTTGGATATATGGTTTAAAACCGAAAGGTTTGAAAATCCCGGTGAACGGAATTTTACTCTATACGGATTTTTAGTTCCTGTACTATTTATATAAACACCTAATTCACCCCGGGCTGTTTCAACACGCTGATAAAATTCGCCTTTTGGTAATTTGATTACAGCTTTTGTAGGTTCTTTGATATTTCCTTCAGGAATATTATCAATCAATTGTTCTATAATTGACATGGATTCCCACATCTCCATGATTCTAACTTTATATCGTGCATAAGAATCCCCTTCTGTAAATAGGGCTTCTTTAAAATCAACTCTGTCAAAAGCACTGTATGGATCTTTTTTTCTGATATCGCTTGCAAAACCTGAACCTCTTGCAACCGGTCCGGTAGCTCCAAAAGAAATAGCATCTTCTTTTGTTAAAAGACCAACTCCTTTCATACGTTTTTCAAAAATCACATTACCCGTCAATAATCTGTCATACTCAGGTAATTTGGTTCTAAAATGTGTAATGAACTCTTTTGTACGTTGTACAAAATTTGGATGAATATCATACATTAAACCTCCGGGAACAAAATAATTCATGGTTAATCTCGCTCCACATGTCTCCTCAAAAATATCATTGATCAACTCCCTATCTCTAAAAGCATAGAAATAAGTTGTTAATGCACCTAAATCCATACCCATTACTCCCCACCACAACTGATGTGAGGCCAATCGGGTCAACTCACCAATAATGGTTCTAATTACCTTTACTCTGTCAGATACTTCTATTTCAAGTCCTTTTTCAACAGTCAAACAAACTGCTTCGTTATTGATATGTGATGATAAATAATCCATTCTATCAGTCAAATGAACTATTTGCTGATAACTATCGCGTTCACACATTTTCTCAATCGAACGATGAATATAACCCAAGTCTGGTTCAACATTTTTAATGATCTCCCCATCAATGGTCAATAGCAATCGCAACACACCATGAGCAGCAGGGTGTTGAGGCCCCATATTTACGAAATACTCTTCCGTTTTCATTTTAGTATTTACTTCTTGATCTGTCATGATAAATTTTATTTAACAATCATATTAGCTTCATCAACATAGTCTTTTCTCAAAGGCCATCCATCCCAGTCGGGTGTAAGGAAAAGTCGTCTCAAACCCGGATGATTATTGAATTTTACACCAAAGAAATCATATATCTCCAATTCATGAAATTCAGCTGTTCTCCAGATATCCCAAACAGAATCCAATATTGGATTTTCTCTGTCATCTGTCATCACTTTAACAACAATCTTATGTTTTAAACTGGTAGATTCCAAATGGTAAATAACTCCTAATTCTTTACCCCAATCCATTCCTGTGATACAATATGCATAATCAAAATCAAGATCACTCTTTGATCTTAACTGATTGCAAAGATTGTATAATCCTTCTTTTGGAACGATTACATTTAAAAACTCTGATCCTTCCTCAGAAAACTCTAAATTTTCTGCTAGCCCATTTATAATATTTTGTAAATCTTCGTTTTTCATTTTATCTTTTTGATTAAATCAAACAATTTCACCTTCATCATATCCGTCAATAGGGTTGACCTTTTGACTCATGTTCTCCGTCTTTATTTTTTTCTGCAGCATGATCATACCTTCCAATAATGCTTCCGGTCGAGGAGGGCATCCAGGTACATAAACATCTACAGGAATCACATGGTCAGCTCCTTTAACTACAGAATAAGAATTGTAATAAAAAGGTCCTCCGGATATTGCACAGGCTCCCATAGCAATTACATATTTAGGCTCAGCCATTTGATCGTACAATCTTCTTAAAACCGGTGCCATTTTATTTACGATCGTCCCTGCAATAATGATCAAATCAGCCTGACGTGCAGATGCTCTGGCAACCTCAAATCCAAATCTTGAATAATCATTACGGGCAGCTCCCGTTTGCATCATTTCAATTGCACAACAACTTGTACCAAAATATAAAGACCAAAGTGAATTTGAACGCCCCCAGTTGATTACTGAATCTAATGTTGTAACTACAATATTACCTCCATTTCCACCTGGAATTACTTTACCAGGAAAATCATCAGGAACTACTTCTTTTAATCCTTCAGCCTCCAACTGACTTAAATATCGTCTCTTACTATCTACTCCCATCGTAACGCTCGTTTTTTATATGCATATAATAATCCTAATCCTAAAATAAATAAAAATACAATAACCTCAACTAAGGCAACTGTACCTACCTCTTTAAAAACTACCGCCCAGGGCAGTAAGAAAACCACCTCAACATCGAAAATTAAAAACAGAATAGCAAAAAGATAATATCCTACTTTAAATTGTATCCAAGTTGGACCAATTGTTTCGATACCACATTCGTAAGGTTCCTTTTTTTGAGGGTTATCTGATTTATGTGAAATCAGATTCGATAAAAAATTTGCTAAAACTATAAGAAATACTCCCGCTAATAAAAATACTAAAATTGCTTCGTAGCCCATTATTTTTTATTTTTTACTTTGTCAACAAAATTATTTTTTATTTTAAAAAAAAAGGGTGATTAAAATCACCCTTTTTCAAATATAATAAAAATATTTATTTTACTTCGTATGTTTCACCGGAAAAGAACAAATCATCCACTTTTGAGAAACTAGAACGTGCTTTTACCTCTTCGGTAAGCTCAGCTTCTCTTTCTTCAAAAGTTTTTTCTTCTACAGCTCTGATGATACCAGTAACCAAAGGATGTTTTAAATTGATCAACATATGGTGCATGATCTCATTTTCACATTTTGCATCATGTACTAAAATATCTTCTTTTTTGACACCTTCTTCTCCAATAGTAACCACTTTTAATGATAAACCATCTAAAACAAGTCCTTTATTTTTATCCTTACCAAAAAGCATTGACTCACCATGTTCAACATGAAGTTGTTGTTCGTCTTTTACAGATTTGTCTGTATATTGTGTAAAACAACCATCATTAAAGATCACACAGTTTTGCAACACCTCAATCAAAGATGTTCCCTTGAACTTTTCAGCATCTATAAAAAGTTTTGTCATTTCTTTAGGTGTATTCCCTCCTATTCTAGCAAAGAATCTTGCCCTGGCACCTATTGCCAGCTCTCCAGGTTGAAAAGGCGGCTGTGTATTCCCGTAAGGGGATGACTTGGTCTTTTGACCTATTAAAGATGTAGGTGAAAACTGCCCTTTAGTTAGTCCGTAAATTTCGTTATTAAACAAAACAATATTTAAATCCAGATTACGTCTTAAAACATGAATAAAGTGGTTACCTCCGATAGCCATCGCATCTCCATCTCCAGTAGCTACCCAAACACTTAGATTAGGATTTGCTAATTTCACACCACTGGCAATTGCAGCTGCTCTACCGTGTATACCATGCATTCCGTAAGAATCAACATAATATGGAAAACGAGATGAACAACCAATACCTGAGATAAAAACTACATCTTCTTTTTTAACATCCATTTCAGGAAGTGCCTTTAACATCGATCTTAAAATCACATAATCATCACATCCCGGGCACCATCTTACTTCCTGATCACTTTGAAAATCTTTGAACGTATATTTTTTTACTGCTACTTCTCCCATTTTAAATATCTTTTAATAGAGTTTTAAATTTTGCTTTTAGGTCAACCACTGAAAATGGTAAACCTTGCACCTTATTGTATTGTGAAAAATCGTATTGATTAAATTTACCTTTCAATATAAAAGATAACTGACCTTTATTTAACTCACAAACAATTATTTTTTTATATTTAGAAAATACATCCGCTGTATTTTTTGGCATTGGATTTAAATAAGTAAAATGTACATGTCCAATACTTACACCTTCTTTATTTAACTCTCTTACTGCAGAGTGTAAACTACCATAAGTTCCTCCCCAACCAATTACCAGCAGATCACCTTCCTGATCAAATTCAGGTTTTAATGCTGGAATATGGTTTGCAACACGCCTTACTTTTTCTGCTCTTATATTTGTCATTTGCTCATGGTTTAATGGCTGTTGAGAAACATTTCCTGTTAACTCATCTTTTTCTAAACCACCTATTCTATGTTCCAATCCAGGAGTCCCTGGAATTGCCCAATTTCGTGCTAACTTATCATTATCTCTATCAAATGGACCTGTCTCATCAGAATCACCAGTTATAATTCTTGGTGTAATTTCAGGCATTTCATTGATGGATTTTATTTTCCAAGGCTCTGACCCATTTGCTATATAGCCATCCGTTAATAAAATAACCGGAGTCATATGTTCCACTGCCAATCTTGATGCTTCAAAAGCATAATCAAAACAATTTGCAGGAGTGCTTGCTGCAATAACAATTACCGGACTTTCACCATTACGACCATACATAGCCTGTAATAAATCTGATTGTTCTGTTTTTGTTGGCATTCCTGTGGAAGGACCACCACGTTGAACGTTTACAATTACCATTGGTAACTCTGTCATCATAGCCAAACCAATTGCTTCTCCTTTTAAAGCTAAACCTGGTCCCGACGTTGTAGTAATTGCAAGATCACCTGCAAATGCTGCTCCAATGGTTGAAGTAACACCTGCTATTTCATCTTCTGCCTGGAAAGCTTTTACGCCAAAATGCTTATGTTTTACCAACTCGTGTAAAATATCGGTTGCAGGAGTAATTGGATAAGATCCTAAATATAATTCCAGACCTGACTTTTCAGCTGCGGCTAAAAAACCCCAAGCTGTTGCAGTATTACCATTTACAATTCTATAAGTCCCTTTAGGCATTGTAGATGGAGCAATGGAATAAGAATTAGGAATCAATTCTAAAGTTTCTGAATAAAAATAACCAGCTTTAATTACTTTTGAATTTGCCTCAGCAATTAAAGGTTTGAATTTAAATTTCTTATTAAAGAAATCTAATGTATGGTTAATATCTCTGTTATACATCCAATAAACCATACCCAAAGCAAACATATTTTTACTTCGAACAATACTTTTATTATCTAAGCCTAAATCTTTAAGAGACTCTCTTGTTAGAGTAGTCATTGCAACTTCAATAACACGATAATTGTCAAGACTTCCATCTTCCAACGGATTGCTTTCATATTCGGCTTTTTGCAAATTCTTTTTAGTAAAAGAATCTGTATCTACAATAATAGTATGCCCAGGTTTAACCGCTGCTAAATTGGTTTTTAGACCAGCTGGATTCATTGCTACCAAAAGGTCCAAATCATCACCTGGAGTGCTAATCTCAACACTTCCAATATTTACCTGAAATCCTGAAACTCCATACAAACTACCTTGTGGAGCTCTAATCTCTGAAGGATAATTTGGGAAAGTGGATACATCATTTCCAAACATTGCAGAGGTGTCTGTAAACTGTGTACCGGTAAGTTGCATTCCGTCACCCGAATCACCTACAAACCGTATCACAACAGCATTAACTTGTTCTACCTTTTTTTTAGAAGTAGATTTTGTTTTATCTAGTGTCATTTTAACTTTTTAAATTTTTGTAAAAATAGTCTTTTTCTAAGTTTTAGAAAAATTAGGTACCAAAAATAATCCAGACTCATATACTAATGCATGATATTTATCACTTTAATTGGTAGTGTAATTATTGTTACTTCATTTAGTACAAAAAATGCTATTTGGAATTATTCTAAATTTCAAAATATCAATTTATTACAATAAATTTATTTAACTTTGCTCTTTAATTAAAACTAAAAAAATAATAATTATGGCTATTATAATTACCGACGAATGTATTAATTGCGACGCTTGTGTTGCAGAATGTCCAAACAACGCTATTTACGAACCAGATCAAGAATGGTCTTATTCTGACGAAACTGCTCTAAGCGGAACAATTACTTTACCTAGCAATGGTGAAGAAGTTGATGCTAGCGAAGAGAACGAAGCTTTAAGCGATGAATTTTACTTTATTGTAACTGATAAATGTACTGAATGTAAAGGTTTTCATGATGAGCCACAATGTGCATCCGTTTGTCCGGTTGACTGTTGTGTTCCTGATGAAAATCACGTAGAAACAGACGAGCAATTATTGGCTAAAAAAGTGTGGCTACACGGAGAGTAATTCCAAATCAAAGATTAAACTTAAAACTGCTTCAATTCAATTTGAAGCAGTTTTTTTATTTCTTTATGCAACACAAGGTGCACAAATGATGTATTTTTCATACTTTTGCCAAATTCTTCAGTCATACTGATTTATATCATTATTTAAACAATATATTTGAAGTACTTTTACGCGCTCAAAAATACAAGTCATATTTTATGATTATTTTTGAACATTAAAAATGTCTTTATTCAAAAAATCAAGTTAAATAAAAAATAACAAAATGGAAAAAAATTCTAAAAAACTTATCTGTGATGGAAACGAAGCGGTAGCGATCGTTGCACATAAGACAAATGAAGTTTGTGCTATTTATCCAATTACGCCTTCTTCTCCTATGGGAGAACATGCTGAGGAGTATAGTTCAAAAAACATGACCAATATATATGGTGAAATCCCTAATGTTGTAGAAATGCAAAGTGAAGGAGGAGCTGCAGGAGCTGTTCACGGAAGTTTACAAGGTGGTGCTTTAACAACTACTTTTACTGCATCACAGGGTTTATTACTAATGATCCCTAATATGTATAAAATTGCTGGTGAGTTATTACCTACAGTTTTTCATATAGCAGCAAGAACTATAGCTACGCATGCACTCTCTATTTTTGGTGATCATTCTGATGTAATGGCAACTCGTCAAACTGGTTTTGCTATGTTATTTGGAGGTTCCGTACAGGAAGCACATGATTTTGCCTTGATTGCACAAGTTGCAACTTTAAAATCAAGAATTCCTTTTTTGAATATTTTTGATGGATTCCGTACATCGCATGAAATTCAAAAAATTGATGGCATATCAGATGAAACTATCCAAGCCATGATGCCTTTTGATAAAGTGATGGAACATAGAGAACGCGCTTTAAATCCAAAAAATCCGGTAATTAGAGGAACAGCACAAAATCCTGATTTGTTTTTCCAGGCTCGTGAAGCTGCTAATTTATATTTTGACCAAACTCCTGCCATTGTACAGGAAACAATGGATGAGTTTTACGAACACACAGGTCGTAAATATTCACTTTTCTATTATATAGGACACCCAGAAGCAGAAAAAGTTATTGTATTAATGGGATCAGGTCAAGGACCAGTTATTGAAACCATTGAGACAATGGTAGAACAAGGCGAAAAAGTTGGTGCATTGATCATTCGTTTGTATCGTCCGTTTGATATGGATTACTTTATCGATAAAATTCCTGATACTGTAAAAAGTATCGCAGTAATGGACAGAACCAAAGAATCTGGAAGTGTTGGAGAGCCTGTTTATCTTGACGTGGTTACAGCATTTGTAGAAAGTGGTAAAGAAATGCCAAAAATAGTTGGTGGTCGTTACGGACTTTCTTCAAAAGAGTTTACTCCGGCAATGGTAAAAGCAATTTATGATAACCTGGATAAAGAGACTCCAAAAAATCACTTTACAGTAGGTATCAATGATGATATTACTAAAACAAATATTGAAATTGGAGATATATTCCAAACCAAAAAATCTACTTTTAACAGTTTGTTCTATGGTTTAGGATCTGATGGTACAGTAAGTGCTAATAAAAACTCCATTAAAATTATTGGAGATACAACAGAAGGTTATGCTCAAGGGTATTTTGTTTATGACTCAAATAAAGCAGGTTCACAAACTATTTCACATTTACGTTTTGGACCTGATCCGATATACTCTACTTATTTAATAAACACTGCTGATTTTATAGCTTGTCACCAATATAACTATATCGAAAGATATGACATGCTTAAAAAAGTGAGAAAAGGAGGAACTTTCCTACTTAATTCACCTTTTTCAAAAGATGAGATCTGGGAGCAATTACCACAGAAAACACAAGAGCAGATCATTGATAAAGAAATTAACTTTTATGTGATAGATGCAACAAAAGTTGCCCACGAAGCAAAATTAGGACGTAGAACCAATACGATTCTACAAACTTGTTTCTTTGCAATTTCAGGTATTCTACCAAAAGATGATGCGATCAAACGTATTAAAGATGCAATTGTAAAATCATACTCTCATAAAGGAGATGCTGTTATTCAGATGAACTTTAATGGTGTTGATAAAGCAATAGAAAATTTATTTAAAGTTGATTATCCAAAACAGACAACAAGTACAAAAGAAATGTTAAGTTTTGTTACAGATGATGCTACAGATTATGTTAAAGAAGTATTGGCACTGAGCATGGCTGGTAGAGGTGATGAATTACCTGTTGGTGTATTCTTACCTGATGGTACTTTCCCAACAGGAACAACACAATACCAAAAACGTGATATCGCAAGCTTTATACCTACATGGGATGATAATGAACTTTGTACACAATGTAATAAGTGTGTATTAGTTTGTCCTCATGCTGCTATTAGAAGTAAAGTAGTATCTAATGATATAGTAAAGGATTTCCCTTCAACTCTAACAAGTGTTGCAGCGAAAGGTCGTCCATTTGATAAGAATACTGAAAGTTATATTTTACAGGTTTCTCCTTATGACTGTACCGGTTGTAATCTTTGTGTAGCAGTTTGTCCTGCAATTAGCAAAGAAAAAGAAAACTTTAAAGCAATTAACCTTCATGATAAAGATGATTTTGCAGCTAAAGAAGCATTGAACTGGGATCACTTTATTAAGTTACCGGATTATGACCGTACCAAATTAGCACTTAACAATGTAAAAGGTTCTCAATTCTTACAACCTTTATTTGAGTTCTCTGGTGCATGTCCTGGTTGTGGAGAAACACCATATATTAAGTTATTAACTCAGTTATGGGGAGATAACATGCTAATTGCAAATGCAACGGGATGTTCATCTATCTATGGAGGAAATATGCCTACCACACCATATACTAAAAATGCAGATGGAAGAGGTCCAGCCTGGGCTAACTCCTTATTTGAAGATAATGCAGAATTTGGTTTAGGTATCAAACTGGCTTTAAATTCAAAACAATCAAGAGCGCAGAAGTTGCTTAAAGCAATGGAAAGTGAAATTGGTACTGAATTGGTTGATGCTATTTTAAATAACGAAGAACTTGACGAAGCAACAAAAACTGTGCAGTTTGAAAATCTGAATAAATTAAATGCAATACTTGATAAGTCAGATAATAAAAATGCAAAAGAGTTATTAGAATTATCTGATAATCTTGGAAGAAAGCACATGTGGATCGTTGGTGGTGACGGATGGGCTTATGATATTGGATATGGTGGATTAGATCATATTCTTTCATCTGGTGAGAATATCAATATTTTGGTATTGGATACTGAGGTTTATTCTAACACCGGTGGACAAGCTTCAAAAGCAACTCCAATTGGTGCCAGTGCCAAGTTTGCTATAGGTGGTAAGAAAGTAGGCAAGAAAGACCTTGCATTACAAGCTGTTTCTTACGGAAATGTATATGTTGCTCAGGTAGCATCAGGAGCGAAAGATGCTCAAACATTAAAAGCCCTTAAAGAAGCTGATGCTTATGATGGTCCTTCATTAATTATTGCTTATTCACATTGTATTGAACATGGATATGATATGGGAGCAGGTGCCGAGCATCAGGAAATAGCTGTTGAAACAGGTTACTGGCCTTTATTCCGTTTTAATCCTGATAATGCAAAAGGAAAGAAGTTTAAAATTGATTCAAAGGCACCTCAGGGAAGTGTTGAAGATTTCATGTATAAAGAAGCACGTTTTGTTCGTGTTAAAAAAATGGATGAAAAATTTGCAGCCCAGTTGTTGACGAAAGCGCAAGAAGGTATTGATGACAAATGGGAACGTTTACAAATTTTTAATAGTTTGTAATCAAATACTATTCACAATAAAAAAAGGCTATTTTACAATAGCCTTTTTTTTTATTTTTTATTAATCCCTTTTAGCATGAAAGAAAAATCTAAAAACCATTTTGAAAAAGCAAAAGAACACCTAAATACAGCCAATGGTGAACTCTTTAAGCCGAAAGAAGATGTGGTTTCTTATCTGGTTTGTAAAAGCTCACAGCATGCTATTGAAAATTACTTAAAAGGCTATTTATCTCAACGTGGATTTGAAACGCATGAGAATGAAACAATGGAAGGCCTGCTTAACAGATGTAAATCACTGGATCCAAATTTTAATAAAGTTGATTTAAAGACTGTTGAGTGTAGAGCTCATATAATTGATTCAAAGTATTGTCAGTCTGTAAAAAAAGTTACTTCTTGCTATGAAGCTGCTGATAGCTTAGACACTTTCTTAAGAAAAATGAATTTGGTGGTCTAA
>Ga0190293_1000512_pt1 | contig 13786 bp, 11 predicted proteins | sample 48693001_MG_FD_161671 | JGI IMG/M metagenome (GOLD analysis project Ga0190293, IMG submission 161671) | Hydrothermal vent microbial mat bacterial communities from Southern Trench, Guaymas Basin, Mexico - 4869-30-0-1_MG | ecosystem: Environmental > Aquatic > Marine > Hydrothermal vents >... | reverse complement strand
CCAGCGTTCTAACCAACTGAACTACGACCCCGCTCAAAAAGATTGGGCGATAGAGGACTTGAACCTCTGACCCTCGGCGTGTAAAACCGATGCTCTTCCAGCTGAGCTAATCGCCCTACCCGGATAAAAAGATACAATATTTCTAAAGTTATGTCAATAGTATCTGTCTTTCACATATATAGAAACTTGATGTTGAAAATCATATCTGAATTATGGATAATATAAAAAAGGAGTACAGATGAAAAGAAGAGAATTCATTAAAACTTCTGTTGCAATAACTGCAACAGCAGGCATTTCAGGTTTGCCTCTATTATCTTCAGGCGGGGTTGACCCGGTATCGAAAGTAACCGGAGAATCACCTTATGAAATAACAAAAAAGGGGATAGAACTTATCGGCGGAATGAAAAAATTTATAAGCAAACAGGACATAGTTATGATAAAGCCAAATATAGGCTGGAACAGAAAAGTCGAACATGCAGCCAACACCAATCCAGAGGTACTTAAAGCAGTAATTGAGATGGCTTTTGATGCCGGGGCGAAGAAAGTTATTGTAATGGATAATAGTTGTCATAAATCCGAGGACACTTATAGAAGAAGTGGAATAAAGGAAGCTGTTGAAAAAAGTGGTGCCGAGATCAGATTCTCTGATGAGAACAGGCTTGTAATACACCAATTCAACGGAGAAAAAATTAAAAAATGGCCGGTTTTCAGAGATCACCTTGAAGTTGATAAATTCATCAATGTTCCGATACTCAAACATCATTCCAGTTCAGGACTCACGATTGGAATGAAAAATCTATACGGTATCCTCGGCGGCAGGAGAGGGAAGCTCCACAGGAATATGGGTGAGAACATTGCAGATCTGGCTAACGGATTTAAAACCGACCTTACAATTGTTGACGCCTACAGAATTCTTACAAAGAACGGCCCGGTAGGAGGAAGACTAAGTGATGTGGAACTAAAAAAGACTGTTATCTGCTCCAGAAATATATTCGAGGCAGATGTCGTTGCAGTAGACCTGTTCGGAAAAAGTGTTGATGAAATAGATTTTATCGGTGCAGGCTTCAGAAGGGAAATGGGACAGAAAGATATAAAGAAGATCAATATAAAAACTTTTGTAATTTGAGCAAATATGACTCATAAATACCCCAAAAAAAAACTGGCTCGAATTTTTATTCAGGTAGTTTTTCTTATTGTTTTTTTCTGGCTTCTGATCAGAACCGGAGCAGCTGCCACAGAAACATTTAAATACTCTGATTACTTCTTCTATTTCGACCCGTTACTACTGATAATCAATCTGTTCTCAACCCATACTTTTATCAATCTTTTTCTTCTCTCACTGATTCCTCTTACTCTCACCATGGTATTCGGCCGTTTTTTCTGCGGATGGGTATGCCCGATGGGGACTATCCACCATTTTTTTTCATGGCTGTTCCGGCGAGGGGGAAAGAGGACGGAAAAAGTGGATCACAAATTGTTAAAATTGAAATATGTGATCCTGACGTTTATCCTGATCATGGCTGTTTTTGGTACAAACATCGGAGGATGGCTGGATCCATTCTCAATTCTGACCCGCAGTACTTCTATCGCCCTAAGCCCTTCAGCGAACTACATTATCGAGGAAACTTTGAAGGAGGGGGCGGAAGAATCCGGGATCATTGCCAAAGGGTTGAAACCTGTTTATGAATTTTCAAAAAGAAATATACTCCCCAATAAACCGAGAAAATATCTGCAATCAGTTTTTATAGGGATCATATTTTTCCTGTTAATTGCTGCAAATTTTTACAAAAGAAGATTCTTCTGCAATTATTTATGCCCGCTGGGAGCTTTATACGGCCTGTTCTCCAGGTTCAGCCTGTTAAACCTCGATGTGGATAAAGGAAGTTGTGAAAAATGCAATATCTGCTCTTCTGATTGCACTTATAACGGGAGCCCGTATAAGGATTATATGAAGTCTGAGTGTATGGCCTGTTATAATTGTGAAGATTCATGCCCTCCCAAATCAATCAGTACAAATTTCAGACTTCCGACGAAAAGAAGTATCAATAAGATCGATCTTGGAAGGAGAAAGATCACCGGATCTTTAATTTCAGGGATCTTTTTTGCATCACTACCAAGGATCGCCGCAACATCAGGATCACGGACACACAATTTTGAAAGGCCTCCCGGCTCTGTATCTGAATCTGATTTCCTGGACAGATGTATCAGGTGCGGTGAGTGTATGCAGGCTTGTCCTACAAACTTTATTCAGCCTGCTCTCTTTGAAACCGGTATCGACGGGTTGTGGACTCCGATAGTAGAGCCATTAACCGGATATTGTGAATACGAATGCAACAGATGTACACAGGTGTGCCCGACAAATGCAATTGAGACTCTCAGCCTTGAAGATAAAAAGACCTTTAAAATAGGAATAGCAGTGGTGGTAAAAGACAAATGCTACACCTATGCTGACGGATATAATTGTGCTGTTTGTGAAGAGCATTGCCCGGTTCCTGACAAAGCCATCCGTTTCAGAGAAGTAGATGTATGGAACTTTGAGGGAAAGCTTGTGAAAGTAAAACAGATCTATGTGGTCCCCGATCTTTGTATCGGATGCGGAATATGTGAAAATGTCTGTCCGAGGGCTGATACTCCCGGAATTGTAAATTCCGCAGAGGAAGAACAGAGGGAATTCGAATATTAAGAAAGTTATTATTTTACTTTCAATATTATTAAAGTACAGTCATCTGTCGGCCTGATATTTCCGCTGAATCTGAACATCCGCTTGTATAATCCATTATTTAGTTCCGATGCCGTTTTATCTTTATGTTTTTTTATATAATCTATAATCCTTTTGACACCGAACTCCTCTCCTTTCGAATTTTCTATTTCGGGGACCCCGTCGGTAAATGCGGCAATAATATCCCCGGATTTTAAAGAGAGTTTCTCTTTTTCATAGCTGGCATCATTAGTAAACCCGGTTAAAAATCCACCCTTTGAGAGGGGGTAGGATTTACTATCTGATATAAGGATCGGCTCTATGTGGCCTGCATTAACGTATGAAATACTTTTTTCCCTGTCCTCGATGACCATCCAGAATATCGTAATAAACCGGTTTCCCCTTGTAAAATCATAAATAAGTGAATTGGCCTTAGAAATAAAATCTTCAGGTTCGGAAAAATAGAGTTCGTTCATCGTATTAAAAACAGCCTGGGATGAAGCAGCAAGGAGAGCAGCCGACAATCCTTTCCCTTCGACATCTGCAATCAGGATCGGTGTTTTCCCATTCCTCTCTTTAAGTATGTCATAATAATCTCCGCCAACACTATTGATAGGTTCATATCTCACAGCGATATCAAAATTTTCAAATTCCGGAATCCCCTGCGGGAGAAGTGATAGCTGGATCTCCCTTGCAATGTCGATCTCATGATCCATTTTCTGCTTTTCGATCATCTTCGATATCATAAAACTGTTCTCAATTGCGATTAGAGTAAATCTGGAGAGAAAGAACGCAAAATCAAGATCATCCTTGTTCAAATTCAATCTGTTGAATTTAAGGCCTAACCCGAGAACAATACTTTTTGCTCCATTCTCCGACAGGTTAATAAGTAAAGCAATGTTCTTTTGAGAAAGAAGTTCAAAAAGTTCAGGATTTTTTTTTTCAATATCTTTAACTTCAAGAAAATCCCACTTGTTTTTATATTTCTTTATTCCCTTTGTAAGAATATTCTTGTCAGTTCTGTTGACCCTGAATCCCCTCTTCTCAAGAAGATCATATTTCTCGTCAAGAAAAAAAACTCTTGTAATACCCATATGGCCCATTATTGTGGAAAAATAGATTCGGAATATATTCTCAAGATTAAAAGAAGAATAAATCGACGAGGAAAATTCGTATATTGAGTTGAACTGAAAGTTTTTTACTTTTAATTCTCTGACAAGTTCTTTTAACTGCTTTTCTTCCATTTGATCATTTCCAGATAATTTGTATTTTCTATAGTACTATATTTAACAGAATCCATTATCCTCTTGATCAACGCAACGCCCAATCCTCCTTTCTTTTTGGCTTTTATCATTTTTTCAAGATTGACCATTGTTTCACTTAGTTCCGGTGGGATCCCCGAAAATTCAATTTTTATTTTTATCCCTTCATTACTGCAAAAAAAATCAAGCTTTATCTCTGAATCAGTGGACTCTTTATAGGAGTGTTTAATAACATTGGTTATAGCTTCATCAACAGCAAGGGCGATCTTTCTCGATTCCGAAACAGAAAAAAAATTTCTCACTGCAATATAACTTGTCAGCTCAACAAGCATTTTCAGCAGCTCGGTCTTAGCCGGAATCGAAACTGAGAGTTCTGGAGTTTCAGGAAACATTATTAAATTTTTCTATTGCCTTTTCTTCACTATCTACAAATTCATATATCTCTGTAAACCCGACAAGATCAAATATCTCATAGACCCTGTCAACCACATTTGATAGTTTTATGTCTCCGCCTTTCTCCCTTATCTCATCAAGATAACCCATGATGATCCCCATTCCTGCAGAACTGATATAATTGAGCTCATTGCAGTTTACTACGATCTTTACAATATTGTCATCGAGCATTTTTATCATCTCATTTTCGAATTTCTCGACACTATGAGCATCGAGGTGCCCGGTCGGATATAAAATACCGACATTTTCGATTGTTTTTGACTTAATAAGGAAATTCCTCATAATTTTCTCCAAATTTCAGATTCGTAAGTTATACGTATCCTTTTCAACAAAAGATTTTAATATAGAAAAAATTAAAAATCAATTTACATGGGGGACGGATTATTCGATTATTACAAAGGCAACAGCGAATTCTTTGGTATGTGAGATCGAAAGGTTTATTATTTTCATCCCTTTCTCTTTAAAAACCTCAAGTGTCTTCCCGGATATTCGGATTTCCGGCTTCCCGAGTTCATCATTGACAACATTGATCTCTGTCCATTTCATCCCATCCCGGTAGCCGGTGCCGAGAGCCTTGAAAAATGCCTCTTTTGCAGCAAACCTGCCGGCAAAATGGATTTCCTTTTTCAATTTTGAATTACAATACTCAGCTTCTTCTTTTGAGAAGATCTTTTTAGTAAAATACTGATCCTTTGTTATGGCTTTTTTAATCCTGTCAATTGCAATAATGTCTGCCCCCGTCCCTTTTATCATTATTATTTATCCCTGCCACAATTCTACCATATCCCAAAAACAAACAGAAAAAACCGTATGCAAACCAAAAGGGGACAGGTACCTTATTATGATTATATTTTAATAACAGCAGTTAAGTGTCTTTATTAAACCCCCCCTGTCACAATTATGTTACAAAATCCTGATTTAAAAACAGGAAATAATATTGCTATACAATTCAAGTGAATAGAATTATACAAAAAACACAAAAATATAAAGTGAAAGATTTTTATTTCAGGAGGACCCATTGAAACAGATAACCTTAATGTTGTTGGTTGTATTCTTTCTGGCCGGTTGTTCCGCGAACAGAGTGAATACTGAATTTAAATTTGGAAATAAATTGGCAAAAAGAGGATTGTGGAAGGAAGCATATTATAGATGGTCAAGAGCTTTAAAGGCTGGAGATGATTCAGCTGCCATTCATAACAACCTTGCAATCTCACTCGAATATCAGAATAAATTAGATGAAGCGAAAGCAGAGTATCAGAAGGCATTAAAACTCTCTCCGGGAAATGAATACATTAAAAGAAATATCAGCAGGTTGAAAAAAAGGATGAATCCTGACCTTGAATCTGACATGGAGGAGAAGAAAGACCTGAAAAAGATGAAAAAGAAGGACAAACGGAGAAGAAAATGAGAAAAGCGATAATAACAGTGTATGTTGTCGTAATTGCTTTTATAGTCGGCAGCTGCAGAACCCAGCCTGTGAACATTGTAAGAATCCCGGTTAAAAGTTCAACAACCATAGGTTTTATTGAGTACAAGAACGTTGTCTATGATCCGGTAAAGGTTGAGAAATTCCCTTCTGAATATGATCCAGGCCCAAGTATCGACTATTTCTTTTTAAACGAACTTCCTAAAACAATTAAAAAACCGATCAAAAGACAGAAGCCCGGAGAAAAGCCTGCTTCTGACCTGAAAGAAGGAGAATTACTTCGGATAGGTGGAGAAATTTCCCTTAAAATAAAAGAGAGGAATGTAATTGAGGATCAAAAAGGGAGGAAGAAAAGGCGGGTCTTTGTAAAAATAGAGAACTGGGAACTGCAACTTGAAATATTTTTCAGGGATGCAGCAACAGGAAAGAACATTTTTTCAAAAAAAATCAAAGAAACTTATAACGGAGCAGACAGGAAAAAACCCGATTATAATTTTGAATTCCTCTTCAGGAAGATCACGGAAAAATTTGTACGGCTTTTCATGGGACTGGGAAGGCTGGAAACAAGATATCTAATAAAATAAACAGGATGAAAAATGGAAAGAAAATTAAATAAATTAATCATATTTGTATTGATCTTTGTATTGCCGGTAATATTATCATCTCAATTTTTTTCATATTACTACGGTAAAAATAAAGTTGTCCAAAAAGGATTTAACTGGAAATATTTTGACACACCCAACTTCAGAATTTATCACTATATTGATGATATTAAATTACTGAAAAAAATAGCGGTTACTGCAGAAAACGGGTATGACAAAATGTCAAAATTCTTAAATGTAGAAGTTGAAAAGAGAATCCCTCTGATCTTTTACAAAACCCACGTTGATTTTGAACAGACCAACATATTTCCAGGATTTCTCCCTACCGGAGTAGAAGCGTTTGCAGAACCGGTCAGCAACAGAATGGTACTTCATGGTGATTCATCAAATGAAGAATTAATGAGGACTCTCACTCATGAACTTGCTCATGTATTTGAATATCAGGTAATGTATAAAAAAAGTTCAAAGAGCCTGTTCCGCTTCAGAGCGCCTCCATTGTGGATAATGGAAGGATTTTCAGAATTTATTACAAGAGACTGGAATGCGTTTAGTTTATTGACTGTGAGGGATGCAGTTCTGAACGACATGATCCCGTCCCTCGGCAAAAATGGTGAAATGAGAACCGGGAACCGGTCAGGCAGGTCTCCATATGATTTCGGCCATATAATATATGAGTTTGTCGAGGAGAAATACGGGATCAGAGGTGTGAGGAATCTGCTTTTCTCATTTCGGGGCAATGTATATGGCTCCAGCAGGAATTTGTTCCGACAATTCGGGACGACCCAAAAAGAATTCAACTTTGAACTGAGAAAATATATGAAAAACAGATTCAAGGACTTTGTATCAAAAGAAGATCCCGAGGATTATAACTATATTATCGGCCCAAACTTCCCTTTTGCTTATTCTTTCTCACATCAGATATCCCCCGGCGGCGAACTTGCCGCAACAGTGACGGCAAATTTTAAAAGCCGGAAAATAGACATAATACTTATCTCTATGAAAGATGGCCGTATCATAAAGAACATCACTCCCGGATTTACATCTAAACATGATGGGATTTCTATAATGTTTGATCCTGAGGACGGAAGCTCATTCACCTGGGATAAGAAAGGGGACAGGATCGCATTTTTTGCCCGAAAAGAATATAAGACATACATAGTAATCGTTGATGTCCTGAAAAGTAAAGTTATAAAAATGATAAACCTTAAAGGTATAATGGAGCCATCCTCCCCTAATTTTACAAATAACGGGAATGACATCTACTTTACCGGTGTTTATGGATCAAAATCATTCATTTACAGACATGATCTTTTATCCGGCAGAACAGACAGGATTACCGAGGGATTTCTCTATATCAAATCCCTGAATATCTCTTCAACCGGAAAAAAGATCGCATTTTCTGCAAGTGACGGTAAATATTCTCACATATATATCGGGAATATTGAAAATCCGGAAATGGCCATGAAGATCACTTCCGGGAACTCAAATAATATCACACCGTCTTTCTCCTCAGACGGGAAAAAGGTGTATTACAGCTCAGACGAAATGGGAGCATACAATCTCTACTCTACAGATATCGAGGAAAAAATCAATTACAGATATACCGATGTCCAGACAGCGATCTTCTTTCCTATGGAAATCCCGGGGGAAGAAAACATGCTTCTTATATCATCCTACAACAAAGGCAATTTTGTTCTATTGAAAAAGGATATCTCTGAGTTCAAAGAGAAAAGAGTGGTACAATTTGAAAGCCCGGAAATGGTAAAAGGAGAAGATGGGAGAGAGGAGATCCGTTTTTCAAAAGAGGTGATCGAAAAATACGGAAGAGAAAACATCCATGGTGCTAAATTTTCCCTCATTGACGGCGAGATAATTGCAAACAGAACTTTCAACAAAGACCTGGAGGAAGAACTGAACTTCAACCTTACAAACAGGAAAAAATACAAACCTTTCAGTGCTTTAACCGTCCCTTCACTCCCTCCGATAACAGCAGGATTCGGGTCAGACGGATCAATATTCGGATTTTCATTCCTGAGGCTTGAAGACATCATGAAAGACCACTCTTTCTCCCTGCTCGTGGCATCATACTATGGCTACCAATCCTATAGCTTGACATATGTAAATCTGAAAAAGAGATTCCAATACTTTTCCCGGTTATACTGGTACTCGAACTCTTACTTTCTGGGAACCGGATATTATATTGATCCTGACAGCACTGCCTACCTTGATAAAGAAAATTATGTTCTGGTAAGCAGACGAATGGGCCTCACAACCGGATTCTATTATCCCTTCAGCCGTTCATACAGAGCAGAGATCTCTCTTTCCCTCCATTACCAGAAGGAATTGTCAGATGAGTTAATCTATGGGACAGAACTCCCTTACAATCAGTTTTTTGATGGTTATGCATTTCCATTGACATTATCTCTCGTGGGAGAAACAACCCGCTTCTCAAACATCGGACCACTCATGGGACACACATTTAAAGTCTCTGTCAGCAAATATTTCAAGCTTGGGAGAAACTTCCTTGATTCATATGCAGTTGATCTTGATGCTCGTAAGTATTTCAGGCTTGCACCCAGCACACTTATTGCAATGAGAATAACAGGGTTTTCTTCCGGAGGAAAATATCCCCTCCTTTTCGGTACCGGTGGAAATAATACACTAAGAGCAGCACCTTTCAGATCTCTGGTAGGGACAAAAGGATTTGCATTTGTAACTGAGCTGAGGTTTCCGCTGATAAAATATATTGCTACGCCAATCGGCCTTATGGGCCCCATCAGAGGAGTATTTTTCTTTGACCTCGGAGGCGTATGGGACGACTCTATACAACCGTACACGGGACCGGACCCTTATTTTGAAGATTATTATAATGAACTGAGGACTTTTGATATGTTCTCTGACGGTATTAAATTGAAGGATGCAATTTCTTCCTATGGAGTCGCACTTGAAGTTAATCTCTGGGGGTATCCACTCCATTTCGAATGGGTATATAAGACCAATCTCAGAGAGTCAAGATTTTATGGAATGAAATTCTGGATCGGTTATAATTTTTAATATGAAGAGTAGCCATATCTCCTGATCATTCACTCTATTTACTATTTTTGCAAATAGGATATAATAGTGAATGATTTAGGAGATTGATATGAACATTGATGATCTGTTAAAGATTGCAGTCGAGCGTAAAGCCTCTGATCTCCATCTGAAGGTCGGAAATCATCCCATACTCAGGATCAATGGAAAATTACTTCCAATGGTCGAACTTAAACGACTTATGCAGGAGGATACCATTGCCATGTCCTTCTCTATTATGAACCCTGACCAAAAGGACAAATTTAAAGTTCAACATGAGCTTGATATGGCTTATTCAGTTCCGGGACTGGGAAGATTCAGGTGTAACGTATTTCAGCAGCGTGGAGCAGTTGGTATCGTATTAAGAATAATCCCTACTCAGGTAAAATCTATTGCCGACCTCAACCTGCCTCTTATACTGGAAAAAATAGCCGACGAGAGAAGGGGAATGGTCCTTGTGACCGGAACTACAGGAAGTGGTAAATCAACCAGTCTGGCTGCAATGATCGATCATATCAATATTCACAGAATAGAGCATATTATTACAATTGAAGATCCGATCGAATATCTTCACCGAGACAAAAAAAGTATTGTGAACCAGAGGGAAGTCGGGCATGACACAAACAATTTTTCATCTGCATTGAGGAGTGCTCTCAGGGAAGACCCTGACGTTATCCTCGTTGGAGAAATGAGAGACATGGAGACTATCGAGACCGCACTTCTTGCTGCTGAAACAGGACATATGCTGATGTCCACCCTCCATACACTGGATGCAACAGAAACAATAAACCGGATCATATCGATCTTTCCTCCCCATCATCAGAAACAGATAAGGATCCAACTTGCATCTGTCCTGAAAGCAATCATATCTATGAGACTTATTCCGATGGCAGATGAGAAAGGGAGGGTCCCCGCAGTTGAAATACTAATAAACACCCCATATATTCAGGATTGCATTGTTACTCCGGAAAAAACCAAACTGATAGGGGAAGCGATCGAACAGGGTATATCCCAATATGGTATGCAAACCTTTGATCAGTCACTCTTCTTCCTTTATGGCCGCGAAATGATCACATATGAGGAAGCGCTCAAATGGGCTTCGAATCCCGATGAGTTCAAGCTTAGAAAAGCCGGTATCCAATCTACAAAAGATATGTCACTTGAAGAGATGGAAAAAAGAATTTCAGATGTTTCATCTGGTGACGGAGGTAGTTCGGAGGGCGATTTTAAAGATCACAATCTTCTGGATATTGAAGGTATATGAACAGCAGTGAAATAAGGAATATCTTTTATACATATTTTAAGGATAAAGGGCATTACAAAGTAATGTCATCGCCACTTGTACCTGCAAAAGACCCAACTATTTTATTCACAAATGCAGGTATGAATCAGTTCAAAGATGTTTTTACCGGGAATGAGACCAGAGATTATTCGAGAGCTGTTTCTATACAGAAATGTATGAGAGTATCCGGGAAGCACAATGATTTTGATGAAGTCGGCCGGACAGAATACCACCACACTTTTTTTGAGATGCTCGGAAATTTCTCTTTCGGAGATTATTTCAAGGAAAAAGCCATCGAATATGCATGGGAACTGATGACGGAAAAATTCGGATTCTCACCTGAAGTCCTCAGGATTTCTGTTTTTAATGAGGATGATGAAGCATACAGGATATGGGAGGACAAGATCGGGATCCCCGCAAAAAGAATTGCGCGCCTTGGAGAAAAAGATAACTTCTGGCAAATGGGAAACACAGGGCCATGCGGACCATGCTCTGAGATCCATTATGACAGGGGAAAAGAGTTCGGCCCTGATGAGTTTTCAGATGATAATAAAAGGTTTGTAGAAATATGGAATCTTGTATTTATGCAATATTACAAAGACAAATCAGGGAATATGACTCCTCTCCCCTCTCCTTCCATTGATACAGGCATGGGTATGGAGAGGCTTACCACCCTCTTGTCCGGGAAATCGAGCAACTATGATACCGACCTTTTCCGACCCATAATTGAATTCACTGCAGAACTTGCAGATGTGGACCCTGATGACAAAAAAGTGAAGATCGGTCTTAATGTGATCGCAGATCATATAAGAGCTCTCTCTTTTCTGATATCAGACGGAGTTTTACCTGCAAATGACGGACGCGGATATATACTTAGAAGACTATTGCGAAGAGCTTCAAAACACGGCCGTTCCATTGGATTTTCAGACAGTTTTCTTTACAGAATCACTCCGGTAGTTATTAAAATAATGGAACAAGCTTACCCGGAGTTGGGGCTTAACAGAGAATTTATTTCTGAAGTCGTCAAAGCGGAAGAAGAAAGATTTGAAAAGACGCTTCTGGCGGGATTGAAAAGATTTGAAGAAATAATTCAAAATACCATCGAAAAAGGGAAAGAAACAATCTCCGGGAAAGAAATATTTAAGCTGTCTGATACATATGGATTCCCTGTCGACTTCTCAATTGATCTTGCAAATGAAAAGAATCTGAATGTTGATCTTGAAGGATTCAGGAAAGAACTCGCCGACCAGCAAAAGAAATCCAGAAAAGGAATATCCGACAGAGGAGTAACTAATCTTCCTGAAAATATGGAAAAGATCCGATCGTTATTTACAGGATATGAATCCCTTGAAGAAGAATCTCCTTTAACAGGAATTTTCAGGAAAAACACCATGGTAGATTCGATCTCTGAGGGAGAAGAGGGGATATTATTCCTGAAAAGCACACCATTTTATGGTGAATCCGGTGGACAGGCTGGTGATACAGGAACCGGAAGGTCTGAAAATTCGATTTTCTCGATAACAGATACCAGAAAAAATTCAGCCGGTGGACATCTCCATTTTATAAAGATTCTTAAAGGAACTTTAAAAAATAATGAATCCGTAAGAGTCAAAGTTGACTTGCCAAAAAGAGAAAATATCGCGGCCCATCATACATCAACTCACTTACTTCATGCTGCCTTGCGGGAAATTCTGGGACCGCATGTAAAGCAATCAGGATCTTATGTTGGCCCGGATAAATTGAGATTTGATTTTACCCACTTTAAATCATTGGATAAGGGCCAAATAAAAAGGATAGAAAACCTTATTAACAAAAAGATCAGAGAGAATCTTAATGTTAAAACAATTGAGACAACATATGAAGATGCTATTGGCAAAGGGGCCATAGCAATTTTTGATGAAAAATATTCCGACAAGGTAAGAATGCTTGCCATCGGGGAGTTCTCTTGTGAATTGTGCGGTGGGACCCATCTTCATCAAACAGGGAGCATAGGATTTTTTAAAATTATCTCAGAATCCTCCATTTCCTCAGGGATCAGAAGAATTGAAGCTGTTGCAGGATTTGCCGGTTCTGAATATCTCGAATCCATTTTCAATAACATTGAAAAGATTGAATCAAAATTTAAGCAGAAGGGTGAAAGACTCTTCAACTACCTGAGTGAGATTGATGAGAAGAATCGTAAACTTGAAAAAGAGATCAGCAAACAAATCAGTCAGGGAAAATCAGACTTTAGTGAGATCATAAACAAAAAATTTGAAATTAATGGCCTGCCGATAATAATTCATCACTTTGAGAACATGGAGAAAAAAACACTCAGCACTGCCGCTGATGATATCAAACAGAAATGTGAGTGTGCAACGATCATCTCTTCAAATGAAGGAGGAAAATCTGCCATAGTGATTTCTATCCCGTCGAACTTGACAAAAAAAGTCAATGCAAGTACTCTGATAAAGCAGATATCCACTATAGTTAAGGGGAACGGAGGCGGACGTCCCGATTTTGCCCAGGCTGGCGGGGATGAAATAGTTGACCCTGAAGGCTTCAGAGTCAGTGTCGTGGAACTGTTTGAGAATATAAAATGAGAGCTCTGATATTATCTTTTGCAATATGCTTCTTAATCTCAGCCATTCATTTATCCGGAGAACTCATTGTTAAACAGAGTTCAGATGGCCGAATAATTGTTACAAACAGCCCGGGCTTTTCAAATATCCGTTCAGTCAGAAATACTTCCGGTTTTACTATCTCATCATATTCTTCAAACCAGGTTCCAGCTCTTTACAGCAGTAAGATCTCAACGTTGTCACTGAAATATAAATTACGCGAAGATCTTATCCTTGCTGTTGCCCGAGCAGAATCCGGATTTAACCCGTTTGCCAAATCAAAAAAAGGGGCTGTCGGAATTATGCAGCTGATGAAAAGTACGGCGACACAATACGGAGTTACCAACAGATATGATGTAGACCAGAATCTTGATGCCGGAATCAGACACCTCAA
>Ga0190293_1000511_pt1 | contig 13799 bp, 11 predicted proteins | sample 48693001_MG_FD_161671 | JGI IMG/M metagenome (GOLD analysis project Ga0190293, IMG submission 161671) | Hydrothermal vent microbial mat bacterial communities from Southern Trench, Guaymas Basin, Mexico - 4869-30-0-1_MG | ecosystem: Environmental > Aquatic > Marine > Hydrothermal vents >... | reverse complement strand
AAAACCTTTGGAATTAGCTTTGAATGATAGTGATATAGCCAGTAAACCACCTCTTTTAAAAAAACTTATCCTAAGTTTATTCAAAAAACAAATGTATAATGATAAAGAATGGAAGAAAAATTTACCAACACCCAATATTTTTAGAGTAACTGATCCTGCAGAGTTTAATAGGGACAAATTAAAATCAATTATATTTAAATTCCATCAAGAAAAAAACAAAACCAACTGGGGTGAGCATCCAATGTTTGGTAAATTTACACCCGAACAATGGGGAATTATGCAATACAAACACCTTGATCATCATTTAAGACAATTTGACTCTTAATAATAAAATTATAAAAATTGAAAACAAACAAGCAAGTAATACTTAAAAATAGACCCGTAGGCGTACCAAGTAAAGACACATGGGAGCTGATTGAAAATAATATATCCGAACCCAAGGAAGGTGAGTTTTTGGTTCAATGTGAATACATTTCATTAGATCCTGCCATGCGTGGCTGGTTAAATGATACAAAATCATATATCCCGCCTGTTCAGATAAATGACGTTATGCGGGCTGGTGGCGTTGGTAAGGTAATTGCATCAAAGCACCCAAATTTTAAAACAGGAGATTTTGTTTACGGACAGACCGGAGTTCAACAGTTTACAATAACCGATGGCAAAGGATATCATAAAGTTGACCCAAATTTAGCTCCACTTCCTACTTATACCAGCTCACTCGGAATGACCGGTATGACGGCTTATTTTGGCATATTGGAAGTAGGTGAACTTCAGGAAGGAGATAAGGTATTGGTTTCTGGTGCTGCAGGAGCGGTTGGAAGTGTTGTAGGGCAAATAGCTAAAATTAAAAATTGCAAGGTTATTGGTATCGCCGGAGGAGCAGATAAATGCGAATATCTAATTAACGAACTGGGTTTTGATGGAGCAATTGATTATAAGAATGATGATATTAAGATGAAGTTGAAAGAGTTTTTCCCTAAAGGAATAGATGTGTATTTTGATAATGTTGGAGGAGAAATATTAGATCTGGCTTTGGGTCGATTGGCCTTGCATGCCCGAATTGTAATTTGTGGAGCTATTTCGCAATATAACAATACTGAAGCAGTGATCGGGCCTTCAAATTATTTATCGCTCCTGGTCAATAGAGCTTCCATGAAAGGAATGGTTGTATTTGATTATGCAAAAGATTACGGTAAGGCATCTATGCAAATGGGGCAATGGATGAAAGAAGGAAAATTAAAATCGAAGGAGGATATTTATCCCGGTATTGAAAATTTCTATGAAACCTTTTTAAAATTATTCTCAGGAGAAAAATTGGGTAAATTAGTATTAAAAGTCAGTGATGATTAATTCAACTTGAATCTTTTTCACTTCTGTACAAGTTATACTGAGAGAAATAAGTATTACATTCCTAACAATTTTTTACCTTCTTCACTCACCAGAGCTGTTGACCATGGTGGGTCAAAAACCACATCAACATTTATATTAAAATCTTGATGTTTTTGCTTAATTGCTTCTTTTACACTTGTTATAATTGTGTCTCCAAGGGGGCAAGAAGGTGTTGAAAAGGTCAAATCTATGTCAATATTCTTTTCTCCATCATAATCAACTTCATAGATCAACCCCAGATCAACAATATTAATTTCAATTTCAGGATCCATTACATTTTTAAGCAGGTCCAAAATTTCTAATTCAAAAATTGTAATTTCCTCTTTATTCATTTTTTTCAATAGTTTTAATTTTATGAAAAATCATTTTAAACACATTTATATTATATAATACAGCTACTAACAAGAGTAAATAACTTCCAATTCTTATCAGCCATATTTTATCAAAAAATATCCCAAATATCATACAGGCAATAAAAAGTAAATAAATATAAAAATGAGCTTTTGCAATTTTTTCTGAATACAACTCTCTTGGCATCGGAGTTTTAGTTTTTCCCACTAAACTTTTATATTTATCAAGCCAAATCACAAAGGGCAATGTTTTATACGTTTGGCCAAGAATTAGTGTTGTAATAAATCCGAAAATTATTGTAAAACCATATAAAGTGATTACCCTGTATATCAGTATTTCCTCAAAATCAAACCCAACAGTAATAATCAAACTCAATATGATCGGTAAAACAACACTTACTATTGACAACATAGTATGCTTCATTCCAATATCCAATACTTTTCGTATTCTTTTCTTATAAGAATCATATACAAATGACACAAAAAATAAAATTCCTATTACAATAGAAAGCCAAAAAATTATATCATAAGAATTTTGATGAATAAAGAACCAATTTAAAGATAAGGCTACTAATCCGGAGTTTATAAAGTAAAAAGCAATTTTTAGTTTCTTATCATTCAGTTCATGGGAAACCAAAAACATAGGAATAAGAGTTGATCCTACACCAATAATTAATAACAAGAACCATCCTACCAATCCAATGGTCGCATGAATTTTTAAATAATGTAAGTGAATTTCAGATAAAAAATTATATTTAAAATTAAATGCTATTAATGTTCCTATAAATTCAGTAATGGCTAACCAAAGCACAGCAGTGATCACAAACTTTGATGAAATATTCTTTAGTTTAGAATTTTTATAGGAAAGAAATACATTGACAACAAAAAGCAATAACGAAATAAACATTAATAATGATGCATAAACAAGCAAGCCTGAGTATGCACCGATCCAAAATGAATATGTTAAAAATATTACACTAAACCCTGATAGCCAAAACGTGAATTTTGCAAGTTTTTCGCTAAATAATGAAGTTTCAAAAACAACCGGGATTAGCTGGTATAAAGCTCCGAAAACAATCATTATCGCCCAACCTAACACGGCCATGTGAGTAATGGCAATAATCTTATTGTTAAAATATACATCCAATAAACTGCTGTCGGCCAGTATTATCAAAATCGACAAAATAAAAAGTGCTATAGATCCAAAAATAAAATGGGGTTTTACTACACTTACATCAGGGGCATTATTTGAGTTTATCGATGCGTTCATTTACTAAATAGTATTGGCAAGAAAACTAGTTATTTTAAGAGTCTTTGATAAGAAGGCATCAAAAACAAGGCTTTCAAAGTTTTGAAAATCAAGCAGTTCACTTTCGTGAATAACTGTTTTCAAAACGAGAGTAACGAAGTATTTGGCGTTTTCTTGCAAAGACTAAATATATTATCTCAATTAAAATCATAAGATCAGGCTTTATATATCAAAAGCACGGTATGATTACAATCTATCTCTTTGTATAAAATTTCAAAATTTCTAACTTCTAATTCGGGTAATAGAAACTGTGGTATCTTTTTGTGGTCTACATATAATGCCTGACTCTTTTTTAATGTCTCTATCTCTTTTAAAATTTGTACCATGGGCTCAGGCATTTCTAATTGCCTAACATCGATACTTTTAATATTATCTCCAAAAAAAGTCAATTGCTCATCAAAATTTTTCTTATTCTTTTTAACGGCTTCTTCTACTTCATTGTCAACCCATTTAGCATTATCCATTTTAAAAAAAGTATGAACTACTCCTTCTTCCGGACGTTCTGTCCATGATTCATAACCCTTTGATTGCAATTTTCTAATTAAAGGAATTGGCTCAAATGAATTGATAATTTTTAATGTTTGATCCTCTTTCAATTTTTTTACTTCTATCATAATAATATTGAAAGGATCTTCACCCGAATCAAGAGTTGGCCGAACATCTAAGGTTACCAGGTTTTTGATTTTTTTTAATGGATCATTTTCTTTCATACTAAGTTTTTTACTTTCATTTTCAGTTATTTTTTTTTCTTCACCCTCATATTCAAAACCAATTTCTTTTAATTTCTCAAACATAAATTCAATATCAACACCTCCCACCTTTGCTGCATCAGCAATGGTAACTCTAGGTGCCAATACCTTTCGTAAAACAGGATTTTTTAACTTTAAAAAGTTTTTATTCACAGAAGCAATAGCATCAATAGTTTCATTCTTCTCTTTGATTAAAGATGAAATTCTTGTATTTCTATTAATCTTCATTTTTATAATTTTAATAATAGGATACAAAATTAAATATTATAAAGATACCAACATAATTTAGAATGAATTTAAATAGAGAAAAGTAACAGAAGTAACATAAAAGACTGTGTTGTCTCTTATTTAATTCACTAATCCCTTTACTTCTTCAAGATCCAGACCTCCATAATCACCTGAACTCATAAACAGTAAGGCAGTATTGTCTAAATTTTGGGCAAAAAGAAACTCCTTAAACTTAGAGGGGTCAGTATAAATGATCAGATCATCTCGCTTAAAAGCCTTAGCAATTTGTTCTTTTGAGATTGGTTCTAATTTTTTTATTTCAACTGCATGGGGTGAATAAAAAACAACTGCTTCATCTGCAGCATCCAATGCATTTTGGTACAAATTCAAAAATTCAGCATTCAAACTGCTATAGGTATGTAACTCTAGACAAGCCAAAACTTTTTTCTGAGAATACTGTTCTTTTACCGCATTGGTTGTTGCCTTTACTTTAGATGGAGAATGTGCAAAATCTTTAAATATAACTGAAGATTTCCCTTCTGCTAATTTTTCTAACCTTTTACTGGCACCTTTAAAAGTTGAAATTGCCTGATAAAACTCTTCTTCACTAACACCAATATTCTGGCATATTAATTTAGCACCCGATAAGTTCTGCAAATTATGCTGCCCGAAAACTTCTAATGGAATATCACCTTCAGGTGTTTCTAATATAACTGCTCCACTTTCAATGGTATATTCAGGCGTTTTATAAGGGTATTTCTTTATGGGTTTTGTCGCGTCATTAACTATTCTTTTTACAATAGCATCTTCTTCGTTATATATCATAATTCCACCATTCACCATGGTATCAATGAATATTTCAAACTGCTCTACATAATTTTCAAATGTAGGAAACACATTCATATGATCCCATGCAATACCACTTAACAATGCAATATTGGCTTTGTACAAATGAAATTTAGGTCGCCGATCGATTGGTGAAGAAAGGTATTCATCTCCTTCAATTATCATAAATTCATTTTCTTTGGTCAAATGAACCATTCTGTCAAAACCTTCTAATTGCGCCCCAACCATATAATCTACTTTAATATCATGGTAATGCAATACATGCAAAATCATAGAGGTAATAGTAGTCTTGCCATGTGATCCACCTATAACGACTCTGGTTTTATTCTTTGCATGCTCATATAAAAACTCTGGGTAAGACAATATTTTTAGCCCCAATTCCTGCGCTTTTAACAACTCTGGGTTATCTGCTTTGGCATGCATTCCTAAAACAATCACATTAATATCCTTAGTTACTTTTTCAGGAAACCAGCCCATTTCATTAGGTAATAATCCTTTTGAATCGAGTCTTGATTTAGAAGGTTCAAATATTGCATCATCACTTCCTGTTATTGTATCTCCTTTTGCGAATAAAGCCAGTGCTAAATTGTGCATGGCACTCCCACCTATAGATATAAAATGTATGTTCATCTAGTATTATTTATTGCTTGTAAAAATACAAATTTAAATTTCTCAAAAATAAATATTGATCAGAATATAGTGACTTATTTCAAGTGTAGTTTTTATTTTTTCAGGGAATTTAATTTTAATGACATAATTTCTCAGTATGTTCTTATAATTGGTCTTGTCAAACATGTGGGTCCTCCTCCTCCCTTTAAGCTAATGTTTTCACCCTCATATGTACTAACTATACAACCGGCTTTTAAAAGTTTATTTTGTGTTTTAGGATTTCCTTCTACTATCAAACACTTTCTTGGAGCCAAAGCAAGTACGTTGCAGGCCATAGATTCGAATTCATCATCGGATACTTCTACAAATTTAAAACCCCTTTTTATCAATTCATTTCTAAATTTTATAGGCATCAAGGCTGAGTAAATTACTGCTAAATCTTTATCAACCGGACTAAATATGGACATCAAATGAAAAACATCTGAATTACCTTTATAATGAGGTAATTCAACAACTATTATTTCAATCCCTTTTGGCTCCAGTAACCCTTTTAATTGTAGAATACCATCTTCATTTGTTCTGTAAGTGTGTCCAACAGCTAAGGTACTTTCATCAATCCATGCCACATCACCACCTTCCAATGTCCCCGGCGATTTAATTTCACCTAAGACGAGCATATCATTCTCTTCATAAAACTGCCTTTGGGATCTTGGTTCATTCTTTCTACCTGCTTTGCCCATATTACATATTATCATTCCATAATTTGTTGCAATTGACGCATCACGGCAATAAATGGAATCTATTTTCAGCCCCTTATCTAATGGAAAATGGATTAACTTTATTTTCTCATTATTTAAACAATTTCTAAAAACTTCGTATTCTTTTACGGCCAGTTCAAAATCTGGTTTTGACAGATAGTTCAGATTGAACCATTGATCATTAATAACTTCATTAGATACAAATGCATTTTCTACAGGTTTAATAAAAACTGAACTCAATTTTAAGTACTCAGAATGATGTGTTGTTTTCATTTCTATTTTCGATTATTCCATTTCATTATTATATAGAAAGGGACACCCAATAATAATAATCCATAAAAAACGGTGTCATATCCGGATCCATATATGGCCCAAAGCGAATAACTAAATCCAAGGCTACCAAGGACAATTGATTTTATCATATTATTGGTATGCAGTTTTTTATCAATAATTACCAAAACATAGTCAGCTGCCGAAAAAATCCAACCTAAAATACTAATGCTACCATAATTGGCCAACGCTGCCGGCAAAACAAAAATTCCGGCACCAATCATATTACCAACTACAAGCGATGTTGTTATTAAGCCTATTTGTTGTGTTTTTGGTTTCATTTATTAATTATTAAATGATAATAATTTTTAATTTCATAAATTTATAAACAATAATACAACAATTTACAACCATTTTATATATGATTTTTAAATTCAATATTGATCAAGATATAACCAAAGCTGAGACTCTTCCTGCTTCCTTTTACAAAGACAGGGCTGTTTTTGATTCTATTAAAGAATCGGTTTTTTTAAGATCCTGGCAATATATAGGTGATGTGAATTTAGTAAAATTATCTAGATCAATCCATCCGTTTGTATTGCTGGATAACTACCTTACTGAACCTATGCTCCTCACCAGAGATGAAGGTGATACCATTCATTGTTTGACTAATGTATGTACACATCGAGGAAATTTAGTGGCTATAAATTCGGGGCGGTCAAAAAAATTAACTTGTTTTTATCACGGTAGACGATTTAATCTTAACGGTGAATTCGAACATATGCCAGAATTTAGTGATGCCGAAAATTTTCCAAGACCTTGTGATAATTTACATCGATTTCCGTTAAAAAAATGGGGAAATTTTTTATTTGCTGGATTAAACCCCTTATTTGATTTTAAACCGGTTATTGATAAAATGAATGAACGTATTGGTTTTTTGCCATTACATGAATTTTCATTGAATGAAGCGCTTTCGAAAGATTATTTGGTTCATGCCCATTGGGCCTTATATTGCGATAACTATTTAGAAGGATTTCATGTTCCTTTTGTACACGATGACTTGAATAAAGTTTTGGATTATGGAAGTTATAGAACTGAGATTTATAAATACTGCAACCTCCAAATTGGATTTACCAATGATGCAACTGAAACATTTGATTTACCTGAAGATCATATAGATTATGGTAAAAATGTTGCGGCTTATTATTACTGGGTATTCCCTAATATGATGTTTAATTTTTACCCTTGGGGCTTGTCAATTAATATTGTGAAACCAATAGATATCAATAGAACCAAAGTTTCTTTTATAAGCTATGTTTATGATCCGAGTAAATTAGGTGTGGGAGCAGGTTTCGGTTTGGAAAAAGTAGAGCGAGAAGATGAATTCGTGGTAGAAAATGTGCAAAAAGGTGTGCTATCTTCATTCTATAAATCCGGTCGTTTTTCTCCGACAAAAGAAAAAGGTGTACATCATTTTCATCGATTGCTGGCAGAATTTTTGAATCGATAAATTTATTAATTCAACCTAAAGATTAATTCGTTTGCGGTTAATTCTTCAATTAATTCATTTGAAATTTCAACTTTTGTTGTTCGACTGGGCATGGTAAGTTTTAATTTTTCCTCCATGTCATATACAACAAAATTCAAACCTTGATTTCCTTTATATTTCTTTATTACAGAATTGATAGAATCAATTTCATCTGTTTTTAAGGAATCAATATCCAATTGAATCGTTATTTTTTTAGCCATTTTGCTCAATACATCCTGTAATTGTTGAATGGCAAGAATCTGAACCCTAACGTCTCCATTCTGCCATGGCCTTCTCATCACTGTTTTCAAATACAGAAATGTATTTGGAATTAAAAAATGTCGAAATTTTAAATAATCTTCATTAAATATTCGAAACTCATAAGCATCGCTATAATCTTCAAATGTAAAAAGACCCCAGGGTTTGCCATTTTTACTTACCCTGTGTTGCACATCTGTAATAATTCCTGCAAAGGTCAATTCTTTACCTTCTAATTTCTCTAAATGTTGCAGCACATTTACTTTAGCATTACAAAAATACTTGATCTCTGTTTTAAAATCATCTAATGGGTGACCGGAAATATAGATTCCAACCATTTCTTTTTCTTTAGATAGTTTTTCCATTACATTCCATGGCTCACAGGAAGGAATGATTGGTTCTTCAAATTGCACTTCCGATGCTTCTCCAAAAAGAGATACCTGAGCAGAATTTTCAGATTCCTGAAATTTGCTACCATAACGAATTGCCTTTTCAATAAAGGTTATTCCTTTTTCATCTCTGGCAAAATATTGTGCTCTTATTGTATCCTTAAAGGAATCAAATCCGCCTCCCAATACCAGGCCGTCAAATGCTTTTTTATTCGCTGCCCGCAGATCGACACGCTTTGTTAGGTCAAAAATTGATCTGTAATTACCATTTTCTTTTCTTTCATTGACAATTGCTTTAACAGCGGCAGCTCCTACTCCTTTAATTGCACCCATTCCAAAACGAATAGCTCCATCTTTATTTACAGAAAATTTATGGTACGATTCATTGATATCAGGACCCAGAACTTCCATTCCTGCACGTTTACATTCTTCCATAAAAAATGAAACCTGCTTGATATCATTCATATTATTACTTAAAACCGAGGCCATATACTCTGCCGGATAATGTGCTTTTAAATAAGCCGTTTGATAAGCAATAAATGCATAGCAAGTTGAGTGAGATTTGTTAAAAGCATAAGCAGCAAATGCTTCCCAATCTTTCCAGATTTTCTCCAACACCTCTTCCGGGTGCTTATTCTTTTTACCCCCTTCGATAAACAAGGGTTTTAATTTTTCCAATAAAGAAAATATCTTCTTACCCATTGCCTTACGAAGCATGTCGGCCTCACCCTTGGTAAAGCCAGCCAATTTTTGTGACAAAAGCATTACCTGTTCCTGATAAACTGTTATGCCGTATGTTTCCTTTAAATATTCTTCCATTTCCGGAAGATCATATTCGATTTCTTCTCTTCCATGTTTTCTATCAATAAAAGAAGGAATATACTCCATTGGTCCGGGGCGATAGAGTGCATTCATTGCAATTAGATCAGCAAATTCAGTCGGTTTTAACGACTTCATATGCTTTTGCATTCCAAGAGATTCATATTGAAAAATACCAACCGTTTCTCCCTTTTGAAACAAAGAATAAGTGTCTTTATCATCTAAAGGAAACTCATCCGGTACCAGATCAATTCCATGTATGGCCTTTACAATTTTAACCGTATCCTTTATGAGTGTCAAGGTTTTTAATCCCAAGAAATCCATTTTCAAAAGTCCGGCATCTTCAACTACCCCATTGTCAAATTGAGTAACATACATATCCGTTCCTTTTGCTGTTGCCACCGGAATCAAATTGGTTATATCTTCGGGAGTTATTATAACACCACAGGCATGAGTGCCTATATTTCTAACGGAACCTTCTAAAGCTCTTGCCTGATTTATAGTTTCAGCCTCTATACCATCACCCTCTGCAATCTTCTTTAATTCATTTACGTTTTCAAGTTCCTCACTACGCAAGCCCTTTACTTTTGAAATACTTTTTTCATCCGTTCCAAAAATGTTTTTCAGTTTTAAACCTGGTATGAGCTTTGCAATTCTATCAGCATCCGGTAAAGGTAAATCAAGAACTCTTGCAGTATCGCGAATCGATGATTTGGCCGCCATGGTACCATAGGTAATTATTTGAGCTACCTGATTTGCACCATATTTATTAATAACATAATCAATAACCCTTTGTCTTCCTTCATCGTCAAAATCAATATCTATATCGGGCAATGAAACTCTGTCAGGGTTCAAGAAACGCTCAAAAAGCAGATTGTACTTTATCGGATCTATATTTGTTATTCCCAGACAATATGCCACTGCAGATCCGGCTGCAGATCCCCTTCCCGGCCCTACAGAAACATTCATTTTTCTTGCTTCCCTAATAAAATCTTCCACGATCAAAAAATAACCAGGATAACCCGTATTTTCAATGATCATTAATTCAAAATCAAGTCTTTCTTTGATCTCACTGGTCAAATCAGGATATCGGTCTTTCGCTCCTTCAAAAGTTAGGTGTTTCAAATAGGAATTTTCACCTCTTTTGCCTCCGTCTTTTTCATCTTGAGCATCATGAAATTCTTCGGGCATGTCAAATATTGGCAATAGAACATCACGTGCCAATTGAAAAATTTCAATTTTATCAACAATTTCCTTAATATTAATTATAGCTTCAGGAATATTCTGAAACAGCTCTTTCATTTCAGCCTGACTCTTAAAATAATAGTCATCGTTTGGCAAACCATATCTAAAGCCCCTGCCCCGTCCTTTTGGAGTATCTAATTTTTCACCATCCTTAACACATAACAAAATATCATGAGAAACCGAATCACCTTTATCAATATAAAATGTATTATTGGTTGCAATTAATTTTACGTTGTGTTTTGCAGCAAGTTTTATAATTACCTCATTAACATGTTCTTCATTTTCTTGCTGATGATCATTGAGCTCCAAATAAAAATCTTCGCCAAATTCCTCTTTCCACCAAAGTAATGCTTCTTCTGCCTGTTTTTCACCAATATTTAATATTTTACTGGGAATTTCTCCATTGATCCCGCCACTTAAAATTATAATATCTTCTTTGTAGGTCTTTACAATTTCTTTATCAATTCTCGGTATGTAATAAAATCCATCAATATAAGCTTTAGATGCCATTTTGGCCATATTATGATAACCATTCTTATTCTTAGCAAGCATTACAATTTGATATCCATTATCCTTTGAAGATTTATCTAAATGGTTCTCACATACATTAAATTCACAACCAACAATCGGTTTGATTGGATTCTCCGAATTTTTATTGTGATTCAATATCTCTTTTACAAAGACAAAAGCACCCATCATATTACCCGAATCGGTCAAGGCAACTGCCGGCATTGCGCCATCAACTGCTGCTTTTACCAAATTTGCAACACTGGAAGTAGATTGTAAAATAGAATACTGAGAATGGTTATGTAAATGCACATATTGAACATCAATCAATTGATTTTGATCTGATGATTCAAGGTGTTCTGGCTTAGATTGAGTTTTTTGCTGTTTTCCTTTAAGTCTTTTACTTTCGGTTTTAAGATTTTTATGATTTAAACCTAATAATTGGATCTGATCTGGGTTTGTTTCAAGAAAATCCTCAAAATAATTATCGCCAGCCTGTAATTCACTCTTAGAATAGTTATTTAATCGTATCAGTTCAAAAAAACAACGAGTAGTGGCTTCTACATCTGCAGTTGCATTATGCGCCTCTGTAAATGGAGTTTTAAATAATTCTTGATGTAGTTCGGTCAAAGTGGGTAATTTAAACTTACCCCCTCTACCTCCAGGTATTTGGCACAATAAAGCCGTCTTCTCTGTACATGTATCTAAAACTGGCGAGCTATTCAATTCTGTTTCAACACCTAATCTATGGTACTCACAACCCATTATGTTCAAATCAAATTGAACATTCTGACCTACAACAAATTTCGTCTTTGACAAAGCAATATTGAATAGGTCCAATACTTCGCTTAAATCTTCACCTTTTTTTTCGGCCAACTCCGTTGAAATACCGTGTATTTGCTCAGCGTCATAAGGAATATTAAATCCTTCAGGTCGAATTAAAAAATCTTGATGCTCAATTATCTTGCCCATTTCATCGTGCAATTGCCAGGCTATTTGAACAGCCCTTGGCCAATTATTCACATCGGTTATAGGAGCATTCCATTTTTTAGGTAAACCAGTGGTTTCTGTATCAAAAATCAAATACATTGAATAGTAGTTTTTTGGAAAGGTTTTAAAAATTTAAAAGTAGGAAATTCATTAGTTTTAATCAGAGTATTTGATTTAATTTTATCAACAAAGCTATTAAACCTGCTTAATAATGGTTGACTTTTTTGACTTGAGGAATTCACTTTATTACAAGGTTAAAATAGTATAAAATACATCCAAACAAATAATTGAATTAATTCTCTCATTTTAATAAATATTTATTAATTTTGCGCCCTACTTCGAGAAAGTAGAATTTAATTATTAATAACTTGGGTCGAGAACCTAAAAATTTAAACAATTATGCCAGTAAAAATTAGATTACAAAGACACGGAAGAAAAGGAAAACCATTTTATTGGGTGGTTGCCGCAGATGCCCGTTCTAAACGTGATGGTAGATCATTAGAAAAATTAGGAATTTATAATCCTAATACAAATCCTGCAACTATTGAATTAGATATAGATGCAGCTGTAAAGTGGTTACAGAATGGTGCACAACCAACAGATACTGCAAGAGCTATCTTATCCTATAAAGGTGCAATGTTAAAAAATCATTTAGCAGGTGGTGTTAAAAAAGGTGCTTTAACCCAAGAACAGGCGGAAGCAAAATTTCAGACTTGGCTAGATGAAAAATCTGCTAAAGTTTCTGATAAAGAAAATAAACTTGCTAAAGCCAGTGAAGATGCGAAAACAAAAGCTTTAGACGCTGAAAAAGAGGTTAATGCCAAACGTAAATCTGCTGTTGTAGAAGCAGAAAACGAAGCGATCAAAGTTAAAGCCGATGCAAAAGCTGCCGCAGAAGCGAAAGCAAAAGCAGAAGAAGAACCTGAAGATAAAGGTCCTCAAACTATTGATGAAGTAGCTGAAGAAGCAAAAGATGAAGGTAAAAAAGAAAAAGATTCATAAATCATTCTTTTTATAAATAGTAAAAACCTGATAAGCAATTATCAGGTTTTTTTAATTTCTTAAAACCAACTATCTCCGAGGCAGAGTGTCGAGCTTGCCTGCGGCAGGGAAATCTTTTCGATTAAATATTTACCCTTCTTTATTGAACAAAGCTTCCATTTCCTCTAGAGTTTTACCTTTGGTCTCAGGTATAAACTTCCAGACAAATATTATAATAAATACAATAAAAAATGAAAATATAAAATATGGTAAAGAATTGTTCCATACACCTCCGTCTATCTGTAATTTATTTGCATCACTATCAACAATCATAGGAAATGATTGAGATACTAAATAATTAGCAAACCATTGTGCAGCCACAGCAATAGACATGGCAATACTTCTAATTTTATTTGGGAATATTTCAGATAAAAGCACCCAAACTACAGGGCCCATAGACATTGCAAAAGAGGCGATAAAGATTAAAATACCCATCAAACTAATTATCCCTTCACTTTTAGAAAGTGCGGGCAAACCAGCCGAATTTATTTGAGAATAATCGCTTAAGTATAAA
>Ga0190293_1000510_pt1 | contig 13810 bp, 14 predicted proteins | sample 48693001_MG_FD_161671 | JGI IMG/M metagenome (GOLD analysis project Ga0190293, IMG submission 161671) | Hydrothermal vent microbial mat bacterial communities from Southern Trench, Guaymas Basin, Mexico - 4869-30-0-1_MG | ecosystem: Environmental > Aquatic > Marine > Hydrothermal vents >... | reverse complement strand
CATACTCTGCTTGAGAAGATACTTAAAAACTCGGAATACCATGAAGCGTTTTTATGCAGGTTTCATGCTGCTGACGATATCGCAACTAATGTTGAAAGTATCCGACGTCATATTTCGAATGAGGGCCATCGGCTCAGCAAAATGAGTTTTATCAAAGGGTTTCAGCAGGTATTAATCGAGCTTTTACTGGAGGAAAAACATCTGCTGGGGAGTAAGCCCACGCGAACAAGTTTGGCGAAGCTTAACCGGTTTATGTCTGACCCAAAACAGAGAGATCTCATGCCTCTATCGAAGTATTTTATTTCTACAATAGAAACGTACAGGTCGTTAGAATGGACAATGGTTTAAACTACTGGTTGGCGCAGCTCCTGATTCTGGTTTTCTACATCATGACGCTACTGATATATAACCGTGCCAGAAATGAATATATCGGGGGAAAGATAGGCGCAGCCATCAACCTGATAATGGGTTTTCTGCTGATATTATTTCTTTCTGATCTTGTGGACTACTTTTTACTTTTGATCCTGCCCAACCATGAGGATATTGTCCAGATCATCAAGATTCTGTTGAGGTTGGCGGCAATCTGTATATTGTTTTTTGGTGGATTACGTTTTTTTGTGGGCAGGTCACGTACGGTAGAAGTGCTGCAGCATACGGTCGATCTGCAAGACAACGAAGTACAGCAACCGGAAATCGAAGCGCCAATCCCGTTGCCCGAGATGACGCAGGTGGTTAAAACCGTGGTAAAGAAGCTGCCAAAGCTGGGGAGGTATGAAATTCTGGAACAGATCGGCCGGGGGGCGATGGGAATTGTCTATAAGGGCAAGGATCCCATTCTTAACCGGTTGACAGCGATCAAGACCATCCGTTTTTCCGATGAGTTTGATGAAGAAAACGTCGATGTCATCAAAACCCATTTTTATCGCGAAGCCGAGGTCGTGGCCAAGCTTTCGCATCCGAATATCGTCACCATTTATGATGTGGGTGAAGACCTGGATTTATCATTTCTCGCCATGGAATATCTTAAAGGCGAGAGCCTTGAAAAATACACATCCCAGGAGAATCTATTTCCGGTGAAGAAATGCCTCGAAATCATTGCTCAGGTATGTGATGCCCTCGAATATGCCCACACGCACGATATTATTCATAGAGATATCAAACCCGCAAATATCATGTTGCTGGGGGATGGCTCCATCAAGGTAACCGACTTCGGCCTTGCCCGGGCAACCACGGGTACCAAAACCCGTACGGGCATTATCAAAGGGACACCCTACTATATGTCCCCGGAACAGACCAGGGGCCTGAAACTTTCAGGAAGATCCGATATCTTTTCACTGGGCGTTGTTTTCTACCAGCTCCTCACGGGAAGATTGCCGTTTGATGGAGAGAACATGGCGGCCATCATGTACCAGATCACGTCTGTCAACCCGACGCCTCCCACGGAATACATGCCGGGTATAAACAAACCTATTCTCACGGTTTTGAATAATGCGTTGGTGAAGGATCATGACAAACGCTATGCGCATGCCGGGGATATGGGCAAACATGTCCGGATGATTATCGAGAAGATGTCGGAGTTGGAGGGCAGGAGGCCGAGTAGGGAGTAAGCAGAAAAGCGCTCAAGAGAAAGGAAAAAGGATCGGGAATGGCGTATCGGGGATATCGAGACTTGACTGTTTTCCAGATGGCATATGAGCTTGCACTAAAGATACACCAAGTTACAAAATCATTTCCGACTGTCTATTGCTTGCTTTTCAGCAAGATCTCCACTCGCCTGTTTAATTGTCTGCCTTCCGGCGTATCATTAGTGGCTATGGGATTGTCAGGACCCATTCCTGATACGAGAATGCGTTTTGGGTCGATGCCATGACCCACCAGGTAGCTCTTGACAACCGTCGCTCGAAACTTTGACAATTGTTTGTTGTAGCCTATATTCCCCACTGAATCAGAGTAACCCGTGATTAGAATCTCCAGACCCTGATACCCCAGGGCCGTGTCGATGATGTCATCCAGAAGCGTATACGCATCTGGTGAGAATTCATTGGAGTCAGACGGGAACTGAACCGTAAACATTTTATCCTGAAAAGGGGGTGGCGTCGGCGCCGGTTCCGCGGGTGGTGGGAAAGTGCTTTTTTCCTGCGCACCCGTTTCGAGTTCCGGAGCTTCATTGGCAGGCTGGGCGGTGAGATCAGGGGACGACAATGATTCTACTGACGGTTTTAGAGCCGGTGTGGTATTATCCGGCGCCATGCTCAGATGCTGGGGCTGAGTCGATTTTACCGGAAGCATATCGGTAATCAAGGATGGTATAAAACCGGATTTGAATAAGATGATGCCGGCGGTACTCATTATCAAAATCAGCAACCCAAGATAGAGCAATATGCCGGAAAGCGTTATTTGAAGTGGATGCCGGAAGGCATCGGCCAGGCGGTCGATGAAGCGTATATTCACCTGGCTCCCTTTGGGCTGTTCCACATTAATGTGGAGGTCCCTGGCACTTTCCTTGATGATTGTAGCATCAACCTTTTGTTTGCCCTTTACATAGGTTGTCAGCAGGGCATGATCACAAATGATATTGATCAGACGCGGGTAACCATTCGAAAAAGAGATGATCTGGCGAATGGCTCCGCTGGAAAAGATCTTTTTCTCGGTTCCGGCAACTTTGAGCCTGAAAGCGATATAATTTTCGACATCCTCGTGTTTGAGTGGGCCGACCAGGTACTTCATGGTAATGCGCTGTAGGAGCGCCCTGTTTCTGGTTTCGTTGAGTGCTTCGATGATTTCGTGTTGTCCGACAAGGAAAACATTCAACAATTTGGTATCTTTTTTTTCAATGTTGGACAGCTGGCGAATTTCTTCCATAATTTCGTGGCTGAGACGCTGTGCTTCGTCGATGATAATGAGAACTTTTTTGTCGTCCGCGTTGGCTTTGTGGAGGAAATGAATAAAATGAACCAGAAAGTCGCCCTTGCTTTTGAAGGTTTTCTTTATGTCGAATGCCTGGGTGAGGAAATTATAGAAATCGAGTTTTTCGAGGTCTGGATCAGAGATCATGGCGATCAGGGTCTGGTCGTCAAGGCTCTCCAGAAGGCCGTTGATCAGTGTTGTTTTACCGGTTCCGACATCACCGGAAAGCAAAAGAAAGCCGCAGTTGTCATGGATGCCGTATTTCAGCATGGCCAAGGCTTCTTTGTGGGTTTCGCCCAGCCACAGGAATTTGGGATCTGGACTGATTCGGAAGGGTTTTATCTTTAGATTGAAATGCGAAAGATACATCTGTTGACCTCAATAGAATCAGATCACGATAATATAAAACGCGACGTTGTCGCTCCATAGGGACAAGGCTTCGACCGCTCAAAGAAAGAATCCAGGAGTCAGAAGCCGGAATACAGAAGGCTGTAGGCTATAGACTGTTAGCAACCTACAGTCTAATAGTCTACAGCCTATACGCCTTTTAATAAAATATGCTAAACTTACCATCGTGTCAATGAAACAATCTGCCGCTGTCTGAAAAATTCTTGACATTTCAAGGACCCTGAACATAATCTTTTTGGCACAATTCTGATATCTAAAAATCGTTGATCGATTTTATGCGTGAAAGGATGGGAATATGAAATCTGCCGGAAAAGCGATTCGTAAAATCGTCATTTTGAGCTGTTTGACGATGAGCCTGATGATGGTTTGCGGTTGGGGTATTTTTGCGCAGGAAAGGGAAGCACCCGATGCGAATAAGACGTTGAAGGTAGACGTGATATTTCTTTTGGATAACTCCGGGAGCATGATTGCCAATGATCCACAGTTTATTACCAGGGAAGTTGTTACGAAGTTTTTGATGAACCTCAAAGAGGGTTTCCGGGTCGGCATGGTCACTTTTGACCAGGAAGCAACCCTCATCGAAGCGCTGAGTTGCATCGATACCGTTGCGGATGGTGAAAGATTCATGAAAAGTCTTGATAGAATCGATTACAAAGGCCAGTTCACCAACACGCCATCCGGGGTTGAGAGAGCTATTTATGAACTCAAGTCGAATGGCCGCGAGGATGCAGAAAAAATTATTGTTCTGCTCACCGATGGAATCGTTGATACCGGCAACAAGGAACAGGATATCGCAGGAGAAGAGTGGTTGAGAGACCAGCTCGCCATGGATTGCAAGCAAGCCGGCATTCGCGTATTTGGCGTAGCATTTACAGAGATGGCCGATTTCCGGCTTATTCAGACCCTTGCCTTGAAAACAGAAGGTGAATATTTCAGAACCTTCAACAGTGCGGATATACCGGCTGTTTTTGAGAAAATCGACCGGATTATCAGTACACCCAGGGCGGAGGAAGCTCCCCGGGAACCTGTGGAAAAAGCAGAGCCGATTCAGGTCAAACCGATCTATATTCAGCCGTCTGCCCCGTCTCTGTTACCAACGGAAACCGTCAATAAAATATCCAATCCCCTACCGCTGCTTTTATCGGGTCTCATTATCATTGTCATCGTTGTCGTTGTTTTGATTTACCTGAATAAAAGAAGAGAAATTACGGGGAGGCAGGCCGTAAGGGAGCAGGCGGAGGCTTTGCTGCCCCAGGAGCCTCCGAAAGGCCAGGCAGAACTCATCGATACCGAGAATGTGGTGACGGAGACCGATTTGTCTATCCCGATTCAAAATAAGGTCGTAAAGATAGGCCGGGATGAAAGCAACGATATCGTTATTCCAAAAGATTCCATCTCCAGTCTGCATGCGACCATAGAATACAGAAACGGTTGCTACTATCTTGAGGACCATCGCAGCACGAATGGTACAAGACTCAATGATTTTAAAGTCAAAGAAAATACTTCCATGCGGCTCAAGAGCGGTGATAAAATCGAATTTGCGATATATGAGTTTAGATTCCTGATGCCGGAAATGGCACCTTATGGTGAAACTGTCATGATTCAACAAAGTGATACCGAACCGGATCTCAAGTCATAAACCGAAGGCTGTAGGCTATAGGCTGTTAGGCATTTAGAAGTTGCTTACAGCTTATCCCAGAATCCGCGCATCCGGGCCATTTATTCCCAGAAATCTGCTTTCTGAAGCGCGATATTATAAGCGCAAGAATCGGGTTGAAATACACCAGTTTATGACAACGCATTAAGGACATCTTGCAGATGGGCCACCGTAACCCCGGGTTGGAGCGGGTAGGATTCCCTCACTGGCGCCACAATCCAGGTATGTTCAGGCTTCAGAACTTCCAGGGTGTTTGAAAATCCGCGAGAGACCTTTGGGGATATTGATGCCTTGAATTCAAAGACCAATCGCCTTTTACCACGTTCAAGGACAAGGTCGATTTCCTCTCCTGATGAGGTCCGGTAGAAACTTGCCCGGTACTCAGGCCTCATGGCCAGGATCTGTTCGAGACAGAACCCTTCCCAGGATGTCCCGACTACCGGATGACCAAGGAGGTCTTCCAGGCTGTCAATTTCAAGCAATGTGTGCAGAATACCGGAATCACGCAGGTAAATTTTATGAGATTTAACAAGACGTTTCTTGATGTTTGCTGCATAGGGAGGCAAGGCGCGAACCATATAGGTTTGGGTCAGTATTTCAAGGTATCTTTTTATTGTAGGATGTGTGACGCCTAAAGCCTGTCCGAGCTTTGAGTTGTTCATAAGCTGACCATGATAATGGGCAAGCATTGTCCAGAACCTTCTCATGATGACTGAGGGTATCGTAAAACCGAATTGCGGGATATCACGTTCGAGAAAGGTCCTGATAAAATCCTCTCTCCAGGTAATGCTGATGGTGTCGGACCGGGCAAGAACTGCTTCGGGAAAACCACCCCGGAACCATAATTTGGTCGGATCCCCATCCTGGGTCAGTGTTGTGGCAGCCAGTTCGTCATATGTAAATGGGGTCAGCTCAATATAATGAATACGGCCGGCCAGAGTTTCAGAGCTGCGCCGTATCAGATCCTGCGATGCCGAACCGAGAAGGAAAAAAGCCCCCGGTCTTCTGTTCTCATCTACTGCAACACGAAGTATGGGAAAGAGTTCAGGACCCATTTGAACCTCGTCGATGCAGATGAGTTTCTCTTTCTGAGTATGGAAAAAAAACTCAGGATCATAAAGCTTGCGAAAGTCTGAAGGTTTTTCCAGATCCAGAAAAACCGTATCTTCTCTCCCGTTGACAATATGTCTCGCCAGGGTGGATTTTCCGCACTGACGGGGACCGAGCAGTGCTGTAACGGGAAACGAATGCAAAGAGGATCTAATTTCGTTTTCCAGTCGCCGAGGTATATATCTTTGTAAATTGAAACCCATGCATTCAATTTACAAGGTTACCGGCATTTGTCAAGTCCAAAATTATAACAGGGTCGAAGAATTGCCAAACTTGCGAAGCCGGGAACCAATTATTGTTATAATTATGGTCGGGATGGCTGGATTTGAACCAGCGACCCCAGCGTCCCGAACGCTGTGCTCTACCAGACTGAGCCACATCCCGACACGGTTGCGGTGTCTTTTTTATTTCACTGAAATTGCAATGTCAAGCCCTAATAAAATCGCGCAGCGATTTTATTTGATGCGGCTGCGCCGCTAATTTTCCTACGATATTTAAAATTCGAAATCCCATTAACCTGGTTTTGATCATTGGAGTTTGAAATTTGGATATTGTTTTTGTTTTGTTATTTGGTGTTTCGAGCTTATAAAAAAACCACACCCTGGTATAAAAAATCTTATCCATATTCATGAAAGAATCAGGTAAGATAAGGGTTTGAAAGAATAATGGTTTCATCCCTCGCAGGGCCTATGGATATAATCTGGATCGGGGTTTCCGCAATTTCCTCGATCCGTCTCAGGTACTTTTTCGTATTCTCCGGCAGATCATTGTAATTGCGAATGCCGGAAATATCCTCCGACCATCCGGGATGTGTTTCATAAATCGGCTTACATTCGCCGAGTATTTGGAGGTCGCCGGGGAAATAATCGAGCGTTTTCCCCTGATACTCATAACCGGTACAGATGTTGAGCGAGTCCAGACCGCCCAGGACGTCCAGTTTGGTTACGGCCAGCCCGGTCAATCCATTCAGTCGGACGGCATTGTTGAGAATAACCGTATCAAGCCAACCGCATCGCCGTCTTCTTCCGGTTGTAGCACCGAATTCAGCACCTTTTTTCTGGATGGTATCGCCAATATCATCAAAAAGTTCTGAAGGGAAAGGCCCACGTCCCACCCGGGTCGTATATGCTTTGACGATTCCGATGACATGCTGAATTTCCTTCGGTCCAATTCCTGCACCGCAGCAGGCATTCCCGGACAAGGTATTGCTCGATGTGACAAAGGGATAGGTGCCATGGTCGATATCCAAATGGGTTCCCTGGGCCCCCTCGAACAAAATCTGCTTTCCGGTTCTCAAGGAACGATGCAGTTCAACGGAAATATTTCCGACATAGGGTGCCAGACGGGCTGCATAGGCAGTGTAGGTGTCGATGATTTCATCTGCTTTAAGAGATGCTGCAGACAGGTATTTTTCTAAGGTGAAGTTTTTCTCTTCGAGAATACTTTTCACCCTTTCGGCAAAAATGTTCGAATTTGTGAGTTCGATAAAACGGATGCCCCGGCGGCTCGCCTTATCTTCATAGCAGGGGCCGATGCCGCGACCGGTGGTGCCGATCTTGTTGTTGCCTTTTTTGATCTCACGGGCGTGGTCAAGGCTCTTATGATATGGCATGATGACGTGGGCTTTTTCACTGATTCGTACCTGATCGGGTCCGACGGATATGCCATGGTCGCTCAGATAGTCGAGCTCTTCCAGGAGAACGCCTGGATCTATCACCATGCCGTTTCCAAGGTAGCAGGTTTTTCCCTGCAGGATCCCGGAAGGTACCAGATGGCTGATAAACTGCTTGCCCTGAACAACCATGGTGTGGCCGGCATTGTTTCCGCCCTGAAACCGCACCACAACATCAGCGTGTTCGGCAAGGAGGTCCACGACCTTTCCTTTTCCCTCATCCCCCCACTGGGTTCCAATGATAACAACGTTAGACATTACTGACTCCTTATAGAGCGTTTATTTTTAAAAAAATCCTGCATGAGGTGCCGGCAGGTGTCTTGACAGACGCCCCCGATGATTTGGAGGCTATGATTCAGGCGATTGTCCTGTGCAAAATTATACAGGGAGCCGGCAGCTCCCCATTTAGAATCCTTTGTACCAAAAACAAGTGTCGATACCCTGGCATGAATCATAGCACCCATGCACATTATACAAGGCTCAACCGTAGCATACAGCACGGTGCTTAACAACCGATAATTATGTGTTTGGGCCGCTGCATCCCGTAACACCAGAATTTCGGCGTGTGCGGTGGGATCCGAAAGAAAAATGGGCTGGTTATGAGAGGCGGACAGGATATGTCCCCCTGAGTCAACCAGCACGGCACCCACCGGCACCTCACCTTTCTTTTCAGCTTTTCGGGCTTCCTGAATGGCTATTTCCATGTAATCAGCGTGATTCATAAATTGCTTTCGTTGTCATTGGATAATCTGCAATATTGGTTGATAACGAACATAAAATCCGAACCCAGATAAACCGAAAAAGAAAAAGTATTTTTTATCACGAAAACACGAAAGTATGAAAACACGAAAAAACCAAGAATTTTTTCGTGTTTTTTAAATTTCGTGTTTTCGTGATTGATTTTAGTTTTTTGTCACAAATACACTGATTTTACAATTAAAGTACCAAAACTTAAAACCCAAATACGATTCTTTATTGACATCAATATCCGTATAGCCTAAAAATCACCCCAAATTCAATTCTTTTTTGTTTGCGCCCGTAGCTCAGTTGGATAGAGTGCCGGACTACGAATCCGTAGGTCGCAGGTTCGAATCCTGCCGGGCGCGCCAATGATATCAAAAAGTTAGGCAACATTTGCCTGCTCCTTTTTTGTTGGAAAATCGTGGACTGTAACCGGAATTGTAACCTTTTGGGATTCGAGGTAGGTTTGCTGCTGCTGTGCAGCCAGTTTTAAATCCGTACCCAGAACGTATAACATCGGCCGGTAAACCGGTGATACCTGGCATGTATCGTTGGTTTTTAGGGATCGCAATCTCAAAAATGCATGTAGCTCCAACATCTATTTGCCGGACTGAATTTCACGTATGTGCCATGTACATGAACCGGACATGTTTTTGGCGACGTTGTCTTTTCGGATATTATGGGGGCAAGCCCATTCCTGGGGCGCTAAGATTGATTTCCAAGGATCTGGCATTCACACTCTAATCTTTTGTGGATCTTCTCTTCGATTATATCTCTGGCGATAAGGGGGTCATAATCATATTTCTTACAAATCTGCGATAACAACTTGAATGGGCGCCAAGACGGATTTTGTAGATCGTGAGCCTGCCCACACTTATAATGACTGGTGCTGTAAGAATCGCCTTTCACTTTGATCTTTGTAAGACTTTTTTGCAGCAGGTTGATATATTCTTTCATGAATTTCTGGAATATTGGCTCCTGATCAAGGTCGGTCCAGGTTTTGTCTGGGATACAGATAGTATTTGGCATCTTTAGGTTACCTTCTTTTGAAGTATGTTCCCGCAGCAACAGTCAATGCCAAAGCTTAACGCAATATTTACTTGACCTTATATCCCGCAATTGTGCTATCTGTAATTATAGCTGACTGGTAATGATCCATGTATCTTTGTCAGCTGATATTTGGTGTTCTGAGAATATATCCCAAATCATCGGCATGGAAATCGATGGCCCCCTTGACCCGTTCCCCCATGTCATGTATAAATTTTAAAACACGCTTAAATCACAGTTGATCTGATACTGAGTTACACTATTAGTGCCTGACCTGACCTCCTTCTCGAGCGAATAGTACCTTCCAAGACGAATTATCTAACAACGGGTGAAGATTGTGGAGAAACCCCTCAAAATCTGCCTATTCATCTCCTAACGGAAGTTGCTTTATCCTGTTAGGAGCCTCAACTAATTATTTGTCAAATTAAACAACTTATCCACAAAGAAAAAGGAGGTTCAAGATGAAATTCATTAGCTTTACGACCTACAATATAGATAAGTTAACCGACGTTGCAAAAGCGGCCGATAAGTTGGGAAAAAATCCACCAGAGGGCTATAATCTTTTGGCTATGTATTCTTGTCAGGCAAATCCATTTCCCGGGATAGAGCTTCCTCCAGGTACCATGGTATCTATTTCAATCGTGGAGTGTGATAATGCAGAGGCAATGGCAGCAGCAAATCTTGAATTGTTGTTTGCAGGTGCAACTGTAAATCGAATACCAGTGATGGAAATTTCTACGGGTGAGGCAGAGGGAACTGTGGAAAAGTTGAAAACATAACAATAAAAATATTCAAATTGTGTACACTGTGATTGAGAGGGAAGCGAAAAGTTTCGTTTTTTATATTTAAAATTGGTGAGGTAAAGGGATCATAAAGAGAAAGGAGGCTATAAATGGTAACAATCATTGTTGAAACCAATTGGCCGGCTGAGAGTTCCAAAAAACTGGCAGAAGTTTGGTTAGGAATGCCGGAAATACCTGAACAAATGAAAATGCTCTATGTTGGCACAAAAGGTGAGGCAGATTGCAGCAGAGCTTTGGTGATCTGGCAAGTTGAAGATAGTTTTGTTGCTGAATCTCTGAATTATATCAACAACGATGTAGCAAGGTATTTTGATGTTCCTGGATTTGGCTATTCAGTTTGTCCGTGGACGGATCCAGCTGACGCCTTGAAAATGGTAGGATTAGGATAACGAAAAAGACAGCAGCACCTTTACCTCACCAATCGTATAATCTTCTTTAATCCAAATTTTTAAGCATTAAGGCCGTTCACCACTGCCAATGAAAAAGGAGGAGGTATGGCTGACAAGGAACCCAGATCAAAACCTACTAATTTTCTTGAAATCCATGCAGGAAATCATCCAGATAAGACTGCGTTCATCGGGTTAGATCGATCCTTCACGTATGGAGAATTACGCAAAAGAGCACGGGTTCTTGCTAAAAATCTCTTCAAACTGGGTATACGCCCAGGAGACCAACTAACTAAGGAGGGTCGAAAAAATGAACAAAACGGCATTAATTACAGGTGCATCTACAGGCATAGGCTATGAGCTATGCAAAATATTTGCAAGAAAAGGTTATAGCTTAGTATTGGTTTCAAGAACCAAACAAAAACTTGAAGCTCTCGCTAAGGAACTGGAAAGCAAACATAGCATTCAAGCCAAAGTAATACCAAAAGACTTATCAAAACTCACCGCCCCTCAAGAGCTTTATGATGAAGTAATTGCAGATAGCATCGAAGTCACTGACCTTGTGAACAATGCAGGGTTTGGGCTTAATGGGAATTTCGTTGACTTTAGCACAGACCAACAAATGGAATTAATACAGCTAAATATCACCTCACTAACAATGTTATGCAAACTGTTCAGCACAGATATGGCCAAAAGACGGTCAGGTCGTATTCTTAATGTGGCATCAATAGCAGGTTTTCAGGCTGGTGGTCCATTAATGAGTACGTACTACGCATCAAAGGCATATGTAATACTATTTTCTGAAGGATTAAATGATGAGTTCGCCCGAAATGGCGTTCATGTGTCTGTTCTTTGCCCTGGACCGACACAAACCGAATTTGGCAATCGGGCCAAAATGAACCACGCAAAAATTCTTAACGTACCATGGTTAATGAACGCTACCGATGTCGCTGAAATAGCCTATTCAGGTTTAATAAAAGGAAAAAAGATAATCATCCCAGGTCTTATGAACAAAATTACAACGTTCAGTACGAGATTTACTCCACGCTCGCTTAGTACTTTAATATGCCGTTATTTAAATCAATAATAGGGCAATGCTTTCTGGCATAAGTTTCCAACTGAACATTGCCATCACTCCAACACATCCAAGATAATTTTAGGCTTTAAATTGTTGTGATACCATAATGCTCGTGATTTCTGGCACCTTCTTTTGACAGAACCCGCATAATCTGTTACTGAATAAATACATCCTACCTACTGCAGTGTATCTGCTGCCATTGCTTTAGTGGCAGAACCAATCTGAACCTGAACAGATCTATTAAGACGTTCTAATCAATACAATCCTACCACCGACAACGAGGTCGATTTGAAGACAGGACTTTATACAAAGATGGTATTGACCGTAATTGCAATCAGTCTGGTGTGGATCGCCATTACCCTGCAGTGGCTATTGCTTTGCTTGCTATGAATGCCAAAGCTTGACATCCATCACAGATCTGAGAAGGTCTTACGATCTTATTTCTGTGCAGATAAAATCAGGGTTGTGTCTCCCTTGACCTGATCGTATCCATCCTGTATGTTCTAATTACACAGCCCATTCCATATCATCTTCTTTCAACCCCCAACCAATGAAGGTGATCATTATGCCCAACGAACAAAAAGTCATACGCAAACTTAGAGCCATCCTTTCCGCCGACGTCAAAGGGTATTCCCTGTTAATGGCAGATGATGAGGTACATACTATCGAGACTTTGAAAAAGTACCGGCAGATTATGTCGAATCTCATCGATCAGCATTCTGGTCGTGTCGTGGACAACCCCGGTGATAACCTCCTGTTGCTGAGTTTTCCAGTGCTGTTGATGCAGTAGAGTGTGCGGTACAGATTCAAAACACACTGAAGAAAGAGAATGCCAAGTTTGTTGAGGACAGGCAACTTCAGTTTCGAATCGGTCTGAACATTGGTGATGTTGTTCATGATGGTGATAGGATATACGGCAGTGGGGTCAATGTCGCTGCACGTATTGAGGGTCTTGCCGAACCTGCCGATATCTGTATCTCACGTAACACCTATGATCATGTAAAGGACAAACTTGATCTTGGCTTTGAGTACCTTGGTGAACATGAGGTCAAGAACATCAAGGAACTGTTGGGAAAAGACCAACTCCCAGCAGGGACTGACAACAACCTGCAAAGACTTGCTGTATAAAGGGAACGGAAATCAGCAGGAGGGATTTGGTCTGTCGCATGAGTCCATAGGAGCGATGAAGGGGGGGTAATGCCCTCTGACGTAATGCGTGAGACATTACGCCGAAAGAGGTAACACCTTGATCGGGCAAAGGGGCTCTGGGCACGTGGCGGATCTTGGCTGGACCTGGACACAGTGCCAGGGTAAACCAGACCATTAAATATGGATCTATCCTCACAGGTAAACCATAGGAGGTAGGGGGTGCATATGGGTCGGCATTTAAGCTTCACCTCCCATGGGAAGGCCGTGAGAGCAAAAGCCACGGTCAGAACCGGACTCGGGAAATCCGACCGTCCGGGATCGCAGGGGGGCTTGAAGAAACGTGAAATAGGGTGGAAATAGGATCCCGCTGTATATTTCGAAAGAATACATGTCGGTCACTCTCTGCCTAAGTTTGCGCGCGCTTCATTTCTACCCCGACTAAACAACTACAGCTTCACCCTCGACGCCTTGGCTCTGAAGCCCTCCGGCTTTTGCAACATTGGGGTTACCAATCCATTATATACCCCCATCGCTATATATATAAATTGCCTGAGGCGGCCCAACCATCACGCTTTGCACAGAGATTTTGGAAGGAGTCCTTATGAAAACTGTCATTTTCAATACCGTGAATGCCGTGTTTCGATTTGACCAGAAGGATGTAATGGAATTTCCTTTAGATACGTACCAAGATATTTTTAACCAGGGTTAGGTGACGTACGTAAGGAGGATTTATGAAAGAAGTATATCCTGAACCAACATAAGGAATAGTGTCAATAAAGAGACCTCGGAAATGTTCATCTACTTAGACACAGAAACCACCGGGTCCGGCACTACAAACAGAATCTGTCAGGC
>Ga0190293_1000509_pt1 | contig 13830 bp, 14 predicted proteins | sample 48693001_MG_FD_161671 | JGI IMG/M metagenome (GOLD analysis project Ga0190293, IMG submission 161671) | Hydrothermal vent microbial mat bacterial communities from Southern Trench, Guaymas Basin, Mexico - 4869-30-0-1_MG | ecosystem: Environmental > Aquatic > Marine > Hydrothermal vents >... | reverse complement strand
GGAAAACATGTCTGGGGATTACAGTTCCACCCGGAATTCAGTGCAGAGATTGCGCAAAGCTATCTCGATTACTATCGACCCCTGTTAATGAAACGTGGCGTGAATGTTGATGCACTGACCACGCAAGTAAGAGACTATCCCTACGGCCGGATGCTGCTGCAACGATTTGCAATGTTGACCTCTTTGAAATGAGCCGACTTACGAACGATTTGTCATCTCGACGCAGGAGAGATCTTGGTGTTCAATGCGCATTATCTTCTCGAGTTGTGATGAATTTCACAGTAAAATGCTTTGTTATTGCATTTGAAATAACAGTGGTGACTCCATGGTTCTCAGAATAAAAACGCACTGGCATGATGATGAAACTGACCGATCAATCGATGAGATTGCGGGCGCCCTGGCATTCAACGCCTGGCGGATAGCCAAAGAGAAGGCGATTAATCTGCATGGTGAGGATTTTGTCTATGAGACAGATGAGCAGCGCTTTGGTGTGATGACAGAATATCTGATTTTTCAGCTCGCAATCATTGACCGTATCATCACCGATCGTCTGCAAATGGATGACGAAACACGCAAGAAGCTGGTGGTCACTACAGCCAAAGGGATGGCGAAACATCTGCAGGACAACATGGAGGATATTTTTGGCTCCGGCGACTATATTCAGGCTTTTATCGCCACCATGAACAGACGTGGAGCCGAGTATGCAGAGTTTAATTTCACTGATGAAGGCCCCTCATACCCTTTTATGCGCCACCTGGGCTATGAGATTCAGCAGTTGATGGGAGATTCACATGAGAACCGCTGGGTAATCGACCAGGTCATGGACAGCGATGGCGTGGATGTCTACAAAAAGCTGTCGCGCGCCGCGATGGACCTGCTCGGTTAATCAGAAGTATTGAATTCAGCGGCCTTATCGAAAAAACAGGGAGAAATAATCACGAACCACACGAACATTCATTGCCTGTTTTCGTGTTTTTCGTGAATTTCGTGGTAAATAAAATTCCAGGTTATCGAAATAATGGTGCAATGCGCTCCGCTTATTGACACCCTACGGCTACTTGTCATTGCGAGTAACGAAGCGTTTTCAACAAAGATTGCCGCGTCGCCGAGGCTCCTCGCAATGACAGATAACCTAAAACTTAAAACATCCCAAAACCTTCCTATCCCAAAGCTGAGAATATCTCGTCACGGATATCCTCGACACCGCCGACACCGGCGATTTTATGGTATTTCATCTCGCCTTTGTCAGCCAGATCACCATAGAATTTTGCCAGCGGCTCGGTCTGTTCGTGATAGATCGAGAGACGATTACGCACTGTCTCCTCCTGGTCATCATCACGCTGGATCAGATCTTCGCCGGTCTTATCATCCTTTCCTTCCACTTTTGGCGGATTGAAGACCACGTGGTAGGTGCGGCCTGATGCCAGATGGACCCGGCGGCCTGACATACGCTTGATGATCTCGTCATCAGGAACATCGATCTCGACCACGGCGTCAAGCTCGACACCGGCAGCTTTCAGTGCGTCAGCCTGGGGAATGGTGCGTGGAAAGCCGTCGAAGAGGAAACCGTTTTTGCAATCATCTTCAGTGATACGCTCCTTGACCATCCCCATGATGATCTCATCAGAGACGAGGCCGCCCTCATCCATGATTTTTTTGGCCGCAACACCCAGATCAGAGCCGGATTTAACATGCGCTCTAAGCATGTCTCCCGTCGAGATTTGAGGAATATTGTAGCGCTCTTTGATGTAATTGGCCTGTGTGCCTTTTCCGGCGCCAGGACCGCCCAGCAGAATAATTCGCATTGGTGATATCTCCGTTGAATAAGCTAGCGAGATCATGTCTCAGACTGTCGAGGCATGAAAGAAAATATTTTCTCTCGCAAAGACGCAAAGTTCGCCAAGAAAAACCTTTGCGGTCTTGGCGCTCTTGGCGAGAGACATTTTAAAATTGACTCATGTGTAAATATGTAGGCGCTCAATGAGCGTAGTTCATTGTGCCACAAATAGAGTTCTCTACCCTATTCGGCCGATGAATGGATGAATCGACGGGGTTTATAAATTACATAGGAAAGCCGCCCGGGGGCATTCCTCCAGGAGGCATACCGCCGGGAGGGAAACCACCGCCCCCCTTCATGCCGCGCATCATGTTCATCATGCCCTTGCCTTTCATCTTTTTCATCATGCGCTGCATCTGTGCAAACTGTTTCAACAACTTGTTGACGTCCTGAACCATCACTCCGGAACCTGCGGCTATACGCTTTCTCCGCGAAGCTTTTATCACAGCAGGAAATTCGCGTTCCTGCGGTGTCATGGAGTTGACGATGGCAATGGTGCGGGCAATCTCCTTGTCATTGACCTGGTTCTTGACCGCATCAGGAACTTTATTCATACCGGGCATCTTCTCCAGCAGACTGCTGATACCGCCCATCTTCGCCATCTGCTGCATCTGCTCACGGTAATCCGCCAACGTGAATCCTTTTCCCCTGGCAACCTTGGATGCCAGTTTCTGCGCCTTCTTGTGATCAACCTTGCGCGAAACCTCTTCCACCAGCGACAGCACATCCCCCATGCCGAGGATCCTTGACGCCAGCCGGTCCGGATGAAAAGGTTCGAGGGCATCGACTTTTTCACCAATACCAAGAAACTTGATCGGTTTACCGGTGATGTGTCGGATAGAGAGCGCAGCTCCGCCGCGTGAGTCGCCATCCGCCTTGGTCAGAATCACCCCCGTCAACGGCAATGCTTCATCAAATGCTTTAGCGGTGTTGGCTGCGTCCTGGCCGGTCATGCTGTCCACGACAAACAGCGTCTCGATGGGATTCAACACCTTATGCAGCTGCTGAATCTCCCCCATCATCTCTGCATCGATATGCAAACGGCCTGCAGTATCGACAATCAACACATCGAAGTAGCCTTTTTTTGCCGCTTTCAGGGCCGATTTGGCGATGGAAGCGGGGTTCTGCTTTGCTGTACTGGGAAAAAATTCTGCATCCACCTCTTTGGCAAGCGTCTGCAGTTGATCGATCGCAGCAGGGCGATAGATGTCACAGCTGACCACCATCACTTTTTTCTTCTGCTGTTCCCTGAGAAAGCGTGAAAGTTTGGCGACGCTGGTAGTCTTGCCCGAGCCTTGCAAACCCGCCATGAGGATGACGGCAGGAGGCTGTGCTGCAAGATTGAGGCTCTCATTGGCCTCACCCATGACGCGTACCAGCTCGTCATTAACAATTTTTACCAGTACCTGCCCGGGCGTAAGACTCTTGAGTACGGCTTCGCCGGTCGCTTTTTCGCGAATAGAGTCGATGAATTCACGCACCACCGGCAAGGCCACATCAGCCTCCAGCAGCGCCATACGAATTTCGCGCAGGGTATCCTTGATGTTCTGTTCGGTGAGGCGTCCGCGACCGCGTACCCGGTCGAGTGAATCACCCAGACGTTTACTAAGATTGCTAAACATGGTGTTTTTCAGGCGTGTAAGAAAGAAAATTTGGTCAAAGTATACCTGACTATGAGATCATTCTGCGAATGAAACAGATAATCCCGCTTCTTGCAATCACTCTCTATCTTGCAGCCGCTGCGCTGGCTGCCACACGCCTCTTCCGGCCGGAGATATCTGCACGTCTGTCACGCTCCATTGTCATCCAGGTCGGTTTTTCAGCGCTGCTGCTGCATGCCCTCCTCCTCTACCAGACGATAGTGGCGGAAGATGGCCTCAATCTCGCCTTTTTTCCGGCATTGAGCCTTGGCGGCTGGATGATCGCCCTGGTGATCATGCTCTCGTCACTGACCAAACCGGCAGAAAACCTCGCTATATTTCTATTCCCTCCAATTGCACTGGCCGTTGCCGCCTGCTGCCTCTTCTCGACTGAATCGACCCGTCTGCTGGACGCGTCATCTGGCTGGCCGCTGGGCGTGCATGTCATCACCTCCCTGCTCGCCTGGAGCCTGTTTGCCATTGCCAGTGTGCAGGCTATCCTGCTGTGGATTCAGGACAAACATCTGCACAACCGCCAGCCCGGAGGTTTCATCAAGGCCCTGCCGCCATTGCAGACCATGGAGAGCCTGCTGTTTGAATTGATCGTGGCCGGAATGATCCTGCTGACAATCTCGCTTGCCAGCGGATTTCTCTATCTGCATGACATGTTTGCACAGCACCTGGTGCATAAAACCATTCTCTCTACTATCGCATGGATACTCTTTGCAATCCTCATATGGGGGCGTTACCGCTACGGCTGGCGTGGTCAAATCGCACTGCGCTGGACACTGATCGGCTTTTTTGTGCTGGGACTCGCCTATTTCGGCTCCAAGGCAGTCGTGGAATTGATTATTCAGCGTTAGGGGGTTGTTCGATAGCTTAGAATTTTGGGGAAAAAGATCTTTTATTTGCTCTATACCATTGAAGCGTTACAACGCTGCCGCTACAATTTCTGAAAAGAGTACGCACTCTATATCTCTATAATCTCATCGGGAAGCATGTTATGAATGCAAAATCAGGACAGCTACTTATCATCGTCGGCGCTGCGCTGGCAGCCCTTATTTTTGTAAAACTGATGTATGATATGAGTACCTCCATGATCGAAATGACCGGCCATGTCGGGACATTGTCCAGGGATGTCACGGCCATGAATGCGAGTATTGATCAGATGTCTGCCAACGTCGCGAACATGAACTACAGCATTCAGCAAATCGAAGGCAGCATGCGCGGTATGGGCCAGGCAATTACCCGCGGCAGCGATCAGTTCCAGCAATGGAACCCCGCAGATATGATGAAACAGGTGATCCCGGACGGCGGCAGACCCTCGCGTTAGCCTATTGACCGTTCGCCGGCAACGCAACATAATGGACGCAATCCTGATTTTCACAAGCTGATTTGAGAAGAGACCCGAGGAATGAGTGCTGTCAATCTGCAACTCGATGAAGACAACAAATTACGGCATTTCCTCTCGATCGAAGGGCTTAACCGCGATTTGCTGCTGCGTATTCTTGACAGCGCCGAATCCTTTATCAATATCACCGACCGCTCTGTCAAAAAAGTTCCGGCACTGCGCGGCAAAGTGATAGCCAATCTATTTTTCGAAAACAGCACCCGCACCCGCACAACATTTGAACTGGCTGCCAAGCGTCTCTCTGCCGATGTGCTGAATCTCAATATCAGCACCTCCGCCACCTCAAAAGGTGAAACCCTGCTGGACACGCTGCGCAACCTCGAGGCCATGGATGTCGATATGTTTGTCATGCGCCATGGCGACAGCGGTGCAGCCCACTTTCTGGCAAGCCACGCAAACCCCGGCGTCAGCATCATCAATGCCGGTGACGGGCAGCATGCACACCCGACGCAGGCGATGCTGGATATGTTTACCATTCGCAGCGTCAAGGGTGATTTTACGCCGCTGCGCGTAGCCATTGTCGGTGACATCCTGCATTCGCGGGTCGCGCGTTCACAAATCATGGCGCTGAATACACTGGGCGTCTCCGAAGTGCGCGTCATCGCTCCGCGAACACTGATTCCATCCAATGCACGTGAAAGCCTCGGCGTGCATGTCTACCATGATATGGACGAGGGCATCAGGGATGTCGATGTCATTATCATGCTGCGCCTGCAAAAAGAGCGCATGAGCGGCGCCCTGCTCCCCTCTGAACACGAGTTTTTCCAGTGCTACGGTCTCACCGAAGAGCGTCTTCAGCTGGCCGATGACAAGGTGACCGTGATGCATCCGGGACCGATCAACCGCGGAGTCGAGATGGCGACTGCTGTCGCTGACGGCAAACACTCCGTGATCCTGCAGCAGGTGACATACGGAATCGCAGTACGCATGGCAATCCTGTCGATGGCGATGCAGCCATCTGCAAGGAGAACGCCATGAGCGCCAGCTTCAGCATTCTCAATGCGTATCTGCATAATCCAGCCTCGGCTATTGATCGGGTCACTGACATTCATATTGCAGAGGGAAAAATTGCTGCCATCGGCAGCGCCCCTCATGGCTTCAGTGCGGAACAACAGATTGATGCGGCTGGAAAACAACTCATCCCCGGCATCATCGATCTCAACACCAGGCTGCGTGAACCCGGCCAGGAGCAGAAAGGAACCATCATCTCGGAAACCACGGCTGCCGCCCGGGGAGGAGTGACTACTGTCATCTGTCCACCGGATACCGACCCCGTCATTGATACACCGGCGGTTGCAGAGTTGATCCGTCGACGCGCCAAACAGAGCGCCCAGGCACGCGTGCTTTCTGTGGGCGCACTCACCAGGGGACTTGCGGGAGAGCAGCTGACCGAGATGGCAGCCCTCAAGAGCAGCGGCTGCATTGCGGTCAGCAATGCCCGCCAGCCGGTTCGCAGTAATTTAATTCTCAAACGCGCCATGGAGTATGCAGCCACATGGCAGATTCCTCTCTTTGTGAACCCATTGGATCACGCCCTGGGCAACAGCGGCTGCGCACACGACGGACGCGTGGCTAACCGCCTCGGACTACCGGGAATCCCCTGCTCTGCCGAAACCGTCGCAGTCGCCACAATGCTGGAACTCGCCCAGGAGACCGGCGCCCATATTCACTTCCAACAAATCTCTACGGCCCGCGCCGTCGAGATGCTGCAAGAGGCGCAATTGAAAGGGATCCATGTGACGGCAGATGTCGCTGCTCACCAACTCCACCTCACCGAGATGGATGTCGATGGTTTTGACAGTAATTGTCATTTGCTGCCGCCGTTGCGCACGCTCGCAGACCGCGATGCATTGCGCCAGGGTGTTGCCGGGGGAGTTATCAACGCAATCTGTTCAGCTCATGAGCCCCACGAGGCTGACGCCAAGCTGGCTCCATTTCCCGCAACAGAACCGGGTATCTCCGCACTCGAGACGCTGCTGCCTCTGACACTGCGGCTTGTTGATGAGAAACTGATCGATCTGCCGCGCGCAATCTCTCTGCTTACCAGCGGGCCGGCGGAGATTGCCGGACTCAGCAGTGGCAGCATCGTTGCGGGAGCGGATGCTGACCTGTGCCTGATCGATCTCGACAGGGAGTGGAGATTTGATGCCGATAAAATGCTCAGCGCCGGTCACAACACCCCCTTTGACGGCTGGGAGTTTACTGGCCATGTTACCCATACCTTTTTTGAAGGCCGCCTGACCTGGGCGGAATAACATTTGTCTCAGAGTGACGAGACATGAAGAGCTGTTAGTCTCTCGCAAAGGCGCAAAGACGCAAAGGGTTTTTCTTGGCGAGCTTGGCGTCTCTGCGAGAGTAAATATGAAAAGTTGACTCATTTATAAAGATGTTGTTTAACTATTCAGCTTGTTGATATTTACCTGGCAAGTCACTGTTTTCGGGTGTATCTGCTGGAAACGTAGGAGGCAGGGACGCCGACTCGAGCCTACATGGATGTATTCACGGTGTTTTCCTGAAGATATGCCTGGAAACAGTGACGAATTAGCGGGTACTGAATAGTTACGATGTTGTTTACATAAGGATTCAAGGAACGCCTAAATGTCTACTCAAGCTCACCGTGATACCATTTATGTTGAAGATGCGCTGATCCTCTCGCATACAGAACATGCAGGCGATCAGTTCATCATGCGCGTTTCTGCTCCTAAATGCGCCGCGAAGGCTGAGCCCGGGCAATTTGCCCACCTGCAGTGCGACCCGCAGCGCCCGATGCGACGCCCTATCTCCATCATGCGTGTTTCTGCAGCAGATGGCTGGGTTGATTTCCTCTACAAGCGCCTTGGCGAGGGAACGACACTGCTTGCCAACCGCAAGGCCGGCGAAAGCATCAACCTGCTCGGTCCGATAGGTAAAGGTTTTACAATATCCACCAGCAGACCACTGCTGATTGGCGGCGGCGTCGGCATGCCGCCGATGATTTTTGTCGCCGAGCAGCTGCGCAGCAGGGACTGCTCCCCGTTTGTGATTCTTGGTTCCGAAGTCCCCTTCCCCTTCTCTCCGCATCCATCCCAGCTGCTGGTCAATGGCATGCAGGGCACAATGCCGGATGGGGTCATTGCTGCGATGCCGCTGCTGGATGACTGGGGGATTCCCTCCCGGCTCGCTTCGTTGCAGGGCTATGCAGGTTGTCACCAGGGCTATGTGACGGATCTCGCCAGAATCTGGCTGGATGCACTCGATGAGCAGCAACGCAGTGAAGTCTCACTCTACGCCTGTGGACCTCACCCCATGCTGCAGGCGGTGGTAAGCGTTGCCCGTGAGTATGATCTGCCGGTGCAGGTCTCTCTGGAAGAGTTCATGGCATGCGCCGTGGGTGGCTGTGCTGGCTGCGTCGTGGAGGTGGCGAGCAGTAGTGGAACCGCCATGAAACGGGTGTGTGTCGATGGACCGGTGTTTGATGGGAAAAGTGTTAGGTTTTAAGTTTTAGGTGGAATGACTTAAAACCTAAAACTTAAAACCTAAAACCTTACTCCTTAAATGCGCTCATAATGTCGTCATCTTCCTCTTCGTTCAACTCAAAGCCACCGTCACCGAATGCACCGCCCTTGCCGGAAAGCTTGATCATCAGGCGCACATCGTTGGAGGAGTCTGCAAAACGCAGCGCATTTTCATAGGTGATTTTATCGTCCAGGAATAGTTTCACCAGATCCTGGTCAAAGGTCACCATTCCCTGCTCCTGCGAACGCTTCATCAGATCCTTGATCTCATGAATCTCTCCGCGTCTGATCAGATCGGCAGCATAGGGTGTATTCAACAGGATCTCGACAGCTGGAACCAGTCCCTTGTGGTCAGTGCGCGGAATCAACTGCTGTGCAATAATAGCCTTCAGGTTCAGGGAGAGATCGAGCAGCAACTGGTTGCGCCGGTCTTCGGGGAAAAAATTGATGATCCGGTCCAACGCCTGGTTGGCGTTGTTGGAGTGCAGAGTGGCGATGCAGAGGTGCCCCGTCTCGGCAAAGATGATCGCCTGGTCCATCGCTTCACGGGTGCGCACCTCTCCGATCAGGATGACGTCGGGAGCCTGGCGCAGGCAGTTTCTCAATGCCACTGGATAGGACTCTGTATCTATCCCCACTTCGCGCTGATTGACGATGCATTGATCATGTTCATGGATGTATTCAATCGGATCCTCGATGCACAGAATATGACCGGCGCTGTTGTGATTGCGGTAGCCGATCATGGCAGCCAGCGTCGTTGACTTACCTGTGCCGGTAGCGCCGACCACCAGCACCAGTCCACGCTTGATCATCGCTATATCATTAAGCTGTTCAGGAAGACCCAACTCCTCAACAGTCGGTATATCCGACACAATATAGCGCATCACCAGGCCTGGCGTATCCTTCTGGAAAAATGCACTGACACGGAAACGCCCGACACCCTCTTCAGCGTAGGCGAAATTTGCTTCATGCGTCTGGTGGAACTCCTCGATGCGGCTCGCAGGCATCAGGCTCTCGATCAGCGCCTCGGTCTGATCTAATGTCAGGGCTTTATCACCGACCGGATGCAGTGTGCCATGGAGCTTGAGACTGGGGGGGCGCCCGACACTGAGGAACAGATCAGATGCTCCACGTTTAACCATCAATTCCAGATATGGCTTGATATCCATCAGAATGAATCCTTGCTCTCGGCCCGTTCACGTGCAGCGCCCACGGTAATCACTCCCGAGTCCACAAGTTTTCTGAGACATTGATCCATCGTCTGCATCCCCTCCGCCTGCCCTGTCTGTATCACTGAATACATCTGCGCCAGTTTGTTCTCACGAATCAGGTTGCGGATCGCCGGATTTGCAACCATGATCTCCCAGGCTGCAACGCGCCCGCCGCCAATCTTCTTCAGGAGTGTCTGGGAGATGACCGAGCGCAGTGAATTCGACAACATCGAACGCACCATCTCCTTCTCATCACCGGGAAAAACGTCGATAATACGGTCGATGGTCTTGACTGCGGAGCTGGTATGCAGGGTGGCGAAAACCAGATGCCCGGTCTCAGCGGCTGTCAATGCCAGCCGGATGGTCTCGAGATCACGCATCTCACCCACCAGGATGACATCAGGATCCTCACGCAGTGCAGCGCGCAGCGCATCGGTAAAACTCAGGGTATGCTCATGCAGTTCACGTTGATTGATGAGGCATTTCTTGCTCTCATGCACAAATTCAATCGGGTCTTCAATGGTGAGGATATGCAGTGGCAGGGTTTTGTTGATTTCATCAGTAAAGGCGCCGAGCGTGGTCGTTTTTCCCGAGCCGGTGACACCTGTTACCAGCACCAGGCCATTCTTGACATTGATGATCTCCTTGAAAGAGGCTGGCGCATCAATCTCTTCGAGCGTTACGACATCGGACGGGATGACACGAAACACCGCCCCGACGCCGCGATTCTGATGGAAAGCGTTGACACGAAATCGCGCCACATCCGGTAGATGAAATGAGAAATCAGCCTGCAGCTCCTTTTCGAACGCACGCCGCTGGCGATCATTCATGATGTCAAACACCATGTCATGCGTCTGCTCCTTCGCAAGATCAGGCAGTTTGAGCCGTTTAATATCACCGTCGATACGTATCATGGGAGGAAGTCCGGCTGACATGTGCAGATCGGAAGCGCCCTGTTTCACTGTGAATGTGAGTAATTCAGCAATATCCATAGTTATTATGACTCAACTGATTGGGAGTTCACCCCATGAAAGGGTGAAAAACTGGTTCAAAAAATATAGAATGAAAGTTACTACAAATGGCCGCACAATGACAATGAATTCAGCACTCATCCAGGAAAATCTCCTACATGTGCAGCAGCGCATAGAGACCGCTGCCGAGAATGCCTCCCGCGAAAGAGCTGAAATCTGCTTGCTGGCAGTCAGCAAAACCAGAATGGCAGAAGAGATCATTGCCGCCTACCAGGCCGGCCAGACCGCCTTTGGTGAAAATTATGTCGCTGAGGCAATCGAAAAAATCAAAACTCTCTCGGATTACCCGATTGAGTGGCACTATATCGGCGGCATCCAAAGCAATAAGACCAGACTGATCGCCACGCATTTCTCCTGGGTGCATACAATCGCATCGCTGAAACACGCAAAACGCCTGAATGAGCAGCGCCCTGCTGAACAACCACCGCTGAATATCTGCATACAGGTGAATATCAGTCATGAGCAGAGCAAGGGAGGCGTTATGGAGAGTGATGTTTTGCCGCTTGCGCGCGAGATAGTGCAGCTTGGAAGAGTGAAACTGAGAGGGCTCATGGCGCTTCCCGCACCCACCGGGGACTTTGAAAAACAGAAGAAAAATTTCAGCATCCTGCGTAAACTCATGGAGGAGTTGCAATCAGAGGGGATTGAACTTGATACGCTCTCCATGGGAATGTCGGCGGATATGGAAGCAGCGATTGCCGAAGGAGCGACTATCGTGCGTATCGGCACGGCGATATTCGGCCCCAGAGCTTAAAAAGATAAAAGATTGACCACGAAAAACACGAAAATACACGAAAAAAGTTAGCACCGCAGGGTGCAATAAGCGGAGCGGAGCGCATTGCACACAATCACGATGGATGCGCTATCGCTTATCCCCACTACGACAGGCCATAAGATTCAACCATGAAGGTTTTTTGTGTTTTTTCGTGCTTTTCGTGTATTTCGTGGTAAAAAACAAAATAATCATTGAGAATGGAACAAGCACTATGAAAGATAAAAAAATTGCTTTTATTGGCGCAGGCAACATGGCTGCAGCCCTGATCAAGGGGCTGATCCAGGATGGGCACCCGGCTGAAAACATCACTGCAGCCGATCCCGACCACGACAAACTGGATCTCATCAGCGAGCAAACACTGGTTCGCATCAATAGCGACAATGCTGCGGCGATTGCAGACGCCGACGTCGTCGTCATTGCCGTCAAGCCGCAGGTCATCACAGCGGTCGCCAGCGGGATTTCAGCGGCCGTAGCAGAGAGAGAGCCGCTGGTGATCTCCATCGCTGCCGGCATACCCACATCGCATCTCCAACAGTGGCTGGGAGAGACAACAGCCATCGTGCGCACTATGCCAAACACTCCGGCGATGCTGCAGGCTGGTGCAACAGGGCTGTTTGCCGCTGCAAATGTCAATACCGAACAGCACAGTCTGGCGGAGTCTATCATGCGCGCCGTCGGCCTCACTATCTGGGTGGAACAGGAGTCACTGATCGATGCCGTCACTGCGGTATCCGGAAGCGGACCCGCCTATTTCTTCCTCTTCATGGAGCACATGATCCGTGCTGCCAAGGCGCTTGGACTGCCCGATGAGAGCGCACATCTGCTGACACTGCAGACAGCCCTCGGCGCATCCAGGATGGCGCTGGAGAGCGATGACAATCCGGCGACACTACGCGCCAGGGTGACCTCTCCCGGGGGAACCACAGAGCAGGCAATCAACGCCTTTGAAACGGGAGGACTCGAGCAGTTGGTCATGGATGCCATGCGCGCTGCAAGAGACCGCTCGATAGAGCTCTCTTCGCAAATTCAGGATTGATACCATGGACTCAGGCTATCTCGCTACTCCCCTGATTTTTCTCGTACAGGTCATCTTTGGTTTTTACACGCTGATGGTGCTGCTGCGATTTCTGCTGCAGCTGGTACGGGCGGATTTCCGAAATCCCGTTTCCCAGTTTGTACTCACGCTGACAACGCCTGTTCTCAAGCCATTGAGGAGATATATTCCCGGCTATCGTGGACTGGACATTGCATCACTGCTTGTCGCCTGGCTTGTCAAAACCGTTGAGATCGCCATTATTCTGCTCCTCTCGGGAGCAGCGGGGATAGCCCAGGCCATTTTGTGGGCGATCCCGGCGCTGGTTTCGCTGGTGTTTATGATTTTTACCTTTTCGATTGTCATCGGTGTGCTGCTGAGCTGGTTCCAGGCTGGATACTCCCACCCCGTGGCTGGAGTCATTCACTCGCTCAATGCGCCGATACTGCGGCAGGCAAGGCGTTTTGTACCCGTCATTTCAGGCATCGACCTGGCGCCATTGGCCGCAATCCTCGCCCTCACCGTCCTGAAAATGCTGGTGATGCCTATCCTCTCAAAGCTTGTCGGCATGCCGAACGGGCTTTTTTAGTGCCTTCATGGTATCAGTGGGATGGTGATGATCTGATTTTACATCTGCGGGTTCAGCCAAGAGCCAGCAGAGATGAATTTGCCGGCCCCTACGGCGGCAGCCAATTCCGTATTCGCATCACAGCACCGCCCGTCGATGGCAAGGCAAACCAGCACCTGATGCGTTTTCTCGGCAAAGCATTTGGCGTGACGAAAAGCAGGATCGAGCTGCTCAGCGGCCTCAGCGGCAGAGACAAGGTGGTTCGCATCCCTAACCCCGCCAAATTGCCGATCCCTGAAATGTTTAACCCCGTGGTATACAACATTTCATAGGATGTGCAGAGCTTGCGAGGCGCATCAGTTTGACGCACATACTTGATGCGCCTCGTGCCTCGGCACATCCTATGCATGATCGATTACACGGGGTTATTGAGAAGTTATTGTGCATCTGTGGTAAAAAAACCCGCAGCAACGCCGCTAACCACCCAGATCCAGAAACGGCATCACCGAGAAGTAGAGGATTGCAGCAACAGCCGCCACATAGAGCAGCATCCGCAACGGATCCTCTCTGAATATATCGAACAGGGTTTTGTTCTCTCCCAGCTCCTTCAAGCGCGCATACTCGCCCTTCATACGACTTGTACGCTCCTCCTGGTAGAGTTCCAGCAACTGTTTCGCCTGCTCCAGCCGGCTATTGTCACGCAGCCAGATTGCCGGCATCGATATCCCCCAGTTGCCCGCGCTGGTTTCATAGAAATCGATCTCATTTTTCCTCAGCAGTTCACGAATTTCATCGGCTTCATCATCCGGAACACCCCTGAGTCTGAAAAG
>Ga0190293_1000508_pt1 | contig 13832 bp, 13 predicted proteins | sample 48693001_MG_FD_161671 | JGI IMG/M metagenome (GOLD analysis project Ga0190293, IMG submission 161671) | Hydrothermal vent microbial mat bacterial communities from Southern Trench, Guaymas Basin, Mexico - 4869-30-0-1_MG | ecosystem: Environmental > Aquatic > Marine > Hydrothermal vents >... | reverse complement strand
GTATGTTAATGACCCTCATTTTAATGTCACTGTTTAACATAGACGGTCCCATAATACCTGCTAATTCACCTTTGATAAATGCTCTATAGAACTCTATTTGAAAAAGGCGGTCTTGTGCTGTCACAAAGCCTTGCCCACGTATCAGATCTGCCTTATTTTCCGCAAATACATATGGGATACCGTATGCATCTCTGTGTATTTCTATAGGTTTTTCATTTTTGGTTATTTGAAACTGACCATTTGTTTTATAATTATTTATTGATACAAGCCAAAAATAGCCACCACTTGCGATTAATGCAATCAATATTAGTGTATAAAGTATTATCTTTTTTAATTTAGTCATATGGAGGTGATTTGAACTAAAAAGAGTTGTTTGTATTTGCGTTTTGAAGCGTAAATAATCAAAAAAACAACTCTTTACGTACATGGTACTAGACAAATATACAATAGAAATGGAGATAGATGTATAGTTTATGAAAATATTGTTTTTGGGTTACACCTTTAAGTCTCAGAGTCTTGTAAATTACGAACTCTAAGCTGATATTAGCACAAACGTTTTAACAACTATTTTAATTTACAATTATTATTGAGAATCAAAAATTTTGTGATCTATATGTGTAACCCAAATTGTTTATTACTGGATAGTAGTGATTTAAAGCGATATTTTTTTAATCCCCATATTATAAAGTGTAAAGCTAAAAATATCGGCATATTGATCAATGGTCTTTGAAACCGGAGTTCCGGCACCATGACCTGCATTGGTTTCTATTCTGATTAAAACTGGATTGTTCCCACTTTGTTTTTCCTGTAATTCAGCTGCAAATTTAAATGAATGAGCAGGGACAACTCTGTCATCATGATCACCTGTAGTTATCAAGGTTGCAGGATATTGAACACCTTTTTTAACATTGTGAACAGGTGAATATCCTTTTAGATAGTTAAACATTTCTTTGTTTTGTTCAGCTGTTCCATAATCATAAGCCCAACCGGCACCAGCTGTAAAAGTGTGATAGCGTAACATATCTAAAACGCCCACAGCAGGTAAAGCAACTTTCATAAGTTCAGGTCTCTGCGTCATTGTTGCTCCAACCAACAGTCCTCCATTAGAACCACCACGAATTGCCAGGTAATCACTACTTGTATAGTTTTTGGCTATTAAATATTCCGCAGCAGCGATAAAATCATCAAAAACATTTTGTTTTTTTAACTGGGTTCCGGCATCATGCCAGGCTTTACCATATTCTCCGCCTCCCCGCAAATTTGCCACTGCATAAATTCCACCTTGCTCCAGCCAAACAGCATTGGCAATACTAAAGGAAGGGGTTAAACTAATATTAAAACCTCCGTAACCATATAAGATCGTTGGATTATTACCGTTTAGTTTGATTCCTTTTTTATAGGTGATGATCATAGGCACTTTGGTGCCATCTTTTGAAGTGTAAAATACTTGTTTGGATTCAAACTGATTAGAATTGAAATCTACTTTTGGTTTTTTATAATCGGTTGAATTCCCTGTCTTTGGGTCAAATTTAAAAATAGAACTTGGCGTAATATAATTGGTAAAAGAATAGTATAGATCTTTGTCTTCTTTTTTGCCTCCGAAACCACTTGCAGTACCGATACCCGGAAGTTTAATTTCTCGAATGAAATTACCTTTTTTGTCATATTGTTTTACCTGAGAAACAGCATCTTTCATATAAGTTGCAAAAAAGTAACCTGCACCTGTAGAAATACTTAAAACGTTTTTTGTTTCAGGAATAAAATCAATCCAGTTATTTGGAGTTGGATTTTTGAAACTAACTTTGATCACTTTTTTATTTGGAGCATTTAAATTTGTTGAGATAAACAGATGGTTTCCTTCACTTTCTACGACACCATTATCACTTTCAAAATTGTCAACTATGGTTATTAATTTGTTGTTATGGTGTGATAAATCTTTAATATATAGCTCATTACCTGATGTAGATGTAGCAGCAGATACAACTAAATATTTTTGATCTTCAGTTACATAACCACCAACATAACGCCGCTTTTTATCTAAACCAAAGATGATCTTATCTTCTTTTTGTTTGGTTCCTAATTTATGATAATACAGTTTGTGCTGATCTGTTTTAGCAGAAAGTTCACTTCCTTCAGGTTTGTCGTAACTGGAGTAATAGAAACCTTCATTTTTATACCAGGAGAGTCCGCTAAATTTTACATCTTTAATGGTATCTTCCAAAATTCTTTTGTTAATAGCATCCATGACAATGACTTTTCTCCAGTCAGAACCACCTTCAGAGATCGCATAAGCAACTTTTTTTCCATCTTTACTAAATGATAAAGAGCCTAATGAAGTGGTGCCATCTTTTGAAAATTTATTCGGATCTAAAAATACTTCAGGTTTTTCATTGTTCTTTTGACGGTATAGCACATATTGATTTTGTAAACCGTTATTTTTATAAAAATAATGGTAGTCACCACGTTTAAAAGGAGCACCAATTTTTTCATAGTTCCATAGTTGTGTCAATCTGTCTTTGATTGCATCACGAAAAGGGATCTTATTTAAATAGCCAAAAGTTACTTTGTTCTCTGCTTTGACCCAGGCTTCTGTTTCTGCTGAGCGGTCATCCTCCAGCCAACGGTACGGATCTGAAACTTTCGAGTCGAAATAAGTGTCAACAGTATTTATTTTCTTTGTTTTAGGATATTGAATTGTCATTTTTGAATTTTGAGCATATATTATGGGTGATGTAAAAAGGATGATAATAAATGCCAGTTTTATAGGTAGAATTTTTCTCATGAGATATAATATTTTTGATATTTTTCAAAGATAAAAAAAAGGTACTCTTTTAGCACCTTTTTAATCTTAAATATGTCTTAAAAATTAATCCATATAACTTAGTTCAAAGCATTTACACATTCAATTTTGCCTGGCAATAATTGTTTTAATGTTGCTTCGATTCCATTTTTTAAAGTAATAGTTGACGATGGGCAGCCATTACATGCCCCCTGTAAAACAACATTGACTTCTTTTGTTTCAGGAATATAGGAAAGAAATTGGATATTACCGCCGTCTCCGGCCACAGCAGGTTTGATATATTCTTCTAATACTGCAATAATTTCTTTTGAAGTTGGGTCATTGGTAGGAGTGTAGGCATTTTTTTTACTACCTGTGGGTACCTGTTTTGCTCTGTAATTTTCACCAACAACTCTTCTGTCACTTTGCAAATACTCTCTTATAAAATCTCTTATTTTTGTATTGATTTCAAACCAGTCTGCTTCTTGAATTTTTTGAATAGAAACATAATTATTTGATATGAAAACTTCTTTTACAAAAGGAAATTCAAATAGTTCCAATGCCAATGGTACTTCTTTAGCATCGGCTTTGCTGGTTAGTTCAATAATGGTATTGCTTAGCAATTTATTAGTAACAAATTTTTGTACGTTCGGATTTGGTGTACCTTCGGCATATACTTCAATATTATTTTTTTCTTTTTCTTTTGAAAAAATCGATTCATTGTGAGAAATATATTCTGTAAACATATCTTTGATCTCCTGCTGTACTTCTTTCCATTCCAGAATATCAAATTTTTCGATGGCAATAAAATTTGCAGTGACATAAACTTTTTTGACAAATGGTAGATGAAAAAGTTTCTGTATCAAAGATGAATTATTTGCATCTTCAACAGAGTTGTATTCAAAACTGTTTTGTGTTAAAATATGATTGAAAACAAATTTAATAATTGCAGGGCTATTCGTATTTTCTATTTTTATTTTTGACATGTCATTTTTTTAAAGAATTGCAATATTACAAAAGAAAATAGTTTTAATTTTGAAAATATTTGTTAAAGAATGGTGGAGTTTAAAAAAATGAAATTATGATAATTAAAGAATTGAGAGGTGTAAAACCTGTATTTGGAAAGGATTGTTTCTTTGCTGAAAATTGTGTTATTATTGGAGATGTTACAATGGGAGATCAATGCAGCATATGGTACAATGCGGTAATACGTGGAGATGTGCATTATATAAAACTGGGTAATAAAGTGAATGTGCAGGACGGGGTAGTTATTCATGCAACCTATAAAAAATCTCCTACAAATATTGGTAATAATGTTTCCATTGCACATAATGCAATTATTCATGGATGTACCATCCATGACAATGTTTTAATTGGCATGGGTGCTATTATAATGGATGATTGCGTGCTTGAGAGTAATTGTATTATTGCAGCAGGTGCGGTAGTAACTAAAAATACAATTGTCAGGTCTGGTTCTGTTTATGCAGGTATGCCTGCGAAAAAAATCAAAGATATTAATGAAGAATTAATTTCAGGTGAAATTGACAGAATTTCAAATAATTACGTTAAATATGCCAGTTGGTATAAGGAGTAGAAGTAAAAAGTTGAAAGCTTAAAGTATAAAAAAATCCGGCATTAGCCGGATTTTTTTATCTAAAGACCATTGTCTCTAACAGTTTCTTTATTTCTATTGGATACCTAACTTGGTTTTAACAGCCGGCATAAGATCTTCACCATCAAATACGATCAATCCTTTTCCTGGAGAAGAATCAAAAACATATTTTACACCTTTAGCTTTCGCAACATCCTGTACAGCTTTTTGAGCTTTTTCAACGATAGGTTTTAAAAGGTCAAAACGCTTTTTTTGAATTTCTTGCTCAGCAGTTTGTCCGTACTTTTGGATTTTTTGTTGTAATTGTTGAACTTCTACTCTTCTTTCTTCATTTTTTACATCTGTTTGAGTAGGTGCTTCTGCATCATACTTTTTAAGTTTTGCCTGTAAAGCAGTAGCTTGACCATTGTACTCATCTGCATAAGTTTGCTGAACCTTTTTTAATTCAGTTTCCATCGCTTTTGTTTCTGGCATAGACATCAATAATTGCTCACTATCAATATGGGCAACATTTTGCGCCTGAGCAGTATTAAATGCAAAAAATAGTACAACTGCCACGAATAAATTTCTAAATAATTTCATTTTTCTAATAATTTGTTAATAATTTTTGTTATTTAATTCAATGTTTAATCTGTATATTAATTTTCACTTTCATTCTTATTTTTTCGATCTTCAATTTCTTTTAATTTTGCTGCCCGTTTTTCATCGGCAACTTTTTTTAATGAATCTCTTTTTCTTAACCTTGCTTCTTGTTGTATTTTAATTCTTTCTTTTAAAGCTTCTCTTTTGGCTATCTTCTCTTCCAGTCTTATTTGTTCTGCTGTTTTTTCTACTTCAACAGGGTCATCAGAAGACTCCGCTGAATCTTCTTCTTCTTCTTCTTCAAAATCATCTGCTTCATCAGCTATAGTACTTACTGGTACCGCTACACCTGCTTTTTTTATTCTTGATGCTTTCTTATCATCCAGTGCTTGTCTCTTGCGACCTTTTACAATACTATTTAGTACCTGTTCGCTTATATCGAATTTACTATTACTGTATAAAATGATCAAATCACTTGACTTATCTAATACAAAATCATAGCGTTTTCTTTTTGCAATTTCCTGAACTGCGTTGTACACATGATCTTGAACCGGTTTTGCCAATTGTTTTCTCAATTGGAAAAGATCACCTGTTGGTCCAAAATAGGAATTTTGTAAACGCTTTAGATCGTTTTGTTTTATATAAATATCTTCTTCCCTTTCGGTAATTAATTCTTTTGTTAATAGAGGCTTTTCATTGCTTAGATCTGTTTTTAGCTTTTCTATTTCATCAGACAGATCATCTAATTTTTGTTGCCACTTTATAATTTTCCCATCTAGTTTTGCCTGGGCATCAACATATTCAGGAATATTTTCCAATATATAATTCATGTCAATATATGCTACCCTTTGTGCTTTTTGTGCGGATGCTAAAAAGCCTGAAAAAAGTACTAATATTAATAAAAATCTTTTCATTTACTTTTGTTGATTTTTTGAAAAAATCGCATTAAATAAATTATTTGGGCAAATATACTAAAATACCTTAGAATTGTTGTCCAATAATAAAATGTGTTTGCCATCCTGATGGTTCACCAAAATTGGTGTTATTACCAGGAATAGTATCAAATCCATAACCAAAATCAATTCCTAATAATCCAAATGCCGGCATAAATACTCTAATACCTCCACCTGCTGCTCGTTTTAAATGAAATGGATTATAATTATCAAAGCCATCCCATGAATTACCTCCCTCTAAAAATGTAAGGGCATAAATTGATGCAGAAGGTTTTAATGTGATTGGATATCTAAATTCAAAAGAAACCTTATTATAAATTGTCCCTCCCGTTAATGATGATAAACTTGAGTTTGGATAACCTCTTAAGGCAACTGTTGTACGACCGTCAAATCGACCTTGAGATAAACCATCGCCACCTACATAAAATCTTTCAAATGGAGGAGGTCCAATTTCATCATTATATGCTCCCATATACCCTAATTCGGCATTAGACATTAAAATAAGTTTACCCATTATAGGAGTATACCATTTTCCTGTAAAAACTACTTTATAAAACTCTAACCATTTGTATAATTCTTCATCAGGCATATTTATATAATCTTTGTCACCAGCACCTAATAATGAATATGGGGGAGTTAATTTTAGCAATACATTGAATTGCGAACCATTTTTAGGAAATATAGGTGATGGACCTGAATTATTTCTACCAAAATTAACTGCAAAATTAAAGTTGTTAGATGTACCATTATCGTAATCAAATGAAGAAATTCGATAATTCTTTAATTTGTATCGCTGATAATTTAGTGATGTTGATAATGTAAAGAAATCATCTGGCCATGTCAATCGCTGGGATAGTCCAACCGAAGCTCCAATGATATCTAGTAACTGATCTTTGTCGACATCACGGGTTCTGTAATCATAACCGTACTGACTTGAATTATATACAGAGAAATTAAATCCTTTAGGTTTCTTACCTCCCCACCATGGTTCAGAAAAAGAAACACTATAAGTTCTGTAGTATTTACTTACCTGAAGACGTAATGCGATACTTTGACCATCACCTCTTGGTACGGGTTTATACTCTTTTATATTAAAAATATTTTTTATGGAGAAATTATTAAAGGACAAACCTAAAGTTCCCACAAAGGCACCTCCACCATAACCTCCCTGTAATTCGATCTGACTTGAACCTTTTTCCGAAAGGCTGTATTCGATATTTGCTGTTTTATCCTGGAAATTTGGTTGAACATCAGGTACAATATTTTCTGCATCAATATATGTGAGCTGACCCAATTGTCTAATGGTACGAACAATATCCGATTTACTGAAAAGATCTCCAGGTCTTGTAAATACTTCACGATATAAAACATGGTCATTTGTTACATCGTTACCTTTGATCGATACTTTATTTATGGTTGCTGCTTCGTCTTCAACAATTCTAATTTCGAGATTAATGGTGTTATTATCGGCACTGGTTTCAACAGCATTAACTCTTGAAAACAAATAACCATTATCTAAATATGTATTTGTAATATCTTGTGATTCAGGTGATCCATCACCGTAAACTCTTTCGTTTAAGGCTTTTCCATTGTAGGTAACTCCTTCATCAATACGTAAAATACTTTGTAATTGCTGATCAGTAAAAACAGTATTTCCTAAAAAGTCAATTTTTCCGAATTTATATCTGTTCCCTTCATTAACTGTAATATCAAGGTTGATAGTATTGTCATCATTCCATGAAATAGAATCTTTTAAGATCAAGGCATCTCTATATCCTTTTTCCTGATATTTTTCTACCACTTTTTCCAGATCGGCTTCATAAAGATCATCTACAAATTTTGAAGGAGAAAACATTTGCATGATTCCTTTTTGCTTTGTTTTTTTAAGCTGTTTTCGAAGCTTTTTATCTGTTAAAGCCTGGTTGCCATGAAAAGTGATGTTTTTAATTTTAATTCGACTTCCTTTATCGATCAACACTAAGGCATCCTTCGTATTTGGTTTTGTAGTATCAGCCTTTGTAGATATCGTTGCTTTTGCTTTCAAAAAACCTTTTTCACGATATTTGTTTTCGATAAAATTTTCAGTGGTTGTGATCAGATTCTCGGTGAGCATTGATCCATTCTGAAATTCGATCTCTTTTTCAAGGTCTTGTATCTTTGACTTCTTAATTCCTTTGAAAGTAACCGAACCTACTTTGTCTAATTCCGAAACCTCTATTTCCAAATAAACAACCTCTTTGTCCATTTTGGTTACAAAAACTTCTACATTACTAAAAAGCTTTGAAGTCCACAATTTCTTAATTGCAGAGGATAGTTTATCACCTGGAATCTTAATTGATTGACCTGTGTTTAAACCCGAAAAAATTAAGATTGATTGTTCAGATATGGTTTGATGCCCTTTAACACTGATTCCTCCAATAACATATTTTTTGTTTTTTTGGATATCGATTGGGCCACTTGGTTCTATTTTTACAATTGTATCACTTGCTTTTTTAACAGGTACAATTGTATCGCTAACAGCTTTATTTGTTGGTTTTGTATTCTTTGAATCCTTTTCTTGAGCGTTTGCTGTAAATAAGGTAAAGATTAAAAGTAGGGGTAATATACTGAAATTCAGCCTATATGTCGCCGTCATTAATTTGTTCACTAATTTTTCCAAATCGTCTCTCTCTGCTTTGATAATTTAATATTGCCTCGTAAAAATCTTCCTTATTAAAATCGGGCCACAATACATCTGTAAAATATAATTCAGCGTATGCAATTTGCCAAAGTAAAAAATTACTTATGCGTTTTTCGCCACTGGTTCTAACCAAAAAATCAACGACGGGCAAAGTAAATGTATATAAATGACTATTTATAATATTTTCATTAATTTCTTCGATTTTTAGTTCATTATTAACAATTTTTTTAGAAATACTTTTTGTTGCATTTATAATTTCTTCACGTGAACCATAATTGAGTGCCAGAGTCAAAGTTAAACTTGTATTATTTTTTGTTAATTCAATAACTTCGTTTAATTGCTTTTTTGCATTATCAGGAAGTTTTTCGAGGTTGCCAATGGCCTGGACTTTAATTTTATTTTTTTGAAAAGTTGGAATTTCTTTTTTTAAGGAACTAACCAATAAACTCATTAAAGTATCTACTTCAAACTTAGGTCTCTTCCAGTTTTCGGTTGAAAAAGCAAAAAGAGTTAGTGCTTCTATACCAAGTTCAGTGGCTGCTTCAACGGTTTGTCTAACTGCTTCAACGCCTTTTTTATGCCCAAAGACACGTTTAAACCCCTGACTTTTTGCCCATCTGCCATTGCCATCCATGATCACGGCAACGTGTTTGGGTAATCTATTGGGGTTAATTTTTGTTTTCAAACTCATGATCTATCTTCATTAAAATGTTCCGGTATAACAGCCTTCCCTGCCAAACCCAAATACGATGGTAATACCTGTAAAAACATACCAGTCATTATTGTTTGAGTTGATCTGTATATTTCCTACTGAATTTGGATCATCTGGGTTTGGTGGTGGATCAACAGGATTGCCATCTCCATCCACATTTGTATATGTTGGATACCCATCAATATCGTCTCTGAAAGTATATCGAAAAGAGGTTTCAAAAGCTATACCAATATTGTGAGCAAGTTTTGTTTTATAACCAAATCCAAAAGGAACTGTAAAGTTAAAGATTCTACCGTCATCTCTGGTTGCATAATTAGCAACTGCTGCTTCAACTATTATATATGGTGTTTGTGTATATCCTATTTTTGATAAACTGTATTTAAAAAAATGATATTCAATACCGCCTGCAAGCTCATGAAGTGAATTACTAAATGATAAACCGCGGGCTTCTCTAAAGGAGTTGCCTGATTTCGTATCATCACCTGTAATTTTTGAATAGGTATAAGTTCCTCTTATTGTAAAGTGAGGACTCATATTCCATTTGTAAATTCCACCAACAGCAAAACTATTAGGCCAAATATATCGGGTGCTTCCAATATCACCTATATAGTTACTTCCGCCTAAAAAAACTCCCAGCTCATTTATTTGAGCAAAAGAGTATATAGAACTCAGTAAAAATACAATAGCTATTAAGTGTTTCTTCATCATTTTTAATAATTCGCAAATATAAAAAAATCCATTTGCTTTTGAATTAATTGCCAGGTCTTTTTTGATAAACAGAATTTTAAGTATAAAATTGTATGATATCCGGACTGTTAATTTCGGTTATCTTCTCCCCAAAGTAATTTTTCACGTAAAGTTTTAATAAAAGATCGGTTGTTTAGTTGAATGGTTTTAATAGTAAAATCATTTTTTTCAATAATGATCTTGGTTTTATTTGTGATTGTAATTACTCTGGAATCTAATGTTAATAAAGCTTCGTTTGCCCTGCTGTCAACTTTGATCTCAATTTTTGTTTTTAACGGAATTACCAATGGTCGAACGCTCAAACTATGTGGAGCTATAGGTGTTAATATAAGATTTTTTGTTCCGGGTGAAATGATTGGACCACCACAACTTAAAGAGTAACCAGTTGATCCTGTGGGTGTTGATATGATTAAACCATCGCTCCAATAGGTTGTTAAATATTCGTCATCCAAATAGGTTTCAACAGTAATCATTGATGCCGTGTTTTTACGGCTGATGGAAATCTCATTTAGAGCGAAATTCAGTTCTCCCAATTCTTCTATGTCATCACTAGTGGTAACACGCAGCATTGATCTTTTTTCAATAGTATATTCTTTTTTCAAAAGCATATCAACGGCACTTTTAATATCTTCTTTTTGGATAGTTGCTAAAAAACCAAGTCTGCCGGTATTTATTCCAATAATTGGGATATTATGATCTCTTACAAAAGTAATTGATCTTAAAAACGTTCCATCACCTCCAACACTAAAAAACAGATCGTAAGATGAATTGAGGTCGTAATAATCTTTAAAAACCTTATTTTCAATAGTTGGATTATCTTCTTTTAAATAGTTGTAAAATTTTTCTTCGAATTGAAAATCAATATTTCTTTGCTTAAAGATGTCGATCAAATAATAAACATACTTTTTAGTTATTTCATTATTTGGTTGTCCGTAAATTCCAATTTTCATAATAAACTATTTCCAGATTAAATATTTAAATATTTTTGCAAATAATCTGAACGCTCATTTAGTTCGTCTAAATACTTATCTTTTTCAAAATCATTTAAAATTCGATAACCGTATCTTCTAAAAGAAAGCAAGGTATTATTAATATCATGAATGCTCAGTTTTAGAACTATTTGCGCTTCATCATTTTTAATTTTGGAAATAAAAACACCAAACAGAGTAGCATTATTTGACTCAACGATTTGTGTTATTTCACTAAATGAATATTCATTGATATTTTTAGATATTACTAAAATAACACCTTCTTCATGGAGAAATGGTGTACATCTAAAGATATTTAAAAAGTCGTCTAATTCGTAATATCCAATATATTCTTTATCCTTGTTTAGAACAGGAATTAAATTTGAATTGTATGTTGCAAAACACTGTAAAACCTCAAACCAATTCATCGCCTCACCTGCATAGAAAATATTAAATTGATCTTTTATGTCGATCAATTCTTTATCTTCAAAATCTGTATATTCAATAGATTGTCTTTCAATTAAGCCACAAAATAAGTTATTGTTTATCACCGGGAGGTGAGAATACTTATTTTGCGCAAATAATTTTTGTGCCTTTTTTATTTTGTCATTAATACTTAATGGCTTAATATCTTTATTTATATATTCAAGTGTATGCATAATGATGGTGACAAAAGTAATACTAATAACTTAGAAAAATGTAATTTTGCATTTTATTAAATATGCTTTTTATAAAACAATTTAGGTTTGAACAAAAGTAAAATCATTTCTGTTAAATCATAAAATAATGACAAAATTAAGTGTAAATATAAATAAAATTGCAACTCTGCGAAATGCCAGAGGAGGAGATATGCCGAATTTAGTACAGGCGGCAATTGATATTCAAAACTTTGGTGCAGAAGGGATTACAATTCACCCAAGGCCGGATGAGCGCCATATTCGATATAAAGATGCCTATGATCTCAAAAAAGTTGTTACTACCGAGTTTAATATAGAAGGTAATCCGATTCAAAAGTTTGTAGATCTGGTTTTAGATATCAAACCCGAACAGGTAACACTGGTACCTGATGCTGTAGATGCAATAACTTCCAATGCTGGTTGGGATACTATTAAAAATCAAAGTTTTTTAAAAGAGGTTGTTACAGAGTTCAAACGAAATGATATTCGTACTTCCATTTTTATGGATACAGATAAGGGTTTGATAGAAGCTGCTGCAAAAACAGGAACAGATAGAATTGAATTGTATACTGAGAATTATGCAGTTGAATACGCTAAAGGAAATATGGAAGCAGTAAAACCCTATGTTGAATCGGCCGTTTTAGCAGGTAATTTAGGTATGGGAATAAATGCGGGTCATGATTTGAGTCTGGATAATTTAAAATATTTTGTAAATGAAGTGCCAAATTTATTAGAGGTATCCATAGGTCATGCCTTGATTTCAGAAGCCTTATATCTTGGTTTGCAAAATGTAGTAAACATGTATCTTCAGAAATTGAAATAATGCAGTTATTACACTCTATTATTTTAGGAGAAGGACAACCTTTGATCATTTTGCATGGTTTTTTTGGCATGGCAGACAACTGGAAAACTTTGGCAAACAGATTTGCTGAAAACTATCAGGTGCATGTTGTTGATCAAAGAAATCATGGAAGAAGTTTTCATTCAGATGAGTTTACCTATGAATTGATGGTGGAAGATCTGCTATACTATATAAATCACCATAATTTGGAGAATGTTCATTTATTGGGGCATTCCATGGGAGGAAAAACCGTCATGTTGTTTGCTGTTGAATATGCTGAAAAAGTAGATAAAATAGTAATTGCTGATATTGCACCAAGGTTTTATCCACCGCATCATCATTTTATTATTGAAGCGTTAAATGCAGTTGATCTCAAAGAAGTAAAGTCGCGTAATGATATTGATAAGATCTTTCAAAAATATATCCCTGAACCGGGAATTCGACAATTTTTAGCAAAGAACATATATCGTAAAACAAAAGATGAATTTGCATATCGGTTTAATCTGGAATGTTTAACCGAATGTTTTGATGAAGTTGGCGAAGGTTTACCTCCTATTACTAAGTTTTACGGTAAAGCATTGTTTTTAAAAGGTGAAAATTCAGGTTATATTTCCGAAGAAGATGAACAGTTGATCGTGGCTCATTTCCCTAAAAGTGAAATAAAAGCAGTAAAAAATGCCGGACATTGGTTGCATGCAGAAAACCCGGAGGATTTTTATCAATATATCATCAGTTTTCTCGAAAAACCTTAAATTTGTGTATTATAATTCAATATTTATGCGAAAATTGAATTAACAAACAGAAAAACAATCAATTAAACTTAATTAATTTTTTATGAATTATATATTAAAAATACTTTTAGCGGCAGTAGCCGTTGTGATCTTGGCAAAATTATTACCTGGAGTTAGCGTAGATTCTTATACTACCGCGATTTGGGTGGCTTTCTTAATTGGCATTCTGGATAGTATTGTAAAACCGATTTTTGTTGTTTTAACCTTGCCGATCACTGTTTTGACTTTAGGATTATTTCTGTTTGTGATCAACGCTGTACTAATACTTATGGCAAACAGCTGGATAGATGGTTTTTCTGTTTCCGGATTTTGGACGGCCTTATTGTTTAGCATTTTGTTATCCTTTTTAGAATCAATTCTGTATAAAGTTTTAGAAAAGTGATAATTTATCATTTCTAAAAGCTCTTCATTTAACACTTCCTTAACTTGTTATGCAATTTATTTGGTATAATCGTTGTTGATATGTGATGTAAAATTATTACTTTTGCAC
>Ga0190293_1000506_pt1 | contig 13847 bp, 10 predicted proteins | sample 48693001_MG_FD_161671 | JGI IMG/M metagenome (GOLD analysis project Ga0190293, IMG submission 161671) | Hydrothermal vent microbial mat bacterial communities from Southern Trench, Guaymas Basin, Mexico - 4869-30-0-1_MG | ecosystem: Environmental > Aquatic > Marine > Hydrothermal vents >... | reverse complement strand
ACAGGTCAGTTGTGTTCGACTCAGGGTTCTCGCCTGCGACCACGGCTGCTTCTGCGTTGGTGAGGCACTCGATCCCCTGGTCCGTCTTGAGGTGGTATTTGACCCAGACGGCATCGCCATCTGCATTCATCCATTGGAATGTATGGGACCCGTAGCCGTTCATGTTGCGGTACGAGGCAGGGATGCCTCTATCGCCGAAGAGCCATGTGAACATGTGCGTAGCCTCGGGGGACTGGCTGAAGAAGTCCCACACATTGTCAGGTTCCTGCTTGTTCGTGTGGGGGTCAGGCTTCTGGGAGTGGATGAAGTCAGGGAACTTCAGCGGATCGTGGATGAAGAAGATCGGTGTGTCGTTGCCCGTGAGGTCGTAGTTGCCGTCCTCGGTATAGAACTTGACAGCGAATCCCCTGGGATCGCGTACGGCTTCGGGTGCGCCCCTGCCACCGGCCACGGTCGAGAACCGTGCGAGAACCTCGGTTCTCTTGCCGACCTCAGAGAGAAATCGTGCCTTGGTCCAATTGCTCACATCCCTGGTGACCTCGAAGTAGCCGAACGCGGCAGAACCGCGGGCGTGGACGATCCTCTCGGGGATGCGCTCCCGGTTGAAGCGCGCGAGTTTCTCGATGAGGTGGTGGTCCTGCATGAGGACAGGGCCCTGGGCTCCTGCGGTCTGTGAGTTCTGGTTATCGGGTACAGGAGCGCCCGATTCTGTGGTGAGCCGGCGTGGTGTCATGTGGATCTCCATTTCTGATGTGGACAGCTTGTGCCCGTGCGGGCCACCGTGTGGACGTATCAAGGGCTGACCGTCTCCATGCTAGACGACGCGACGAGTTCTCATGGCGAGCCGATGCGGGGTGTCTGGGCATTGTGACGAAGCCACGCGATAATCAGGCAGGTCGCAATCAAACTGGAGGATCGCAATGCCCGAGACAACCAAGAGGCTTCTTGCTGAGCTGTTGGGTACATTCGTCCTCGTGACGTTCGGTAGTTTCGCCATCTTCTCAGCGAACTTCGGGAATTCATCGGATGGAGCCGTAGCGTTGCCTCAGGGGACTCCCGTGCTGATCATCGCTCTCGGTTTCGGATTCGGTCTCCTGGTCGCCTTGTACATGTTCGGTGAGGTATCTGGTGGTCATTTCAACCCGGCAGTGAGCTTGTCGATGTGGCTCGACGGGCGCCTTGAGGCTGGCGATTTCCTTCTCTACACGATCGCCCAGATCGCGGGAGCGATTCTTGCATCGCTTGCTGTCATGGCAGCCTTCACCAAAGAGTTTGTAGCATCAACAGCGACGGTGCCGAACGTGGGGCTTGGTGTATCGGACCTCGATGCACTGCTGCTCGAAGTTCTTTTCACTGCGTTCTTCATCGGGGTGATCCTGAAGGTCACGTCAAGTGCCCAAGGTGCTGTGACGGCTTTTCTTGCGATCGCGTTCACGCTCCTGATCGTGCACGTCGTCCTCGTTCCTCTTACCGGGACGTCGGTGAACCCTGCCCGAACTCTTGGACCAGCGATCGTCGGAGGCGAGTTCACATCGATCTGGGTCTACATGGTCGGGCCCATGGTCGGTGCGCTCATCGGTTGGGGCGTCTACAAGCTCGTAGCGTCGGACAATACGGCTGAGGCCAGCTGAGCACGGGTCTGCTCACAATCACAGTTCATGGCTGACACAAGGAATCACGACTGAGCAAGGTCGAAGGAGTCGAGAGCCCTCTCTGCTCTCGTCCCTCGGGCATCTCCCCGATTCTGTCGGGGGAGAGTACTTGGACAGATGAAAGGACCGCCGGTGGCGGTCCTTTCATCTGTGTGAGTTGGTGTGTAAGCCGGATTCTGTCGAAGGACGATCATCTATCTGGGATCGGCGTTACCGCACGACCTCATGCGACCTACCCGGAACGTAACGGGCGGGCAGCCCTGTTCCTGCATGGTCTTGCTCCTGACGGGGTTTACCTAGCCACCCCGGTCACCCGGGATGCTGGTGAGCTCTTACCTCACCGTTTCACCATCGCCTGTGCCCCGAAAGGCCATCGGCAGTCTGCTCTCTGTTGCACTGTCCATCGGGTCGCCCCGCCTGGGTGTTACCCAGCGTCATGCCCTGTGGAGTCCGGACTTTCCTCAGCCTCACGGCTGCGATCGCCTCACCAACTCGCCACAAAGGTAACCGGTCGGCGACGTGGTGCGCACCCTGTCCGAGGTCCTTGGTGAATCCGGGAACCGAACCTGTCATGTGAACGTCTTAGTTACAGACATCCACACTGACTCCAGAAGAAAGAAGCCGTCAGCCATGAAGACGATGGACGACACCATGACACTCGAAGCTCTCCCAGTTCCCATACTCGAGGAGCGCCCCTGGTCCGCATTCGCTGCTTGCCAGGACGCCAAAGACGTTTCGTTCTTCCCGCAGAACAAGGCCGAAGAGAAGGCAGCGGTGGCGGTGTGCGGGATCTGCCCGGTCCGTGAAGAGTGCTTCGATCACGCCATAGCGACGAATGAACGGTTCGGAATGTGGGGCGGAGTCTCCGAGAAGCAGCGCAGGGCTCTCGCCCGAGCGTCGTAGTTCGGGCGGAAGGTCGCTCGCAGGCTCGCTTCCAGACACCAGACGCCAGATACCAGAATGTCTGGCCTCTGGCCTCTGGCCTCTGGTATCCGGTATCTGGCTAAGCCGAGCGCTCGCGGACCACGGCGCCGACGTCGAGACGCTTCACCGAACGTATGCCAGGGATGAGCGACAGCAGCGCTACGACGATCATCGACAACGCTGCGATGGCGATCGTGGCCGGCTGAATCGCCAGTTCGAAGTTGAAAGAGTCGTTGCTGAACGACTTCATGAACAGATTCGCCATCCAGACTCCGAGGATGACGCCTGGAACGATGCCCACGACGGTGAGGAGAAGGTTCTCTCCCACGATCATCCACGCGATCGTTCGATCTGACATGCCGCTCGCCTTCAGCGTTGCGAACTCCGTTGAACGCTCAGCGATGTTGACTGAGATCGTGTTGAACATGAGCGAGAATGCCATGAGCCCTCCGAATATCAGCATGATTCCGACGAACGCGTAGAACAGTCCGAGGTACTGCTGCACTGTTTCGTAGAGCTGTCTGGCATCCTGGACTGCGAGCACACCGGGAACGCCTTCGAGCGCAGCGATCGCTGTGGCGCGGGAGACCGTCGGGTCGAACAGTGTCATCACGGTGGTCACCGTTGGTTCAGCGAGGAGGCTCTTTGGGTCCTGGATGCCTGCGTCAGCGAGTGCGGCGGCGATTACCTCCGTTCGCGCATAGAGCGGTATGCCGAGTGGTTCGCTGACGAACTCGACCAGTTCGAGTTCTATCGTCACATCATGTGTAGGAAGGTCGATCTCGAGTGTGTCGCCGATGGACACACCGAGTCGGTCAGCGAGGCCCTTCCCTGCGAGCACACCGTCTGAGGGGAGTTCCCCTGATGGGTTGGTCCAGCCATGCATCTGGGTCCCGTTCTCGAAACCCTGGAGTGTCGTGGCGTAGGTGTCCCCGTTGTGGGTGACCGACGCGCTGAACGCGCTAACCGGTTCCGCTTTTGTAACGGCCGGCGTGGCATTGATGGACGCGATCAGTTCAATCGAAACCGGTTCCGAGGTGATGGTGGTGGCGTCCTCAAGGTTGATCTCGTTGAACTGCTCGTTGATCATGTTCACCATGGAGTCCATCATCCCGCCGGATGCGAGGATCAGGATGAGGGCAAGGACCACACCAAGGACAGTGGAGAGACTCCGCCTCTTCGATCGACCGATGCCGCGGAGTGTCATGCGTGTGCGCACGGGGAGCTTCGAGAGGGGAGGGATGGCCTTCTCAAGCGTGCTCTTCCCACCTGACATGAGCGGCGCTTCGCCACGCATCGCCTCTGCTGGGGCGATCTTGTAGGCTGCTCGGGCTGGCACGAGGGCTGACAGTGCCCCGGCGACCACACCGAAGATCAGGCCGATGATGGCAGTGAGTGGCCTGAACACCACGACGGTGTCGGGGATGTCGAGCAGCCCCGTGTACATCTCGGTCATGAGTGCACCTGCGACCATGCCGACAAGGACGCCTATGACCGCACCGACCACCCCTATCCACAGGCCGTAGCTGAGATAGTGCCTGCGGAGTTCGCGTGGCTCCATCCCCGATGCACGCAGTGTTCCGATGATCGCACGCTGAGAGAAGACGATGCGGGTGAGGAGCACGTACACGGCCATGCCCGCTGCTGTCAGGAAGAGGATGGGGAACATGACCGCCATCTCGCCGAAGCCTTCAACATCGAGTTGTAGCGTTGAGTTCGATGGCTGATCAGCTTGCGTGATGATGCTCGTTGCCCCCGCCTCGGTTGCGGCATCATGTACGAGGGCATCGACATCCTCGGTAACGACATCGGGGTCGTAGAGAACAAGAGTTTCTCTCACGGATACTGATGCTGGCAGTTGCGATACAAGATCCTCGTCGACGAAGAAGACGCCGAACTGCTCGGGGTTCGGGAAGATCTCCTGTGTGCTCGCGGCGGGCCAGATGTACTCGGCTGACGCAGCGATACCGGTGATCGAGAACTCCTGACCAGGTCCGACGATGACGGTGAACACATCGTCGACGTCAAGATCGAATGTGCGTGCGACGTGGACTTCCGCCAGCGCCTCGAAGTCCCCGCTCGGCGTGAGGTATTGACCTTTCTCCACATCGAGCTTGTTGATCGGTGGCTGGCCCGATGCGGGTGTGCCGATGAGCCTGCCTCTGAGCGTGTCAATGCCGATGGTTATGGGGAGGTCTGCGCTGTGTCTGATGGTCACTGTCTGAACGCCATCGACGCCGGCCAGCGTGTCGGCAAGGCCCTCATCGCCCCCTGCGATCGTCATGTCCGCGAAGGCGAGCCGATCGTATGTCTGTTCGTAGCTCGCTGTGAGGTTGAGGTACGAGTCGTAGGTCGCGGCGAACATCATGACGCCGATGACTATCGTCACGCCAACGGCCAAGAATTGCCATTTCTGGCGCTTCATGTCCCTGCGACGCTTGCGTGAGAGATTGCTCACCAGTGGAGGTCCGATGGGGGAGTGGGGTTCTTGTTGGCCTCGTCGCTGACGATCTTGCCGTCTCTCAACCTGATCACCCTGTCTGCCATCTCTGCGATCGTGGAGTTGTGTGTGACCAGGAACACCGTTCGGTTGGTGCCCTCCGTTGTCAACTTGAGAAGTTCTAGAATCGATTGCCCTGTGTCGAGGTCAAGCGCTCCGGTTGGCTCGTCGCATAGCAGCATCGGCGGGTCCTTCACGATGCCTCGTGCAATGGCTACACGCTGCTGCTGGCCGCCTGACAACTGGCCGGGGAAATGCTCTCTTTTGTCCGTAAGACCGACCTTCTCGAGGACGACATCTGACCGTGCGTCGGGTTCGTCGCCCGTGATCTCGGCGATGAGGGCCACGTTCTCGTGAGCGGTCAACGTGGGCACCAGGTTGTAGAACTGGAACACGAAACCAACCGTCGATCGCCGGTACTCGGTTCGTTCCTTGTCGGACATGCCAGCGATCTCGACGCCGTTCACCTTCAGGCTCCCTGAAGTGGATGGCTCCAACGCTCCGATCTGGTTCAAGAGTGTCGTCTTGCCTGATCCAGACGGTCCGAGCAGTACGACGAATTCCCCTGCGTTGATGGAGAACGAGATCGTGTCAAGGGCTTCGGTTGCCGTCTCCCCCTCGCCGTATACCTTCGTGAGCTTCTCTGCGATGACAATCGGTTCGGTCACGCTCGTCTCATTTCATCCGCTTGTATCTCTCGGGAGTCTACCCATGGCACCAGCCACCAGTCAGCCTCCCCGGTCTCAGGCAGGCGCTGTGAACCCAGGGTTCGCGACGTCCTATATGGCGCTGTGAGCCCACAGAATGGGTGGCGCTGTGAACCCAGGGTTCGCGACGTCGTATATGGCGCTGTGAGCCCACAGAATGGGTACGTGCGGCGGCTACCCTGCCGCCATGAACTCATTCTCTTGGCCCGATGTACTCGGCACGCTCATGGCAGGCAAAGACCTCGATCGACAGACCGCATCGGCTGCGATGAGCGAACTCATGGCAGGTCGTGCGACCGATGGCCAAACAGCGGCGTTCATCGTTGCGCTGCGGACCAAGGGTGAATCCGCATCGGAGATGGCTGGCATGGTGGATGCCATGATGGACGCCGCCGTGACCGCGGACGTCGATAACGTCGTCGATATTGTCGGTACTGGCGGAGATGGATACGGAACTTTCAACATCTCCACAACAGCGGCGTTCGTGGCGGCTGGGGCAGGAGCCCGTGTCGCCAAACACGGCAACCGGGCCGCTTCATCCCCAACCGGATCCGCGGATCTGCTTGAGGCGCTTGGATTCAATCTTGAGCTTGGTCCCGAGGCCGTTACTGAGATGGTGAACGAGACAGGATTCGGGTTCTTCTTCGCCCCCAGATTTCACCCTGCGATGCGGCACGTCGGACCAGTCAGGAGGGAACTCGGCGTACGGACCGTCTTCAACTTCCTTGGGCCACTCTGCAACCCCGCCGGAGCGAGGATGGCTGTCGGCACATCAGATGCCCGCATGGCTCGTTTGATGATCGACGTCCTCAACACCAGGGGAGTCGACAAGGGTTTCGTCGTCTATGGCGAGGAGGGGCTTGACGAATTGTCGATCTCCGGTCCCTCTCGCATCTACCGATTGGTGCACGGTGAGGTGACCGAGGCCGAGTTTACCCCGGAGGACTTCGGAGTCGAACGTGCCGGAATCGACGAGATCCTCGGCGGCGATGCCGAGGTCAACGTCGGTATCACACGCTCCGTGCTTGCCGGAGATCGTGGACCGCACAGAGACGTCGTGATAGTGAACGCGGCGCCAGCACTCGTGCTTGCGGGCATCGCGGACGGCTTCGTTTCGGGCGTTGACCTCGCAGCGAAGGCCATAGACAGCGGCGCAGCTGAAGACGTTCTTAACAAATCGCTCGAGATGAGCAAACGTCTCTGATACTGGTTGACGTCGTGTAGCGTTGACGAGATGAAACGCCTCACACTGTTGCTCGCCGTCCTCGTGGTGGCTTCAGCTTGCTCTTCAACAGCTGACAGCTCACAGCCAACACCCAGCAGCTCACAGCCAACGGCCAACAGCACGGAATCGGTCGGGACGTCACAGCCGGATGCCGAGAGCAGTTCTACCTCGATCGGCGACGATGGTGCGTCGCTTGTGCCCGCTCCGACGATTCCTGAGGATGCCCCACCGGCACCAGACTTCACGATGACACTCGGCGATGGCGAGTCCTTCACGCTTTCGGAGCAAGCCATGCCTGTGTACATGATCTTCTGGGCTGACTGGTGAAGCGTGTGCCGACGGGAGTTGCCCGTCGTTGATGAGGTCTCCAACGAGTACCTGGATGACGTCACCTTCCTCGCCGTTGCTGGTCGGTCGAATCCGGAAGCATCCGCTGATGGCGCAGCTGAGCTGTTCTCAGACAACCTTCTCTGGGGTTACGACGACACCATCTGGGACCTCTACGGTGTGCCGGGCCAGCCCGTCTCGGTCCTGATCCAGGACGGGTTCATCGTTGACCTCTGGTTCGGCGCCATCGGAGCGGACTCTCTCCGCGAGAAACTCAACACCGTCGCCAGCTGACCGTTCTTTGGGCTCGAGCGCGCGTATACGACCACACGAACCCTGGGTTCAGGGCATCTTCCGTTCTTTGGGCTCCAGCGCGCGTATACGACCATACGAACCCTGGGTTCAGGGCATCTTTCTGGCGTGTAGGAGGGACCAGATTGTGAGGGCGATGCCGGTCAGGGTGCCGGCGAGGTAGAGGTAGATGGGGCCGCCGGCGAGGGAGATCCGCAGGGGTTCAGTGGCGAGACGTGTCAGGGATGCCGCCAGGAGGGCTATACCGGCCACAGAGCCGAGGGGAGGGCGGCCGTACTGCTTCCACATAGCAAGTCCGATGCCAGCCAGCAGAAACGCTCCTGCGGCGTACAGTTCGACCGGGTGGCGGGTGATCGTGCTCCCAGGCAGCGCATAGGCCCACGGCAGGGAGGACTCTGTCCCCAGACATGACCCTGTGGCCAGGCAACCTGCGCTCCACCCTGCAAGACCGACGAGGGCAGCAGGTGCGATGGCATCTGCGGTCTCGAGAAGCGACTTCCTTGCCATCCAGGTGAATACGGCCAGTGTTCCGAGGGTCGCACCGACGGTCGAGACACCGCTCCTGATCAGGATGATCTGAAGCGGGTCGGCCAGGGGGTTGATACCTGCCGAGATCATGGACACGAGACGGCCGATCAGGAGTCCGGCCATACCTGACATGAGGCCCACATCCCACAGAGACACGGCACAGCCAGCAGCGTTCCCGCGCTTGGCCTCCCAGCGCAGCATGATCCAGAAACCGAAGACGGCGAACGCCGCCGAGCCGAGCAGGTCGAACTGCATCAGCGGTCGATCTCGTCCAGGAGGCGAGCGAGTGTTGGCTCGTCGATGATCCCGAGGTGAACGGCTGCCTGTTCGCCATTGGACCGGTAGAAGAGCGTGACGGGTACGCCTTTCGTCGCTCCAAGCTGGACGGGGATGTTGCCAGGCTTGTCAGCGAGATGAGTCATGTCGGCATCGGAGAGAAACTCGGCGATGAACCTGGATGCATCAGACGGGTTGTCACGGACATCGAGACCGATGAAGTCGACATCAGGGTGAGCGAGAGATCCAGCAGCGATGAGCGGTGCTTCCGAGCGGCATGGCCCACACCACGAAGCCCACACATTGATCATCAGGGGACGCCCTGAGGTCTCGATCAAGGCCGTGACCTCCTCGAACGTCGTCGGCGTCGGTGGAGGAGGGACGTCCTCTGGAGCGATGTCTGACGTCGACGAACAGGCGGCTGTGATCACAGCGATGACCAGAGCGATGATGAAGGTGCGGCGCATCGTCGAAAGGCTAGGAGCCGGCCGTACCTACGAGTTGTGGGTTGATCCACGAGACGGCCTCGACAAGGCGGTCGTCCTCCCTCTTCGACCGGACGGTGAAACGGAGATGGTCGCCGAGGATGTGGTCTCGGGGGTACGACCGCACAACCAAGCCCGTGGCCAGGAGTTCTTGTGCCAGGTCCCTGGTCTGGGGTCCAACGTGGCAGAGCAGGAAGTTCGTGCTCGACGGATACACGCCGAACCCTGATGACGTCAACAGCGTCGCGAACCTCTCGCGTTCCTTGGAAACGAACCGGACGAACCGTTCCATTCGTGAGTGATCCTCGAGCGCGTCGCGCGCGATGTGCTCGGAGAGCGTTGAGATCGACCCGGGCGGGCGAACCGCATCGAGGCCAGCCGACAGTTCCGGCGAGGCGATCGAGTACCCCACCCGCAGCGCTGCGAGCCCGAACGCCTTTGAGAGTGTTTGGAGGACGATCAGGTTGTCGTAGGCCTTGACCCATTTCCACCATCTGTCGCCTGCGAACTCGGCGTACGCCGCGTCGATCACAACGATTCCTCTGGCCTTCTCGATGATCTCGGCGATATAGGCATCCTCTACTCGTTCACCTGTCGGGTTGTTCGGTACACACAGCCAGGTGATATCCGAGGTTTCCGCGATGCGTGAGAAGCCGTCGTACGGGTATCCGAGCGTGTCCTCGTATGCGACGGGCTTGAACTCGCCGTGGTTCTGCATGGTCGCGATCTCGTAGAGCGGATAGGTGGGCACGGCGGCGCTTGAGCGTGTTCCCGGCCCACCGAAGGCTCGTGAAACGAGCAGGATCAACTCGTCAACGCCAGCACCTGGCACGATGTTCTCTGGCTGTGCCCCGACGTAGCGAGCGATCGACTGACGTAGTGGCAGGTACGAAGCCCCCGGATACTCATTGAGATGACGGGTCATCGGCGCAACGATGGCGGGTGCCCAGTCTGTGGGGAAGGGGGACGTGTTGTGGTCGAACCTGACCACGTCCGCTTCTCTAAGGCCGTAACGAACGGCGATCTCTGCCGTCGTCGGTTGCCATCGGTAGCGAGGTGCTTGTGCCATTGTCCGTGACGATAGAGAGGGGGCGTGACCTACGCCACGCCCCCTCCACTGTATCTGAGCCAGTACTGGTTATGCAGCTGCTGACCATTCCTCCCCTTCATCCTTCCTGCGGGTAGCGAGTATCGCTGTGCCGCCGAGCAGTGTGAGCGAGATAGCGATGATGAGGATGGTGTCAGTGTCGATACCGGTGTCCGGCAGTGTATCGAGTGCGACCACGACTCCGAAGTCAGCATCGAGGAAGGACTCTCCGTCAGCGAGACCGATCGTGAACGATGCCGCTGTGGTGAGCATCCAGTCTCCATCGTCGAGGGCTGGCAGCGTGTTCATGAGCATCGTGACCGTGTAGGTGCCCGGTGGCAGCTGGTCGAACAGGTAGTTACCGCTCGAGTCTGTCACCGTATCCAACGTCGAATCATCATCGAGGGTCATGCGCACGGTTACACCGGAAATGCCCTTTTCGCCGTTGTCCTGGACGCCGTTCTCGTTCTCATCGTTCCACACCGTGTCACCGATGTTGCCCAATGCCTGGATGATGAGTCCAGTTGACGTTCCGGCAGAGTCAGAAACTCTGATCAGAACGGAACCCCACAGATCGACACCGCCGGCATCGGCCACGTTGAAGACAGTTTCTGCGCCTACAACGAGGTCGCACGTGAACACAAGTTCCTCTGCCGGTGTCATGAAGTTGCCATCAGCGTTCTTCTGGACGACCGCTTCGAACGCAGTGACACAACTCGGCGAAACGTCGTCACCAAGGTCGACGTTGAATAGGGAGTAGTCGGTCAGATTCGTCAGTGTGATCTGCCACGTCACCTCAGTCTCGTCAGCTGGGCGTTCATAGGCATCCACGAAGTCAGCGCTTCCAGCTGCGGTACCGAGGGGTCCAGCAAGCTTGTCGATCTTCAGGGCTCCACCAGGTACACAATCAACGGTTGCTGGCGGATACCCGACAGTAATCACATCTGTCTCCGGATTGAATGCGAACTGGTATGCAGTTGGACGCCATTCGAAGCCTGGGTACACGATGCCTTGGAGACCGTTCTCGGGTCCGAGCCAGCCGGTATTGTCATAGCCTGGCCAGAAGATGTAGCCATCAGATCCATCGAACTGGATCCTGTCTGCAGTCGGCGCACCAGGCACCGATGCGTACGGCTCTTGACCAAGCAGATCAGAATCCCAAGGCACTTCGTACACGATCGCCGGGGCATCGACGGTTGGGTCCTGATCGTTTGACCAGACCCTCAGTTCGAGCGTATCGGTTGTCGGGTCGAAGGTCGGGCCCCAATCGGTTGTCTTCCACTCGAGGAGTGGTTCGTCGAGCGAGAACCCGAAGCCCAATACCGGTTCCGAGATGCACACTGCACTCAGGAACGATGGTGACGGCGGGATGATCGCTACGGGGACGAATGCGGAGTCCGAGACGTCATCGCCGACCGACGGTGTCGCGGTGGCGATCACCGTGTTCACAACTCCGTCGCCGTGCGTTGTCGTATCCAACTCAACTGTGCATTGCGCCAGGGTTGAATCACCTGGGGCAAGCGTCGTGTCTGTGGGGATCTCACACGTGGCGAGGTCCTCGAACTCTCCAACATCCCACGTCATGACATCGTCAAGTGTGAGGTCGTTCAGTGTCAGGTCACCATTGTTGGTCACCTCAATGGTGAACTCAACGATGTCCTTTGCGACGATGATCGGCTTGTCAACGATCTTGGTGACCTCGATCTGTGGATCACCTTCAACTTCGACCGTTTCGTCGTCGCTCTTGAACAGTTCCCACTCGTCGCTTTCGGCATCTGATACGTTGTCGAACTGGCCTGCAATGGCGTCAGCCTCGGTCGCGACGTGGGAACCGGTACAGATGACCGTGTCTCCGTCGTCGAGCGTTGCCGAGCTGCCGTCGCCGACGGCGAGAACGCCATCACCGTTTGGCCACGCACAGGTCAAGCCCGGGGCGTCGAGGCCCGGATCGGTGATCACAACATCCGTCAGCTCCACCGTTCCTGTGTTCGTGACGACGACCTCATAGTTGATCGTCTGGCCGATTTTGGCGATGTCGCCATCAACATAGGCGATACCGTCGATGTCAACGGCGTCCTTCTCAATCTCAAGATCAGGAACCGGCGGCGCGACATTGTATGCGTAGCAGAAGATATGCGTCTTGGGCAGGCGAACCCGTTCATGCTCGCTCAAGATCCCAGCGGATGGCACGGCACCTCCGCGCAGTGACGGGTAGGTGATGAATTCGGCGTTGTCTCCGTTGCGGTTGTCTTCGCCACAACGCAGAATCCCGAACCCGAACCCTTCAGGTATCACAGCTCCATCAGAGCCGTTGAGTCCCTCAGAGACCCACAGACTCAGGTCGTCTGCTGCGGTCGCTACCTGCTCATCGGAGAGTTCGATGGTCACGGCTCCTGCAAGCGAGTCGCCGGTGTCCTGACCGAACTCGTCAAGCAGCGGTGTCGATGCTTCGGTCACGATCGTCGTACCGAAGTTGCCCGTGACCTGAGACAGCGTCCCTGGCGGGGTTGGCGTTGCGAAACCGTTCCCTATCGAGAAGTTCCAACCCGACAGTGGCAGACAGTCCGTGCTTGCCTCCTCATCGGCGACGTTCACATTGCGCCACGTGACCTGTCCGCCACCGAGCGGCTCAGCGGCTTCGACCAGGTTGTCAGGGTTGTTGAAGTTCTTGAGGATGTCGTCATACGATTCACACACCCGCTTGGCGAACGTGATCGTGTAGGTGAAGTTCAAAGGAACGAGTTCATCGTCGTCCTTCTGGATCTCCCACTCGTCTGTGGTCGCTGTCGAGATGTTGTAGTAGTTACCCGCGATTCCGTCGTCAACGGTCGTATCGTGAGATCCGGTACAGGTGACATCCGTTCCGGCCGCAAGCCCCCCAGGGGCACCAGCCCACGCACAGGTCAAGCCAGGTGCATCGAGCCCTGGGTCCTCGATCACTAGGTCGGTGAAGTCGACGTTCCCTGTGTTCGTAACCGTGACCTCATAGTTGATCGTTTCGCCGACCTTGGCAACATCGCCATCAATGTAAGGCACACCATCGATGTCGACGGCGTCCTTGTCGATCTCGAAGTCAGGTTGAGGCAGTGCAACGTTGTAGGCGTAACACGTGATGTGGTTGGCGAAGTCAACGCCGTTCTTTGAAAAGAAGACCCATTCGACATTGTCTCCGTGCCTGTTGTCGAATCCGCACCGGAGAATGCCGAATCCGAAGCCGGCTGGTACGACGGCTCCACCGCCGCTGGTGGTGCCCTCGGACACGGAGAGTGATCCGTTGCGCGACAGCGCTGCCGCGTCGAGTTGTTCCTGGGTTACTTCGACCGTCACGGCTCCAGCGACGTTCGCACCGGTGGGATCACCGTTGTTGTCGAGCACGGGAGTCGAAGCCTGAGTCACGATGCCGACCGGGAAAGGATCAGCGACCTGGGACAGCGGTCCACTCGATGCATCTATCTCGGTTCCCATGGAGAAGTTCCAGCCGGACAACGGGGAGCATCCTGGGTGAGCGGCGTCCTCGACTGCGGCTGTCACGTTCGTTGTGCCGATCTTGACTCCAAGAGGCTCTGCATGCTCGATGATGTCCCAGTTCTTGTGCTGGTTCGCTCTGATCGCACCGTAGGACGGGCATACCCGCTTCACGAATGTGATCTTGTAGGTGGGCGCCTCCTCCTCTTCGTGTTCTTCCTCAACGGCGTTGTCGACGAGCAGTTCCGCCGCAGGTTCTTCGGCGACAGTTGTTGTGGTGGTTTCCTCGACAACCGGTTCTTCGGCGAGGGTTGTGGTCGTTTCGGTTACGACGGGTTCTTCCTCCGCCAGAGGTTCTT
>Ga0190293_1000505_pt1 | contig 13864 bp, 9 predicted proteins | sample 48693001_MG_FD_161671 | JGI IMG/M metagenome (GOLD analysis project Ga0190293, IMG submission 161671) | Hydrothermal vent microbial mat bacterial communities from Southern Trench, Guaymas Basin, Mexico - 4869-30-0-1_MG | ecosystem: Environmental > Aquatic > Marine > Hydrothermal vents > Microbial... | reverse complement strand
AAGGCCGTTATCTTTTTGTGATTCAACCCATAATCTTAGAGATTGACGCTCATCAACCGCTTTTAATGATACTTTCTTAAAGTCGTATTTTTCCAACAGTTGATCTATCTGATCTAAATGTTCGCCCTTTAACGTCTTACGAACACCTTTACTGTTAAACTTCTTAAAGTATCTTAGGAATTTAGCTTGCTCTGCTTTCGCGTCCCTTGCTGCCATATAAAGATAATGGCTTAGTATTTGTTGACGTTTAGCATCACGAGCCGCATTAAAGTCTTTGTCGATAATCGCTTGCTCTGCTATGCGTCCATTCTTTCTTTCATCTGCTAAGAATCTCTCGACTCTTGCCGCTTCAGGCACACCCATTTCATCAATCACACGATAAGCAACATCTTTCAATACACTGGATTGCGTCTGTCCTGCGCCAGTACGTTTATTTAAAGCCTTTAATTCCAGCATCAGGAAGTGAGCACGCTTATCAGAATGAAGCGCATCAATTGCCATTTCTGAAACGCGATCTAAATCAAGCCTCATATCTCCGTATTCTTCTGACATGCGGGCATTAACTTCTTCGTTAATGATTTTCTTTCTACTTCCCGCATCCAATACGGCACGAACCAGGCTATCTCCAGATTTATACCCGAGCATTTCAGCCACAACGTCAGGATGAACCCCGCCTTCTACAGCGGTTATCTGACTTTTCCCTACAGGCAATCGACGAAGCTCTGGCTTTCTGCCTTCATACATTGCATTAAGTTCAGCTTTATCAATCTTTACAGGCTCAGTAATAATCTCGCCCATTGGGTCGCCAACAAGAAACTCGCCCGTCATTAGGAAGTGTTTAGCTCTAATGTCTTTACGCTGATTAACTTCCAGCTCAACTTCGGTCTGAACTCTTGTTTTAGCTTGTTTCCATTCTTCCGTTTTCTCACGCTTCGCTTCTTTAATTGCTTCAACGTCTAAATCTTCTTGACCACGCTCAAACACTTCTTTTTCAACCGCTTTGTATTCAGCAAATTCTCTGTCGGTAAACCCCATTGCTTCGGATGATTCAAACGCAGCTTCATAACCGTCAGTTTTTGCAAGCTCAATCTGTTCATCAGTCGCCAGCATACGGTCAAATATTCCACGAATATCATTTGTTAGCGCGTCTTCACCAAGTAATTTTTTAACTGAGCTATAAACATCTAACAGCCAACGTCTAAAAGTTTGAAAGGCTCCACGTAACTCAGCACTAGGGGCTTTACCTTCACGTAAGTAAGCCTCAAAAGAGGATGCCCATTTTTCATGTTGTTCAGTAGTAAGCTTCGCTCCACGTGGAACATTTAAGAATTGTTCAATCTTTGTCCATTCTGCACTTAGTTCAGGGGTAGCATCAGGGCGGCTTGCAATATCTTGCATTACATCAAGGAATAAGTGGCCTGACTCATGTAAGAAGGTAGAGAGGTTTTTAGACTTAAATAGGTTAATGATTGTTTTATTGTCACCGAACTGGATTGAGCCACGTTTTTTTTGCGGGTATTCTTTTACATCGGTAGTTGTACCGTCACCTTCGACCCCTTCGGCAGATCGAACAATTGATCCAAGTGGTTGTTCCCCGCGTGTGGCGCGCTCACCGCTTTCTTCTCTTGCGACTTTTTGTTTTTTGAGGATGGTGTCTGCTTCATTTTTTGTTTCTCCTATTCCATGAGTAATATTTAACCCGTTTAATGTTATTTCTGTGCCGTCTGGCTTTGTTGCGGTAATGATAGCTTTCTTTAATCTAGCGTTTGCTTTCTCAATAATCTGTTGGGCTTCTTCATTAGTGTCGGCTAATACATAAAATTCATCACCTGAGATATGATAAGCCTCGTCTGTTTCAGCTTCTAAGGCATCGGCTACCGCTTGTAACAGCGCATCGCCGTGGTCAGGACTCATGTTATCGTTTATCCATTTGAGGCTATCAGCATCAATGGAGGCTACGGACTTAGCGTCTTGCACGTCAACCACAAAGGCTTTTCTGCCTTTAATGCCCGTTAGTTCATGGGCAAGAATTTGGCTAATTAATTCATCTTTAGAGAGTTTTTCATATAGATCGCGGGCTTTACTTTCACCGCGTCGCTCTCTATCACCTTTTTGTACTTCTGTACGTCTATCGTACTTCTCAAGTATAGCTTGTATTTCAGTTTCGTCAGTAATTTCTTCGACCTGAATACCTTCAGTGCTTACGCCTTGGTCTTTAAGTTGCCCTACAATATTTTCTCTTTCTTGGTTGTATTCTGTAATGCGGTCATTGATAGCTTGAATAGCGGCCTGCTTTCCTTTTAAGCCATCCAGCGTTAGATCTTGAGCGTCCATCTTGATAATGTCGGCTTCATATTTATCTAGATTTAGTTTTTTTAAGCAATCTTTTAAGCTCACTTTCTATCCTTCAACCTCTAAGAATTTAATGATTACCGCCATTATAGCCTCATTTTCTTCGTCAATCAGCTTACGGCGTTTATCGTATGTTGTTCCAGCACCACCGCCTTTAGCGGGTTCTGTTGGTGGCTCAATAATCTCTGCTGTGAATCCGCCAAGACCTAAAGCAATCTGCTTGCTACCCGTAAAGCCTAGCCCTTGCCCTGGCTGTATTACAAACATTTCCAATATCTTCTTGATTTTATATCATTTACATATTTACGGCTTAAACCGTAATCTTTTGCAATATCCTTATGCGGTCTAATGTCTGTACGAATAGCTAATACCTGATCATTTGTTAATTTCGATCTTCCGTGACCGCTTCCTTTTGATTGCCGGTTTTTATTTACTTTATCATCAACATTATCTTGCGTTGTACCTAGAAATAAATGATCTGGATTAATACAAGACGGAACATCACATCTATGCAGAACATTTAATCCTTCTGGAATTTCACCAATATAACTTTGATATGATGCTCGATGGGCTAACATGGTTCCCTCTGATTTTTTACCTTTCCTTATGATTCCGTATCCTTTTGGCAGCGATGCACCAGTCCATATCCAACAACCGCTCTCTGTTACTGGAATACATTTATTTTCAAGACGATTAATTATAGTATTCATGCTGTGCTTTCTAACTCAGCCGCCAATAATCCTGCGGTTAAATCAGTAATGTCGTTACCGTCTTTATCGGTTTGCTTTTTGCGTAGAATCTCAACACCACCAGATACTTCGCCATCATCATAAATAACCAGATACCAGCTTGGACCGTCTTGAATAAGTTCTTTTACGTTGTTGATAATTTTTGTATGGAATGCAGTGTTGGCGCTAACACCAGCAAGAACTGCTCGATCGGTTGTTGTGAATCCACCACCACCAGAATCAACGATTGCCGCAGATACGTCGGCCTCATTTTTCCAGTTAGTGAAATCCTATGAAGCAATGGCTTCCATTTCTGCTTCCAAGTGATCTTGAGCCACAACATTACCATCTATAACACGCTTAATTATCCATGATGGACCGGCTTGGTTAGGGAATTTTATCTGTGTATTGTTCTGCATTAGCGTGATACCAACCTGTTTACTGGCTGATAACACGCCTTTGCCGCCACCCTTTGGTCTATCGATCAGTTTCTTATATATCAGGTTTTCAAGTTCTGATTCGATCTCAGACAGAGTATCCCAAGCATCCTGTGCGGTTACATCGCCCCAAGCATCCGGTATATTTAGTATACGCGGAGTGCCAGGCGCACTGTAATCCGTGAAGGTAACTGTAGCCCCTGTAATAAAAGCCATAATTCGCTCCTACGGTAAATTAACCACGCCATCAGGTGAGCGGTTAGTCGCAAAGTTTACACCGATATTGGTGAATACTTGAGCCGTAGTAACATCATCAAACCCTTTCTTACGGGCAATTGATACAAGATCAACATCGCCAATATATTGAATGGTATTTGAAACCGTTGCCCCTGTTGATAATTCGTGAACCCAAGCCACATACGCATTATTAATCTGCGTTAGTGCAACCCCGCCTGTTACATCACCAATGGTTCCAGACGACAAGGTATACGTTGCAGTCGATCTATCCACAGACGAGTAAGGGAAAGCTAAGAATATTCCTGGGTTACTTGGATCTTCAACAAAAATAACAGCTGAATCTGCTACGTCGGCAGCGGTAGGTATAGCTGTTCTATCGCCGCCATCTTCTAGGACAATAACGGTATTGACCGCAGCATTACCTGCTCCAATTTGAAATTCCGTTGTTTGAATATCAATTGAACCCGAACCATCAGAGCGATATATGCCAGCCTTCCAGCCTGCTTGTAGATTAGATCGTTGCGCAACCTGCAAGTTTGGAGGCGTAAGTTCTGTTCCGTCAATCGGCGTAACACGCAAATTTTGGAGATCGGCAAGCGCGAGAGTGTCTTTATCAATAAAGTGGCCCTCTGCACCAGACATAATGCCGCCTGAGAATGTACCGTATGGCGCAGTAGTTTGCTCAGTAAAATCTGGATCAAAACCTCGATACAAGCGACCTTCTTTTCCAGCAATAGTGCCGCGGCCACCCTGCAAAACCGTTGCTTTTTCGTTCGTTAGGAATTTATCAAATTCATACAAACTTAAAACTGGCTGCGCACTAGCGTTGGTAATATTTGCACTCGATACACCGGCATAATTATTGTCGCCCGTTCCTTCTGCTAAATCTTTAGGCACCGTTGTTTGATCGTTGGTACCTGTTGGCGTATTTAGTGCGCCAGAAGTTACACCGGTAAGCTCTCCGGTAGCGCTTGGCGCAGAAGTGCCAGGTGCGTCTTGACAGTAAATGTCACCATTATCATCTTCCATAATGTAGCCTTGATAAGATGAACCCGCTTGATTGACCACTTCACCAATAATGTATGAAGCAACCGTTGTAGAGCCACCAGTGAATCGGGTATCAATTACCATTGTTCTAATATCGGTATCGTACCCAGCAACCAAATCACTTGGTGCGCCGAAGGTTGATGATTTAGCAGATACTTCGCCAACCACTATATCGGTATTAACAAACTGTGTTTCTGTCAACAATAGATAATCAGCATTACCTGCCACGCCATCATCAGAAGCCGTAATAACGCCTCGCTTAGTTCCGTCTGCCGTGCTGATTTGCTCACCTACAGTATAAGAACCAGCACCACCTAGGGTAAATGCAGATCGGTACTGACCGGTATTGTTGTTAGTATCATCCTTACATTCCAATACGATTGTGGCTGCAACACCAACCTTATTAGAGTCAAAGAACGAATAAAGCCGTCCGTAAGGTCGTGCATGCCAAACAACATTACCGCTATCAATTAACTGCCCAAGTGCTGGCGTAGCCGGATCAATAACACCCATATTGGTTGATGATTTAGTTTTATAAATAACATCAAATGGACCTTCCAACCAAAAGCTTGCTTGACGAACGCCACTTTGCTCTAAATAAGCGTCCGGCATTGGACGAGGTACAGTTGCATCGCGCAAAAATCCTTGGTCTGTAATATCTGCACCCTTAAATACGGTTGAGTCTGCCTGATAGTTTGTCCAGCGGTTGTTAAGGCCATCATCTTGCCATGAGCCTCTTTCAACATAACGGAAAGAAAGATCCGGTATCTGCCAATCATTAGCGGTTAAAATAGTATAAAGCGAGTCACGAACATTACCGTTTAGTGCTGGAGGGAATTGTAAGTCGGTCAATTCGTCCATGGTATCGCGCACATAAGAGAAAACAGCATTAGAGTTTCGACGAATATTTACGCCATCTGCAGGATCAAAGATACCACCTTGTGAAACACCAGCATCGGCAAGCTGTTCTGTTTTAATACCATCTGGCGTATTAACGGCCGCAACGGCTGGTAGAGTGGTGGATACCTGTTCTACTTGCGCTACTTTGTTGCCAAGTATGTCGCCAGGTAAAATACGGTGAATATCTTCATTTAGTGTGAGTACACCGGTTACGCCAGAAGTCCAAACTTTACCCGTTGAATCACCATCATCAATAACGCCGCTTGGAACTACTCTGAATCGTTCACCAGAAGCCTGTCCTTCGTACAGTCCGTTTTCTAAGAATACTTCGCCGGCTACCTGAGCGTTAAACCAAACCACTTCTTCGCCATCGATATTGCTGTTATTGGTCCAAGCTGGAGAGATTGAGGTATCAATTAGCCGTAAAGAGCCTGTAGTTGTTATGCCTAATTTTTGCTGTACTTCGCCTTGTGCGCCAGTTGTTTGATCGGACACAATCCCTCTTTCTGGGATGCTGATAGTACCGGCATCATAATGTATAACAACCGAGTTATTTGTATTTGCGGTGCCAGGAACATCTAAAGTCGCTGTTGCTAATGCGCCAGTGAAGCTGGCCGCTGCATCCTCAGCACCGGTATGGACCAACGCTACATTGGATTGACCGCCTGAAATATCAATCTGCTCACCATCAGCAAAGCCAGTAGTAAGGTTATTACCGTAAGCCCAGCCTTCGCCGTTATCTTTAACAACTTTAGGTCCAGAGTTATATTCGATTGCTAATACGTCCAAACTTTCTGTTGTCGGGCCAACAATCGTATCGTCAATTGAGAAACCACCACTTGCTACGGTATCGAAATTAACAGCATCAAGAACCGTCAGAGCTGTTGTGCCGTCGAACCGACCTCGAACATTGGTTAAATCAAGATAACCGGTTGCGTTTATTCCACCAAGATCGTCGCCAGCAATGACGCGCCCCAATGCTCCGGTAGCAGCCTGGTAAATGTAATCATTAAGTGCTGGCGCATTACCTGTATTTGAACCATAAGCAAGCCTACCATCCACATGCAATATTTCTCTGTAACCGTTTAAGGTCACTGGAACATATCTAAAAACCCAATCATCTGAAATAGGCATCGTCTTTCCCCTATGGTAAATTAATATCTCTGTCAGGCTGTAACCCAATAACGAGCGCAAAACCTGCAGTTGTAATATCTAAAATTGTATCAGGTGTATCCTCGAATCTCTTATCTCTTACAATAACCTTAGCACTATTATACGGTAATAAGCCCGCATCAATACCGTATGAGAATATACCCGATCCGTTTGTTACGCCTTGAGCTATAAGTGTACCGTCACTTTCCTCATACCGCACTTTTATACCGGCTGTTGGCGTACCGAGCTGGTTGTTAGCTGTTACTTGCAAGGTTACTGTAGCTGGTGGCGACCAAGTATTACCCGCATCGTCAGTATAATGACTAACCGAACCCGCACCAGCATTAACAATGTACACGCCCTTACCGTTTGACCGCTCAGTATAAAAATCATCACCGAGCTTATACAGTACGCGCTCTTGTTGGCCGCGACCCCATTCATGCAATATCTCGCCTATGGCGTTAAGTGTAGTTTCTGATGAGCGCGCTGCCCAGTAATCATGCTGCACCTGATAAGATTTAGCATTAGCTTCGAGCCATATAGAAAATGGTTGTTTTGAGTCATTTGTATATGTGCCGGAGAATGCTCCAGCTGTACCGCCAGTTCGAGAGAATGTATCGCCATTTACAATAGCTGTGGAATTTCTATCTTTTAGATGTATCTCACCGGCTACGCTATCACCTGACGCCAATTCAGTAATTGTACCTACCGCACCACTTGAGAAAGTTATAATCATTCCATCAAGAGAAGTGCCTGAACCAAGAGTGAAATCGAATAACTCTGACGGGTTAGTATCTTCGCTCCAGACAATACCAGAACCATCGGTGATGGCCGTTGCTTGTGTTTGTTGCGATATGTTTGAATCAAGCCCTATTGTGAACGAACCTGATATTTTATCTGTTGATACTTGATCGGCAATAAAAGGAAAATATAACCATTTATCTATTCGTAGAGCATGACCGCCATACGTTGTGGTGGCTGAGTTTGTTTCGTGTAGTTTATAGGTAAACGCATCATCCACTTCACCATTAACATCGGTAACAGCTTCAACAACCAGATCGCCAAGAATTGTATTTTCATAAATAATAACTAACGCATCTTGTAATTTGGTGCCATCTGACTTTTGTACTATTGCCTTAACTGAACGCTGATCGTAAACATAACAAAGTGTTGATGTGCCATTCCAATCTAAATCAGTATAGGTGGTAACCGACCAATTTGGATCGATTAAATACCATGTTTTATTTTGGCGAACGGTTAGAATTGCGGTAGTGTTTGAGAAAGTAACTCTCTCTAAATTACTTAGCGTTTCTGTAGCGGTATCTGCTGCTGAATCGAGCGCGTGTACAGTTGAAACAACCATCCCATCAATAACAGTATTAGCATCAACACGAACAATAGATGTGGTTGCTCCTTTTCCGTAACCCTTGCCATTAACAATTTTTGCACCATAAAGCGTTAATTCATTTGTGCCGTTTAACCACTTACAGCCGTAAAATTCCATATCACCAGCATGGTAAGCGTCACTATCAACCAAGTTAGCCCAAAACAGCATGTCAAAAGCATAACCTTTACAGCCTGATTGGAAGTCATAAATCGCCTCTCCTGTAACATTGTTAACCGTTAGAGCTAATCCGCCGTTAATGTATTCCTCACCGGCTTGATAACCGGAATAAAAATAACCATCAAGAGAATTTACAAATGTCGCAGGAGAACCATTATCGTCAAGCTCCCATGCTGTGCCATCAAGTATCTGTAACCCCGCATCAGCATCAATCGTTACATCGTTTGTCCAAGTGAAGTAACCGGTTCGCGTTGTGAAGCCAATACCACCAGAAGCCGCGCTATCATTTGCGTCTGCGGTTTCATATGGAATATCAAGCTGGTCTGTTGTCTCTATTGGATTTGTGACCCAGTCTTCATGGACGGTTAAAAGCCATGAGTTTGCAACCGTTGGCGTACCAATAGCTGCTTCTTCGATACAGCGGCGAATTTGTATACCAGCCGTACCTTTATTGATAACGATTAAACGCCCAACATAACTCGCGCCAATACCCCAAGTTCCATCGCCTATCTGTCCATTTTCACTCGTAGTAATATCGTCAGTGACCACGACAGTATTATTTCCTGCTTGGTCTGTCTGATCTATACATACTTCACTAACAATATGAGACTCAAAGTGTGTACCAGGAGTATTGGAGTAGGTTATAGCCATTTAAAAATCAAACCACCCTGTATGCCCAAATAGTTTAAGTAAGCGTCTATCCTGAACTGGGATAGTAGCAAGCCCATATTCATCATATGTTGGCTTAATACCATTGTTAATCCAATTATCTGCAATGCCATTGGCTGTAACAATATCGACACCCTGACTCATATAAGCAAACTTCATACCACGCTTTTGCTGTAGCTCGTTTAAGCCCTGCACTATCATTTCCTCAAGCATTAAATCCATCTGGTTTTGAGTGCGGTATTCATGCCAGAACGCAAGATAAATTAAATTCTCAGCCGCTTCCGTTAAATCAGCGCCTACAATTATTCCAGCAGCAGCCATGATTGAATCGAGATAACATATACCGGCTGATAACTGACCGCCTTGACCATCATCATCGCATGGGCAATCTGGATTTTCCCCGTCTTCCCAACACAATAAATCCTCTTTAAAGGTGTGAAAGTTTATTGAGCTTACTTGCCTAACAATCTCAGGCACTTGAAAAGCGATATAAAAAATATGGTTGTCATAGCCGGACTCATTACCTGGATCATCAATTTTATACTGATCAATAAATTCGCCCTGCCTTAGAGTTGCGGTAGCTACCATTATTTTTTCCCCTTATTGCGCCACTGATCTTGCTCTTTTCTATGCTGCTTTAATGGCATAGGAGGGATTTCGTCGCCTTCTTTGTGTTTCATAATTCACTCCTAGTGCGTTATTTCTGTTGCGGTTACGGTTTCAATCTTTCCCTGCCAGTCTTTTTCTACATCAAACTGCCATACTTTTTTCGGTTTCTCGACTAATAATTCTTGTAATATCGTAATTAGCCGGTCATTAATTTTATCTATCGCGCTCATGTCAAATGATTCAGGTACAGGAAGGTTTCCTAATGTTGTTATAACCGCATCATGGTATAAATTCATGCTTTCTATAATAACATCACATGCGCTTAATATCGCCTCATTGCCTGTAGATACGTCTTTGTTTACTTGCTCTGTGAGGTTTTGTATTGCGTTTTTAGCTTCCTTAAATGAATCCTCAACTGTCACCAAAGATTTAGGTTTATCACCGTCTTTATAGGTAGCTTTACTCCCAAGCTCAACGGCTTGTTGGTTTGTTATGCGCCTACGCATTTAATTAGCTCCTGTAATTTCTGAATAGCATCATCTACTTCCTGTAATGCTATATCAGCATTTTCAGATATACTTATAGTTCGGCCTGTTTCTTCTTCTACCGCTTCAATCTCGACTTTAAAATCCTTATATTGATTATACTCGATAACATTATCAATTGCCTGTTCACCGCCTTCTAACGCCATTTTTACTTCTTCGTTGGTCGCTGTAGCAAGGTCGATTCCTTTTTGAGAGAGGTAATCTATTAAATATTCTGTTTCTTGAAGTTGGTCTGCTTTTTCTTGGTTTATATTTTGAGTTGCATAGACATTTTCACCGCGAAGCTCTTTGTCGATTACATCCATCAGCTCATTTACATCGTCACCTTCATTCAAATAACCTTCTTCAATAGCCGCTTCACGCGCACCATCTAGGCTTAACCCGCCTTCTTTAACAAACTTGCGGTTATATCGCTTGATGTGCCATTTATCAGCATCACGAGCAGACAGTTCGCCACCTTCATCAATGACACCACCTCTATCGGCTAACATTTCTAATACGCTTTTACCGTATATCTCACGCTGTTTAGGTATGCGGCCTTTTCTGGCCTTATTAATAAACTTATCCAGATTATCAGCTTTGGCTATTTCTTGTTGTGCGGGGCCTCTTACCTCTAATCCGAAGCTCTCAAACATTTTAACAGGGTCAAGATTGTATCTTTCACCTAACGTAGTGAAGGTTCTAGCGAGTAAATCTGCTCTTTTTGCTGATTGAGTACGTAATTCTCCAGCCTCAACCTGCATGTTAGTTGCCGCTTCTAAAATTCTATCGTAAGAGTCTTGGTCAACAACCTCTCTATCAAGAGCCTCCTGCTCCATCTTAATGTAGTCTTCCATTATTGAAGGCAGGCTTTCTTTAAGTTGTGCCGCTTCGCGTGGGGTCAGCTCGGTAGGATTGAATTTAATATCCTGAATAAGCCCCGCATGATGTTCTGTACCGGCTATTTTTCCTGCATACAGGTTAAGAGGGATAACAATATCGCCATTTCTTTCTCTTGCTTGGGCTAACTGCTCTTGAATCTCAGGTAACTCGCTCATTACTTGATCTGGATCAATTCCCTGAGTCTGAAAATATTCGTCAAACTTTTCAGCCGATATATAAACATTCTCAACAGGACCATCTTTTGTGGTTTCGTCAACGAACTTTTGGAATTGTTCGGATGAACGCTCACGAAGTTTAGAGGCTTTTGCTGAATCACCTAACGCCTCCATCGTATCTTGATTGTCTTGTGCGGTTTTTATGGCGTTTGAATCATTCGCCACCCTGCTAAAGACATTCATGGTGCTACCCATAATGCCGCCCGTAGCCAAACCTTGAGCATACGCTTTGCCAATGCCTTCAAATACGGGTCTGCCCGTTGCTAGGTTCTCAAATATCGCCTCAGACGTGTTTTGTAATCCTTCTTCAATTACACCCTCTTGAATAAAGCCTTTTCCAGCCTCAACGCCTAAAACCTTCGCTTTTTCTTTAAAACTAGCCTTTGCTGTTTTAGCAAATATTGTCTTACTGACTTTTTTCGGGATGAGCGTTGATTCTACTGCATCACCAAGACCTAATTTACCTGCGCCTAACCCTATTAACGAAGTCATTGCGCCAGCCGCAGAACTGTATTTTCTTGCGTCACCAGGGGAAACGCCCTGCTCTTGCATGGATTCATTTAAGCTACCGGCTGTCACAGCACCTTCCATGATATGCGCCGCTAATAACGCCTCTGCTTCTGTCGCTCCAAGTGCGATTGCTTTTTTTGCTGTTGCCATTGAAGCGACCAAATGAGGCCATGAGGTTAGTACGTCTTGCGATAATGCAGCGGGGTTATTCGCGTATTCCCACACTGTATCCATAAAGCCTTCTGCTTTTTCGACTTTACCCATAGACTTTAGCGTTTCAGGAGACAACCATTGGTTAATTGTTCTTTGTGTTTCTTCAAACTTTAAACCAATAGTTTCCTCTAAAGCGCCGCCTAGGGAGCCATAGTCGCCAAACATGGAAGGCAAATCACCCATCTCTTCTTCACCTATCGCTGATAGGAAAGGGTCAAATATATATTCTTTATTAAGACCAAAGAAAGTACCCGCAGCCTTATCGACTGTGCCGAGAGAAACGTCAGCCATGCCAACGAGAGATTGAGAAAAGGCAACAGGGGCTTTACCTGCTATCGCTATTACTGGATCTACAACCGTTCGTCTAAGTGTTGTTCCTATGCTCTCTAAAACATCAATATCATCAGCCGCTACTTTAGCAAAATCTGGATCGGTTAATATCTTGGCTAATCTTGGGCTTTCTTTGAGTAACTTTGAGTAATCGACTTTTTGCTTTCTTGCCTGCTCACGATAAGTTGGTAAGTCTTGTCTTATGGCATCAGGCGGGAGTTTAACCTCTTTCGAGATTTCCATAGCCTCCGCATGTTCATCAGGGTTTACATCGGTTGTTTGCTCAAAACTCAAGCCAAGTTGGAGTTGCTGAGACTCCCGCTGGAAATTTTCAGCCGATACAGGTGGCTGACCTTCTAAGAGAGGGCTGCCGTAATCCTCTTTTAATACGTTAGAGAGGCGGCTCACTACGGGCCTTCCTCTTCATTTTGGCCTTCTTCTTCATCTAAATAGCGCGCAATAATCGTCCGGCTAGTCACTGGTATGTTTTTTTGCATAAGATAATCTGTGATGTCATCTCGACGATCTTCTGGAATGTCTGTGATATCATAATCCTTGTCACCCCCCCACCATGCGCCCTCTTTTTCAGTGAAGGTTTGCGATAATTCTTTGAATATTTCATTACGCTCGGCGGCAGGTATGCGTTTAGCTTTATTCTCGTCCCGCCATTCATCCATTCGTAATTGAGAAGTCTCAAGAAACCATCTAGAAAACTTATTTTGATTTTTGCTGCGGTCTCCCGTCTTCTTAACTCCCAGTAAAATATTAATATAGTCATTAGCCGCTGCTTTGTTGCCCTCAAGACGGTCTATCGCTAAGCCGGATTCTGCTTTTTGTTTTGCATCGCCAGCTACCCATGAATTTCTTACGGCTAAGGCTCTATCGTAATGAGAGTAGTCTAGATTGTCTCTTAAAAAGTCATACGTCTTTATGTCTTTTAATTTATTAATCGCAGCCTTGTCGCCGCTATCCGCTCTGCCCTTTAAGAAAGTAAAGTTTGTCCACACTTTTTGATCATTAATTGGCTCAATATTTTGGCGCAGACCGCGAGCACTCTTCTTTAATGAATTAATCGTTGTAGGGGATAGTATTTCGTGAATCTCGGGCGGCATCCCATCAATCGTTTTATGCTCAGTAACATAAGCCTCCGCTTCGTTTACGGCTGCGTTCTGCGCTAAATCAACCTCGCGGAATCGTTCTTTTACCAAATCAACGGTCGCCGCCCTTATGTCGGCATCCTTAGGCTTGCGAGCCTCTTTCAGAGAAGCAGCAAAGGGTAAATCTTTACTTATAATTTCATCTGTTAAGATTTGGGACTCTTGCTTTACCGTTCCGACCTTTAAAGCCCCTTCAATCTGGGTTCTTTCATCACCATTTATGGCTTTCTTGTTCTTTGAATAGTAAATTTTGGCTTGGCTAGGCGTTGATTCGAGCATTGAGTAAATAACACCTTTGTGCATTTTTGTCATGGAAT
>Ga0190293_1000504_pt1 | contig 13899 bp, 17 predicted proteins | sample 48693001_MG_FD_161671 | JGI IMG/M metagenome (GOLD analysis project Ga0190293, IMG submission 161671) | Hydrothermal vent microbial mat bacterial communities from Southern Trench, Guaymas Basin, Mexico - 4869-30-0-1_MG | ecosystem: Environmental > Aquatic > Marine > Hydrothermal vents >... | reverse complement strand
CATTAAAATTCTTTTAATTTTTTTTATCATTTGATTTTGTTTTATCTGATTGAATATCATAATCTATTTATTATTTGAGGTCATTTCAAATTCTAAAACTCCTCCATTTATCAATTCTTTATAAGTAATATATGGTCTATCTATAATCTTTCCATTCAATTTTTTAGACTTGATAAAAATATTTTTATCTGAAACATTCATAGCTTTAACGGCATACACTTGATATGGTCGCATTACCAATATTTTTTGTTCACTAGCCACCAAAACCATATAACGACTAATCATTTGCCCTAAGGTGCATTTTTCTAAAAACTTGTCGGTAAAATCGTCTAAATGGTTAATTTTTTTGTTGTTTTCACTTGCTAATTCATATACAGGTAAAAATTGCTCGTCTGCATTAAAAGCAAAGTGTTTATTGTTGTTATTCGCAAAATAATAGGTTTTTGTTTTATTGCTAACTATGAATAGTTGCATAAAACACATTAACGAATTGGTGTATCCGTTTCCAGGGTCTTTTTTGTAGTTCACAATTTGTTGCATTGCACGATTAGGACTAACGTGTAATGATTTTAATTCAATTTGTACAACTGGTACTCCGTTAATCAATAAAATAACATCATATCTATGATTGCTATTTTCTGTATTAATTCGGAGTTGGTTAATGACTTCAAAGTCATTTTTACACCAATCTTTTATGTTTACTAGTGTGTAATGTAATGGTGTACCATCTTCACGAGTAAAAGAGTTTCTTTTTCTTAAATAGTTAGAAGCCGTGAAAACATCAGGGTTTACTATTTCTTCTCGTAATCGTTCAAATTCAGAATTGGTTAGTTTTACTCTATTGAGAGCCTCAAACTTTTCTCTAAAGTTTTGTTCAAGCGTGTTTTTATCACGAATATCTATGCGATAGGTGTATTTTAAGTCAGATAATCTTCTGATTAATTCTTGTTCTATTTGGTTTTCTTTGGTCATTAATCTTCTTTCATCAATGCTATAACTTCCACTTTTAAAATTCTCGCAATCTCAAATAAGTTCTCTAAACTAGGTTGCCGTCTGTTTTGTGCGTAAGAATTTACCATATTGTAACTCTTGCCCAACTGTTCAGCTAGCCACTTTTGTTTTATTCCTTTTTCTCTAAAACCTCTTTTATTCGGTTTATAAAATAGCAATTTGTTAAGGGTGATAAATATAATAAGTTTTTATAAATATATTGGAAAATGAGATAGGAAAATATGTTGATTTATTGTTTTAATACTTTGATCAATAAATTAATCCTTTTTTGTTCCCTGTTAATTATCAGTACAAAAACAGATGTTTATCAATATAAGGGTTTTGTTAAAAATTAAATCCAAGGTACATTTATTTCTCTATCTTTTGGATAAAGTTCTTTTGAGCAACGATTAGTATATTTTCCTTTATAATCCAAGATGAATAAAAGTGACATTTCAATATACCAAATACATAATTGTAAGGCTTCATATTTAGTTCGAATTGGTAGTGCTGATATTTTTTTCCTTTTCTCAATTTGAGAATGGATTATTGAATTTCGTATTTGAACGATAACTTCAGGAGCATCAATATATTCAGGGCTTGTATCTACAAAATCTTGTAATTCACTGAATGATTCAGGTACGTTATTATTGATTTTTATATGAGAAAGAAGTAGCCTAATCTTATTAGCTGCATTAATATTCTCTGAATCTTTACCTACAAGTAAACCGTTTTTTTCAATCAATAACCAATTGTATATTAATTCTAGTGCTGTTTGAGCCATTATTATTGACCCCTCAGTGTAGCCAGAGTTATTATTGGCTTCAATATACCAGTGAACTGCTGAAATTAAAAAATTTCTATCATTTTCATCTGACCATAAACTTGTAAATTTTTGAAATAATTTATTCAGACCTTCTGTTGAATGGGCTAATGTCCAACTTGTAGAAGTCTTATAAATATCTATAGAATAATTAGAGAAATCAGACCAAATTTTATTATTTTCAAAAATGCCATTATAAAAGGTAGTTGAAATTCTTCTACCATTCAAAAAAGTGATAAAAGTATCAAAACAGTAAAAAAAATCTCTTGCTTTTTCAAGTGAAATATTACCTTTCTTTTTATTAATTGTTCCAGAATATAGTAACAAATAACCTCCTTTTGAATTTAGGCTTTCTAATCGATTTTTGTAATCAATAGTTTTATCAATAATTACTTGAAATTCTTTGTTTTCGAACTGAATGCGATTTTTTGACCAAGAAACATATTTCTCAAATTTTTTGTAAACGGAAGTGCCAAAAAAGTCTTTTAAATTAGGGATAGCAAAAGATATTGATTCAACATTGATAGAACTATCTTTAAAAACTGCATATTTTGTAAATACTCCCTTAATTTGTGTTTGGTCAGATGAAGAACTGATGGTACGATTAATTATGAAAGTTTTACCAACGGATAAATCGTCAATAATTAAATCATAACCATCCAACGCATTTTCAGATTTGAAGGAACTCTCGGATTCAGAAATTAAACTTCCACTGAATATAGCACCTTTTTGAGGGAACCATTGATATTCAATATTTCCATTGATAAGAATTTCGACTTTTTCATTTTTTAATATAAAATTTCCTGTATAAATTTCAATTATGTCATTAGCCTCATCCATTTTAACTGGTAAGTCAATAATTGGCGGAATGTCTTTAATTAAATCATCAATTGGTTCTGGCATTATATGTTGTTTTTGCTTACTGCTAACTCGTTATATGCATACAAATATACTTGTTAATAAAGAGTAATTGCCGGATAAGCTAATTTTAGTGGTTTTATCAATATAGATCATGCTTTCGACAAGCTTGTCCAAAAAATCATATTTTTATAAATATGTTTAAACTATATAAAACTATGCATATGTAATGTATAAATTTAGGTAAATATTTGTCAAGAATGGTAATGCCTTTAATATATATTTTAAGTTGAAAACAAATTTCAATAATTAAAGAGCAATAGTCACATCCTCCCAAACAGCAACCGGTTCTGTATTTTGAATTTGTAGTTTTGGAACAGATTCGCTAGCCAATAAACCACCAGATAAAGATTGACTATAAATATTATATCGCAACTGGCTTAGATCTTTATTTTGATAACGGTTTTTATCATGATATACTATATTTTGTTTAAAATTCTCACCTTTCTCGATTTTCATAATAATATCACCATCGAACTGTGATTTTGCACCCCCACGCATGGTTCCGGTAACGGTACGCTGAAAAATAGCAAAGATTAGTTTTCCGTTATATGCTTTACGCATATCATTATCAAAATCAAGTCTGGCAGCTTCATAGATCTTGTTCCAACTATCCACCAAAACAATATCATATTGAGGAATAAGATCATCCAGAATTTGTTTTTCATGACCACGGGCAAGTTCACCAATGGTATCAATATTATTTTGATTTTCAGGATCAATATATTGCGCAACTTTAGATTTAAATAAAGTACTGGCAGGATGTTCCTCCAAACTAATAAAAAGCACCTTATAGTTTTTAGCTAGCTCATTCATGATCTGAAAAAAGAAACGTGTTTTACCTGTACCCTGTGGAGCATCAATTGTACAAGCAACAGAACCCACCGGTTTGATTTCAATATCGCCTAAAAAACTACCAATATCACCCGTAATATTAAAACTTTCATTTTGATCTGAAATATGATTGATACTTTTTACTAATGAATTGTTAAACGATTTTTCTAATGGTAATATTTCAGTTTGTACAGTTGTATTTTTTTTGTCTGAAATTGTATTATTTGCTTCTATCCCTGTAATACCTAAGCCGTTACTATTGTCTGAATTTGTATTTAATTCATTGTATTCATTTTTAATTTGAATAGATAAAGAGCTGTTACGTTCACCTTTTACAGCTTTACGGACAAAATCAATACTAACTTTATACTTGTCTTTTAATTGATTTAAAAGATCTTGATTGTATTTTGATTTGTATTTTTTTTTTCGCACCATTGTTTTTAAGTCGTTATTATTGGTATTGATGTTTTTTTTTTCAATAGATATTACCTTTTTTTCTGGCGTTCCATTCAACCCAAACAACGCTAATTGGTCAGATTTAGAATTATTTTTAACCCCTTTTAAACCACGATCACCACCTGTATAATCACCATAAATAGAAGCAACTATTTTATGTTCAAATCCACCCATTACCGGCATACATAAAGCTAATTGCTCTTCATTATCAGCATCTTTTAATAAAATAGCTTTGCTAGGTGTACCAACATATAAATTAACATCTTTCACCCCATTTTTATACAAAGGAGTTAAACCCCTTAACATAATAGCAGGGTTAAAATAAATATCCCTTTTATCAAAAACAATCACACCATGTAAACCGCTTTCATCAACACAATTTTGAGCTTTAACAATTCCTTTAATTTTAGTAATCAATTCCTTTAAATTGAATTTAGTAACAAATTCATTATCCGTTGGAATTACAGCTTTATATTTAGGATAACGCCCAATATCTTCATGTTTGCGCCCGGTTTTATCATAAACAACATTTTCTTTTTTTTCCTTTTCATTTACTTTGATTTTTGATAAAGCATGAGCATCTGTACTGACTAAATAATTATCCTCGTGTAAAACATGCATCATTACCGGTCTAAGATTATCACGACTGGCAACCTCTTTATTCATCATTACGGTTGCATCCCTAAAATTCATTTTTTTAGGTTTTACCATATTTTGAGGCAAAGGATTTACGGTAAAAGTTCCAAATTCTAAAACATTAATAGCTTGTTTTTTATTCAATTTCATCAACTTTTCTTGACCTAAAAACTTTTTAATAGCATCAACATAAACTTTTAAGTGTTTTTCATTTAAAGCAGGTTCAAACGTTCTCCCTAACAAATTATCAAGCTGTACTAAGAATGATTCTGTTTTATTATATTTAAATTCTTCGTTTAAAGATTCAATTGTAGCATCAGTAATTATGCTTTTATTTGGTTCGGTTTCTTTATTCTTTTTTTTAATTTCTGTTTTCTTCCTTTTTTCTTCCTGTTCCATACGATCATAAATACCCATCATATTTGCTTTTAAAATATCCAAACGATCTTTAGGATCTCCCCAAGCTCCTATTTTTCTTTGCCAATGCAAAGGGCTTGTATTTTTATAATTATCATTTTTTAAATAATTACTAATTGGGTAAGGCTCTTTTTCTTTAAACTTAATCGTAAAAAGTTTATACGTATGGTTAATTGCAACATCAAAATATTTAAAGCTATGGTTTGTAATTTTTAGCTTTTCTTTTTTACTTACTACTTTCTTCTTTTTACCATCAGCCTGTTTTTTACCTTTTACCTTTATTTCTTTTTGGATTTTCTCGTATTCTTTCCAGTAAGCCGGATCACCATTTTTATCAAAATCTAAAATATAATCGGCTGCTTTTTGGCTTTGTGCTGCTGCTGTAAAAATAGCTTTGTTATCTTTTTGCAATGCTTTTCTTACACCTTTAGCCCAACTTTTTATATAGGCTGAATTATTTTTTAAATTATCTAATAAAATACCACTTTCGGCATTTAAAAAAGCTGATCCAATTTCTGCAACTAATTCTTCTAAAGCATAATTTTCATCACCCCAACGAACACCACGGGTAAAACCTTTAATACTTCTCCTGTCTGTTCTTTTTGCATGACCCGTTGCATGTATATGCTCATGAAACGCTACCCCATACCAGTTAGATAATTCTTTCATTTGAGTTTTTTGAGGCATAACCACCTTATCCAAACTAGGGGAGTAGTAAGGACTTTCATTTTTATTTTTATCTAAAAACTTAATTTCTAATTTTGGTTTTAATGGCATGTGTTTTAAAACTAAATCGGAAGCTAAGATTTTTTGTTCTTTGCTTTTAACCTCTTTACTTTTCAACTTTAATTTGCTGCGTTTTGCATCAAAATCAACACCCTCAATATCTCTTTCGTTAAACAGATTGTAATACTTTAAAAAACCAACGGTTCTAAGTTTCTTACAATTTTCAGAAGTAGAAGTATTGGAGCATCCAAATTGTTTTTTTAATTGTCTGAATTTCTTTTCAGATATTTTTTTATTATCATATAAGAAAATCCAGTTATAATAAATTGCCTGTTGTGATAATGAACCTTTTTTAAGTTTTCCGCCAACTTCATTAATTTGTTTAAATGTCAACCAAAACAAACGATCATCTGTTATCATTTCAGTTATACCCTCTTCAAATCCTTTATCAGTAATTGTAATTTTACCTCTTGTTTCATCGGTGTGATAACGGTACATTGACAAGACTAAGGAGTTTATACCTCTATAATATTTTTTTGAAATATAATTAATGGGTAAATTACTAAAAGAGAAGCCAGCTTCTTTTTCTTTAGCATCATTAAAACCGGAAGACCATGGCATACGATCATGTTGATCAATAATCTTTATAAACTTGTCTGTGATCAACTTATAAATATCATCGTTAGAAACTCTTTTACCCAATCCCTCAATTTCTGTTGTTCCTAGCTCTTTTTCCTCTTCCGGGCTTAAATATGGAATCCCTAAAGCTTCAAAATCATCTGTAATATCAATAGGTGTTATCCGTGTAAATTCAAAACCTTTTTCATTTGGAAAACTTCTAAGTAACCCAGCTAATTTGTTCACAATTTCATGAATATTTTTACTTTTTGCTTGTCTTATAAAAGCTCTTATTTCGCTTCTTTTTAATGATTTACCTTGTAAATTATTGTATTTGTCAATTATTTGGTTTTGTCCTATCATGTGTATATTATTAATTATTCTGTGAAAAAGTTTTTTTGTTCTGTGAAAAAGTTTTTGTTAACAATAAGTGTTAATTATTTTAATGTTGTTTGATAAATTTTGTTCAATGCTTGAAGTTCCAGTACTACTTTTAAATCACTACTATCTTTGTCTTTCAAAAAGTTTTGCAGTCTTGTTATTCCACCAGTTAACTTTGTAGTAAATGGTATTTTTTCAAGTAAAATAGAATCATTTGCATTGATATTTAAATTAGATATATTTGTTTGAGCCTGTGCAATGACCTTATTATTTTGATCATAAAACAAAACTCTTGTTAATGTTACCAGTCCAATTGTTTGAATATTTAAATCAATTTCACTTGGGTTCAAAACTGAAAAATCAGCTAGAAATTCAGCTTTATTTTTCAGGATATCGAGTTTTATGCTATAAAGCCTAGTTAGTTTTACATTTAAGTTTGCAAATAAAACTTTGTATTCAGCTAGTTTTTTAAATCCCATAAAAAAAGCCGTTGCAATTAGTCCGCCTGTTGTTTTTAGTAATAATCCCATGTTGATTTTATATAATATTTAAATGTTTGTTTTTTGCTAACTTCAAATCATTAATTTGCTGAAGCTTCGTTTTATAATTATGATGGAATGATCCAAATTCTTTTTTGATACGATTTAAAAGCTTTTTTTCGTATTCAATATTTATTTCAAGCCAGTTTATAAAATTCATTACTTTTTATATTCTATACAATCCTCTTTAGCTTGTAATAGTTTAATATCAAATTCAGCTTTCATAACCTTAACCTCGTTTTTAATATCTGCAATACGCTCTTTTAAATCATCAATAATTGTTTGATAAACTTCAACTGATTTTTTTAAATTGTCAATTTCAACACCATCGGTTTCTGTTCTGTATTTGCGTTTAGCAAATAAATATGTAATACCGGAGCTTACAATTGAAGAACCACCAATGGTTGCCATAATGTTTGCAAAATCTGTAATAATCATTTTTATTTAATTTTAAAGTAATATCCTATTTGTACATTTCTATTCTTTTCTAGCAAATTGTAACCAATTTTAAACCCGTGCTTACCTCTTAAATAAATCAATTCAGGTGTGAACTGATCTAATTCAAATTGAGATCCGCCCATAGTTGCACCAATAAGAAAATGATTTTTATTTTCTGTGATTATGGCTATGGGTTTTAATATTTTGTATTCAAGTTTTGGAGTTTGGATTTTGTTTTGAATTAAATCAAAACTAAGTTTAAGATCTAGGTCTTTATCCCTGTGTTTAATTGTTTGTTTGTAGGTTTTATAATATTGATCAATTATAAATGCTGTGTCAACGCTTTGAGGAATATAAATCAACTTTGATTTATTCTTTACAAGGTGCAAGCTATCCACTTGCACCTGCAAAGAATCAACAACAACTAACAATGAATCAACAATAATATATTTTGTTTCTTTTTTAGAGTATTCAATTGGAGATTTTGTGTTGGGAACATCTAACAACCAGTTTATACCAAAATACCCGATAAAGGAAAAACCAATACACAGCCCAATCAAAAAACCAATATTTTTTATTCTACTTATCATATTTTTAAACCAGATCATTTGAGTTTTTTGGAATAGTGTAATAATGAGATGATGATAATTACAGTTAAGGTGAAACTAACTCCGGTAACTACTTTTTTTTTTCAAATGCTAATACCCGTTTAATCCATCCTTTTGCAAAAACAGAATTTGAACCACCTGATATAGAAATGTAATAGCTTACTCTTGCCTTTTTAAAAGCATCAAAAAACCTATTTTGATTTGTCACATTTAAAACATGAAGTGTTTGTGATCCTATTTTTCCATCAACGGATAAAGTTGCACCAAAACCATTTAAAACCTTTTGAACTAATTTAGAAGCTCCGCCAACTCCGGCATTTACCGAATGATCAAAAATTATATTTGCGTTGTCTTGATCTTGAATAGATTTGCCTTGTATTCCTACCCAGTAGTATTTAAAATAAATTTCTTTAGCTTCGGTTGTGGTAAGATTGTGCATGTCGTTTGCAATTACCGGATAGCCTCTCCACCTTTCAAATGTTTTTGCTGAAATACCAAAATTAGTACCTACAAGCTGACCTTTTGAATTGTAATTACCTTTGTCATTCGGATGGGCTTGATAGCCACCCTCATTTTTTAATATTAATTCTATTGAATTGTTGAAATTTGCCATTTTTTTAATGTTTAGATCACACACCCGTAACATTTAAAAACTGGAGATAATATTTACAATTCTACTTTAGCAAAGCCATTTAGACCTTTTGTTGAATTTTTAGGTTTCCCCATAAGTAAACCACCAAGAAATAAAGCTGCTAAACCTAATTTAAAACCGGTTGTTTTAAATATTGTTTTAGTTGCTGAAGCTTTTTTAGGTGCTGTCAGAACTATTTCATTTAATAGATCATTGCTTGCTGATAATTGGATTATTTTTGGAATAGATCCGGCACGAAACAATTTAGAATCAAAACCCATATAAGAAACCTTAACTGTTGCCATATAGCTTATTTTTAAACTAAAAGCCCCGTTAAAATCTGTTGTCGTTCCTACAATAGTATTTGTAGGGTCAAAAACACTAGCACCCGGTAACGAATTACCTAAACTATCCATTACTTTCCCTGATATGGTGATAAAACTACCATTTAATGAAATTACACTCATTTCTTTTTCTTTAGATAAATTAAACCGGCTATTAAGCCAATAATTACAGTTGAAACCCCTGTAATTAATAAAACATTGTTTTTACTTGTTAAATCTTTTTTGGGCTGTATTTTTTGATCACATGCAGTCTCTAAGCTTTTCATATAGTTTGAATTTTGCGTAATTCCTTTTGACCTTAATTTTTGTAAGGTTTCGCAAGGAGTTTCAGCAAAAAGTGTAAAACTGTTCATTATCTTAAATTTAACGTGTCCATTCTACCTAAAATAGTCATTACCGCACCGGCAGTTTGTGTACCGGTTTGATACCAGTCATCATTTATCCATGCTCGTAAAGTGCCTTTATCAACTTTGGCATAAAGAGAATTAAAATCATTGTAAATGGCTACAAACATTTTATCACTTGCATTTGCTAACCTTATGTATGGTTTTTCATCTCTAAATATATTACCAACCCCTTTAAGTGAATTGTGTAATTTTAAAACAAGCTCTCTCACTAATTGAGAATCCGTATTGGTCAAAGCTCCGTTACCTGTTGGCAATGGCACATAGTCAATATTAGATGATCCGTTTGCTTTCCCTTTGTAATAAGAAAATACGGCTAATACTAAAACTGCAATAGCTCCAGCCCCTGCAATTTTTGAGGTATTATCTAATTTTTTTAAACTTTTCATCTTAAAGCATTTTACCAATGATCACCCCGGCAATAGCTCCACCAATTACCAAAGGATTTTTTAACTTATCTGTAAAGCTTTTTTCCTTTTCCGACTTTTCTTCACAAACACAAGGCTCTTTGATAATCTTATCTTTGTAAATGGTTTTAGGAACAATACGATCTCTGTATATAGTTCTAGTTGTAGGTTTACAAGCAATTGGCGTATTTATAATCTGATTTACTTTGTTCAAATACAAGTCAACCACCTCTGTAATTTCTTTGTCCTGACCGTAAAATTCTAAGTACATTGGCATTTCTCCGTGTGTATCTGCCAAATCTTTAGGCATCCTTGAAAAAGGAATTGTACTACTCAACTGATTGTAATTTTTTGGTGTGATTTTTACCATGATTTTAAATTTAAATTGCTAATAATTTTATTTTTCTAATTCTCGCTTTTGCTTTCGCTTTTGCCAGGCGCAAACGTCTAGTCATATCATCATTACCAGTTTTTAAAATTGGTTGTTTAATGATTATATTTTCCTGTTCTAATTGCACCGTTTTAATCCCAAAACTAGGAGTAATCACGATATCCTTATTTTTATAACCACTTGCTTTAATGGTGTATTTTTGGCTGTATTCATTCGGTTTAAATGAAAAAGTAAACAAACCGTTTGTATTTCTGTAACTTGCCCCTAATCCAAATAAACCAGTCAATCCGGCTTTTACCGTAACCCCTTTAATTGGTTGTTTTGTGGCTGAATCAATAAATTTGACAGTTGTTTTTTTACTTAATCTTATAGTTGAAATACCTATATGATCAGTAACATATACAGTCATATCATTGTACCCGTTTGCTTTAATTATATACATGTGATTAAAATCACTACTAGAAAATGTATGAATGCCATTTGATAGAGTAGGAGTGCCTAAACCTCTTAATGAAGTTGTTTTTGATAAGTCTAATTTAATACCAGTATATGGGATTAAAGAAATATTAGGTATCACTTTACCGGTTGCCCCGTCAACAAATTTGTATTGCGCTGTTTTTACTGTTTTTTTCATCAAAACAGTTATTGTACGCCCTGCAACCGGTCTGAATTGAATAGAATTATAACCAACTGCTTTGGCTGTGTAATTCTTATTGGTTTCAGCAATAGAAAAACTGCCGGTTCCATATTTTGAATTTAATGTATAGCCCAAACCTCGTAAACCTCTTGTAATAATTACATTATTGATTAACCTACCTGTTTTCACATCAACAAATCTATACTTTGCCGTTTTTGAAACCGGTAAAGCTGGAGGGTGCAATCTGTTAAACTCCGGATTGTAGATATTTGGTAATGGTTCTCTAATCATTAAAGGCGGACGATCATAAATAGATCTATCTGGTAATGTTCCTGTAATTTCTCTTATGGAAACAGGCTCATCCATATAGATAGGCTGTATTCTGTCGCTTACGCTAATTGGTCTAATTCTGTTTAACATTTGATTTATAATTAAGTGTATTTTTAAAATTTTGGCTCTTCCTTTTTTTACTTAATGATGCTTTTGGTATATTTATAACCCAATGCTGCAAGCCAAAAATCGGGCAATAATAAAACTGGATCATTTATAGTGGCAACTGATCTAGCATAGATATCATACTAGGATCTTTTGTTAGTTTTTCTAATTTCATCAACTGTTCAGTCGTTGCTACTTTTTCAATTGCCTGTAAACAATTTGATCTTTTTACTTCGTCCATTAGGTTCTTAGCCTTTGTAATTTTTACCATAATTATGCTGTTTTATCTGATTTAATAATATTATAAGTTGTTAATATTTCGGCAATTTCTTTAATGATTGTTACTCTGTTTTCGTCTTGATGCGCCTTTATTACATAAATCAAAAAGTCTTTCGTCAATTCTTCGGCTTCGCTTAATTCTGTTAAGAAATTAGTTATCCATTGTGTTTTTTCATCAATGCTTTCTGTTGGTTGTAGTGCAGGACTACCAAGTGCCGGAGCTGCACCCCTTGATAGTAGAGCTGTGGCAAGTGTCATAACCTGTGGACTTTTTATAACCTCTAATAAATCATTTTTTTGACCTTGTTTTAACTTGTCAATCTCAATTCTGTTTTCAAGTTTTGTATTATCCTTTTCTAAAGTTTTATTTTCACTTTCCAGTATTTTAATCTTTTCTTTAAGATCAAGTACTTCAGCGATTTTTTCTTTAGCAGTAAATATTTCAGTCATATTTAAACCTAAACCACTTAGCCCGGCTAAAGCATTTAATTGTAAGTTGTTATCCATTGTATTTGTTTTAAAGTTGATTGTTATTGTTTTTGCAATATTTTGTTCAAACTTTTCTCCGTTCTTTTTAGCCGGTGCAATTTGTATTTCTTCTGATTTATTTGCACTTATAAGATCTGTAAGATATTGTGCTGTATCATCACGATTAAAAGCATGGATCACCAGACTTTTGTATTTTGGTTTTGTTTGTAAAACCGAAAAAGCCCAGTTGTTTTTATCTATTGTATTTGCAATTTGTTGAATTGTCATTGAGCTGAATTTAACTATGAACTATATCAATTGTTGAGTGAAAGCCACTATTTAAACCTAGATGTTTCGTAAAAACTTCTTTAGAGTTTAAATAATATAGTTTGTTTTTTTGAGCGATATTTCCACCGTGCGAATCCAATGCTAAATTTGGATTTTTTAAAAAAGCCTGATAACAATCGTTTATATGATCTTTGTTGTAGATTGTGCCACAACCCATGTTTAAACGTCTTGCGTTTTTGTAACCTCTATAATTAAGAAGATGTTTATCACCTTTAGTAATGGATATACCCACTACTTTTTTATCGTTTTCAAATCGTTTGATATTGTCTAAAATAAAAGACGTAAAATCCTTAATAATTAAAGTGTCTGAATCAATAATTAAAACATGATCATCTTTGAATAACATGGTTGATCTGTAAATCATCATATCCGCACCACAATTCTTTTCTTCTCCGGTTTGTATAATATTTACACCGTACTTACTTGCTATTATGGCAACTTCTAAGGGTGCAATTCCATCAAAGAACAAAAACGTATCAAAAATGATATTAAAATCTTTTAAAGATTGTAAAGTTTGCTCCAGTAGATCAAAGCGATCATAACATGGAATTACTATTTTAATGTCTTTTTTCATTATTCTTATTGATAGATCAGGAATCTTGTGTTTATTTTTACATCTATTGCTAGATTTTGATTTAATGGCTTAATCCCTATAAAATACATTGGAGTTATTGCTTGTACATATTCTGGCAGTTGTATTTCATATGCATTTTGAAAAGCATATCCAGTAATAGGAAAATCAAAGTATAGTAATTCATTAACACCATTCCACCGGAATAAACCTAGTTGAAAATTAATACCCGAAGAAACACCCATTGTTTCAATATCTATTTTCCCTGCTATTTTATGAGTATTATCCCATCCATCAATATAGCCGGTTTTTCCATCCCCAAAACCTTGCGCTAAAACAATACTCTGTGCTCCACCATTTGAATAAGCCGGTTTTATATTTCCTATGCCGGAAAGATCTGTTAAGCAATACCATGTATCTTGTAGTGCACCTGCGTTTAATTGTATGCTTTGTTTAAATTCGGGAGTAAATGCACCACCACCTGTATTTTGATCAACATATTTTTTAGTAGCTAAATGATTATCGGCAGTTGGTTCGGCAGAAATTGCATTTCCTTTTAAAAACAGATCTCCAAAAGGTCTATCTATTAAACCTACATCT
>Ga0190293_1000503_pt1 | contig 13903 bp, 16 predicted proteins | sample 48693001_MG_FD_161671 | JGI IMG/M metagenome (GOLD analysis project Ga0190293, IMG submission 161671) | Hydrothermal vent microbial mat bacterial communities from Southern Trench, Guaymas Basin, Mexico - 4869-30-0-1_MG | ecosystem: Environmental > Aquatic > Marine > Hydrothermal vents >... | reverse complement strand
GGAATGGGTATTGATAAACCTGATGTGAGATTTGTGATTCATTACGATATTCCAAAAAGTCTTGAAGGCTATTATCAGGAGACCGGAAGGGCAGGAAGAGATGGAGGTGAGGGGAAATGTATCGCTTTCTACAGTTATAAGGATATACAGAAGCTGGAGAAATTCATGCAGGGGAAACCCGTGGCAGAGCAAGAGATAGGAAAACAGTTATTGCTCGAAACAGTGGGCTACGCAGAATCGGCAGTCTGTCGCCCGAAATTGTTGCTTAACTACTTCGGCGAGTTCATGGAAGAAGGTTGCGATAACTGTGACAATTGTTTGCATCCCAAGGAAAGATTTGAAGGAAAATCCGAAGTGCTTCTAAGTTTAAAAGCTATTTTGGGCGTGCAGGAAAAGTTTAAAGCCGAGCACATAGCGAACATCCTATCTGGTATCGCGAATAGTGCGGTCAAGACATACAACCATCATCATTCGGAGTATTTTGGTGCTGGAAAAGAGAAGGATATAAAGTTTTGGAATGCACTACTGAGGCAGGCCCTGGTAGCCGGTCTGATCACAAAGGATATTGAGAATTATGGTTTATTAAAAATGACCCCGGCCGGTCATGAGTTTATTGAGAAACCTCATTCGATGATGTTGACTCAGGATCACGATTTTGATATTGCAACTGAAGAAGGTCCCGCCTCTGGAGGGGCTGGTACAGGAGCGGTGGATGAGGAGCTGCTGCACATTTTAAAGGACCTAAGGAAGAAGATGGCAAAAAAGCTAAGCCTTCCTCCTTTCGTGATATTTCAAGACCCCTCCCTGGAGGATATGGCCATACAGTATCCCGTGAAAATAGAGGAACTCCAGAACATTGTCGGTGTTGGAGTTGGTAAGGCGAAGAAATATGGCCGGGAGTTTGTAGAAATTATCCGGGATTACGTTGAGGAGAAAGATATCATCAGGCCACAGGATATGGTGGTAAAATCAGTAGTCAATAAATCGGGTGCTAAGGTCTATATTATTCAGAACATCGACCGCAAATTAGCCCTTGATGATATTGCACATGCCAAGAACCTGGGGCTTATGGACCTGATCGAGGAGGTTGAAGCCATTGTAAATTCAGGGACCAGGCTCAATATCGATTATTACCTTGATGAGATTATGGATGAAGAAAAATTAGAAGAGATTTACGAATACTTCAGGGAAGCAGAGACAGAATCGATCAGTGAAGCACTGGCCGAGTTGGGTGAAGAGTATTTCACCGAAGAAGAGATAAGGCTTGTCAGAATAAAGTTTTTTTCTGAGCTTGCCAATTGATATGAAGGAGATCTTATCCATCAGGGGATTATCCAAATCCTATAAGAACGTCACAGCCATACAGAACCTGAATCTGGAGATAAGTGAGGGGCAGGCTTACGGAATACTGGGTCCAAACGGAAGCGGAAAGACCACCACTCTTTCAATTGTCACCGGGATCATCCATCAGGACGAAGGCAGTTTCAACTGGTTCGGAAAGCATCCCCATGCCAATCAACGAAAAAAGATTGGCTCACTTATTGAAACACCTCATTTCTATCCCTATCTGAACCTCATAAAGAACCTTCAGATCATATGCGATATTAAAGGTATATCCTACAAAGACATTTATCGTGTACTTGAGTCAGCCCGCCTGGCCGAAAGAAGAAAGAGCCGCTTCTCCACACTCTCGCTGGGTATGAAACAGCGATTGGGTATAGCTGCTGCCCTGTTGGGTGATCCCTCCGTACTGGTTCTGGATGAACCCACAAATGGCCTCGATCCGGAAGGAATTGCCGAAGTAAGAGAGATTGTGATTCAGCAGGTGGAACAGGGTAAAACACTAATTCTGGCCTCTCACATCCTCTCGGAGGTAGAGAAGATCTGCAGCCATGTGGCCATCTTAAAAAAAGGAGAGTTATTGGCCAACGGACCGGTAAAAGAGTTGCTGGCGGAAGATGAGATTATAGAAATTTCCTGCGACAGGAATGAAGAGCTGAAAGGCAAACTGGAGGGATCGGAACTGGTAAATGAGATTGAGACTGAAAACGGCCTGCTGGTACTTACCTTAAATGGAAACACCACTCCTGCAGATATTAATGCGTTTGCCTTTTCCAACGAGTTGGTCATTCATCATATGTTGAGTAGAAAACGAAGCCTTGAATCACAGTTCCTCGAACTGGTTAAAGAAGATTGAAACCGCCCATGAGAAGATTACTGCATATTGAGCAGGTAAAACTACTAAACTATAATCCTTTCAGAATAACACTGGGGATCTACTTCATTGCATTTACCCTGGGTCTTCTGATCTATCCGGCTGTGGATAAGGAGATCCCTGTGATCTCTCTGAGTGATCTTTTCAGGTTCCCCGACGTGTGGATGTTTCTTACCTGGGTTACTGAACCTTACAATGTATTGCTTGCATTGATTATTATTATGATCACCACCAAAGAGTTTAACAATCATACGTTTAAAACGCAGCTTATTTTTGGCCTGAGCCGAACCGAGCTGCTCATTCAGAAGCTGCTACTGATCGTGGTTCTCGCAGTTTTCGCTACTCTACTGCTTGGACTCACATCTCTGACCCTTGGACTAATTTACAGTTATAAGATCACCTTTAAAATAGCCATGGAGAACACCTTGATCCTCAGTCGGTACCTGATCTCTTCATTTGCCTATATGACCATGGGACTACTTATTGCACTACTTATTAAAAATACAGCGCTCTCTCTGCTCACCTTCCTGGCCATGCGGGTTTTTGTGGATCCTGTACTGTTCCTGGTCCTCAGAGAATACGAGGTGAAATGGTACCTTCCCTTCCGCACCACCACCCGGCTTACCCCGGTGCCCAATTTAATTGAGATTTTCCAGAAGAAGGTGAACAGCAGTGAGACCATTGATGAAACTGCCCTTGATCTCCTTCCCAAAGGGTTGCCCATATGGCTCAACACAAGCCTGGCACTGCTCTATACAGGCCTGGCCATCTACTTCAGTTACAGACTCATACAAAGAAGAAGATTTACTTAGGGATTCATTCTTTCCAACTGGGTTTACCAAATATGGACCTGATCATGATCATCAGAAAAACCGGATAATAAAAGATCGATGACAGCAGAAACAACCTCATACTCTGCCTTTGTTTGGTATACCCTGAAGTTTTGTATATAATCGATCCATCTGCAACTGTTTTCGCTATCCATACTCCCAGAAGCCAGGGCCAAGTGCCCGGAGCAGAAAGAATCCAAACTGGAAAAAGTAAAACTGCTACATTGGTAAGAACCACAAGAATGGCCAGAAGCTGGATATCCAATTGCTTATAAAAAGATGTTTTTGCTCCCCAGCGAACCCGCTGTTTTAGATAGGATGACAGGCTTTTTACTGGAGTGGTCCGGACCACCGATTCGGTGGACGAATTAAAAGAGAGGGACCTGCCCAGTTTTCGCGCTCCTATCATAATAAACATATCATCTCCTGATGCAACAGACTCAGAGGGATCATAAGAACGGGTTTGATGGTAGAGCTCCTTTGAGTAACCCAGATTGGCCCCACTGCACATCATGGGCCTCTTGTAGAAGAAAGAGGCTGCACTCACACCGCCCAGGCTCAAAAGATCCATTCGTTCAAAATTTTCCATAAATCCATCGGATTCTTTCCCTGTGGTAACCAGACCGGCTACCAGATCGGAGGGATGCCTCTCAAGGTGACTGATATGAGAAGCTATAAACCTTTCACCAATTCGGCAATCTGCATCAACCTGTATAATCCATTCATTTTCTGCCTGTTGTATTCCATGGGAGAGCGCTTCCTTTTTACCATATTTATTCCGGGGAAGAGTCAGAATTGAAAATCCGGCCCTGTTAACTGTTAATGAGTCAACTACCTTCCTGGAATCATCATCGGAATGATCATCCACAAAAATAACCTGAAACTTAGGGGTTGGATAGGTCTGAGCTAAAAGATCCTGCACCAGACCACTCAGATTTACACCTTCATTTTTAAATGGAACTACGATGGTTACCCGGACAGTTCCATCAGGATCAACATACCCGGAATGCTCTATACGTGAGAGTCCAAATGAAAAAATGGTTGTGATTATTATGTAAAGTGATACAATTAAGAGGGGTATTACTACCAGGAGTGCCATCGCCGGGCTAATCTTGCTGGTCAAAAAAAGACTGCATCAATTCGAAGAGCATCTGAAATTTTAAAGGCTTAGTTATAAAGGCATTGCAACCGGCTTTCCTGCAGGCAATCTCATCTTCTTCATAAGCATTTGCAGTGGTGGCCACCACTACAAGGTCGGGGCGCATTTGCTTGATCACCCGGGTGGCCTCAAGACCATTCACTTCAGGCATTTGCATATCCATAAGCACAAGGTCATAATGTCCATCCGTTTCGCACAATTCAATGGCCCTTCTGCCATTGGAAGCATGAACCACTTCAGCCTGCACCTGTGTCAATACCGCCGAAATCAGTTTAAATGCGATCAAATTATCTTCAACCACAAGAATAATCTTGCCGGAAAAGTCAAATTTATATTTCCCCCTTGATGGCATAATTAACCCAATAAAATTCCAATGATGGTAGCTGAAAGAAGTGAAGCAAGCGTTCCTGCAAGCAGGGCACGCATACCCAGTTGTGCGAGCATTACCCTTCTCCCTGGTGCAAGCGCCCCAATTCCCCCTATCTGTATTCCAATGGAGGCAAAATTAGCAAATCCACATAACATATAGACCGACATAATGATCGATTTTGTGTCGGTAAATGCTCCGGCGGCCTTTAAGTCAGATAGTCCAATATAGGCCACAAATTCTGTCAGGATCAACTTTTTACCCAGCAGTGAGCCAACCAGAGTAATATCTTCTTTTGCCACCCCGATTAACCACATCAGTGGGGACAATGCATAACCCATAATAAACTCAAGGCTAAGTTCGTCATACTTCCCGTGGGTAATCGTGACTATTTTTTCATTCAGTGCGGTCAGGTCTCCCAGTTTGATAAAGATATAGTTAATCAGTGCTATAAATGCCAGGAATACAAGAAGCATGGCCCCTACATTTACTGCCAGCCTCAATCCTTCACTGGTCCCATTGGAAATGGCATCCAGGGCATTCTTACCAATTCCGCTTCGTGAAACCTCAATTTGCTTATTGATGTTGCTGGTTTGAGGCACAATAATCTTGGAGATCACTATCACACCAGGAGCTGCCATCACTGAAGCTGTCAACAGATGTTTTGCAAAAATAATCTGCTGACTTGGTTCACCTCCCCCCAGAAATCCAATATATGCAGCCAGTACTCCCCCGGCCAGGGTTGCCATCCCACCGGACATTACCAGAAGGATCTCCGAACGATTCATCTTTTCCAGGTAAGCTTTTATCAATAAGGGAGATTCGGTCTGACCAAGGAAAATATTGCCTGCCACTGAAAGACTTTCTGCTCCAGATAGGCCCAGGGCCCTGGATAAAAGGTATCCAAATATTTTGACAAAAAACTGAATGACCCCAAAATAGAAAAGCAGGCTCGATATGGCAGAAAAGAAGATGATGGTGGGCAATATGGAAAATGCAAAGTTTTGCAATGCAGGATCCACCTTTCCCGTATCACTACGACTCAACAGGAAGGTGACACCTTCATTGGTGAATGCAAGGATCTTAACAAAAACTTTCCCAATTATCTCAAAAAAAACCTGGAGGAAGGGCACATACAATATTCCAATGGCCAGAACCATTTGAATGAGCAATCCGGTACCCACGGTTTTCCATGCAATGGACTTTCGGTCGGTACTGAATATCCACGCAATTGAGATGAGAACCACCATACCAAGCAATCCCCTTAAGATCCGCTCCAGACTGAAATCGAATCCCGACATTTCGGGAAGTATATTGGTCATTTGAGAAGCCTCTGCGATCATTTTGCTCTACGGTTTATCTCATCCCTTATCTCAGAGGCCCCTTCATAATCCTCCTTGGAAACGGCATCGGCAAGCAAAGACCTTAATTCATCCATAGGGGTCTCCGACAGATCGGGCAGTATAGAACGCTTTTTTCTTTTTTCCGGAGGAGCCTCAATCTCTTCTTCCTTTGGGATTACTGGCGACTCCAGATCGGACCCCTTTTCAAAATCAAGTACAATCCCAGCCTTTTCCACAATATCATTGGTGGTGTAAATGGGGCATTTAAAGCGCAGAGCCAGGGCAATTGCGTCGGATGTTCGGGCATCGAGTGTAATCTGGATATCCCCATTATCGCAGAGAATACTGGCAAAAAAGACACCATCCTCCAGCTTATGAATATTCACCTCTATAATTCGGATTCCATAGGACTGGGCAAAGTTCTTAAACAGATCGTGGGTAAGTGGACGGGGTGGTGCCAACCCTTCAAGCTCAATGGCTATTGCCTGTGCTTCAAATCCTCCCACGATAATAGGAATCCTCCTGTTCCCTTCCTCTTCTGACAGCACCAAAGCATATGCACCTGATTGAGTCTGACTGTAGGAAATCCCAAGAACGTTTAGCTTTATTTTCCCCATACCTGAATCCGGTCTCTTTAATCACAAATATAAAAATAACTGAGACATATTCAGCACTAAATTATTTCCCTCAATTCTTTGTCAATCATACAATCTTTTCTATCTTTGCAAACCCAAAATTCTGACATTAAGTAAAAAGCAATCAGAAATGTACGCAATTGTTGATATAGCAGGACAGCAATTTAAGGTTGAAAAGGACCAGAAATTGTATGTGCACAGACTCGAAGGAGAAGAAGGTAAAAAGGTTTCTTTCCACAAGGTTTTATTGATTGATACAGGAAGTAATGTTTCTGTAGGTGAACCCGTAGTAAAAGGCGCATCTGTAGATGCAAAAATTGTCGCCCATGTGAAAGGGGATAAGGTATTGGTTTTTAAGAAGAAGCGGAGAAAAGGTTATCAAAAACTGAATGGTCACCGCCAGCAATTTACCCAGATCCAGATCGAAGGGATCTCTGAAAAAGCTGCAGCAAAGCCCAAGGCAACTGCAGCCAAAACTGATGCTCCCAAAGCCACCGCTACAAAAAAGCCGGCAGAAAAAGCTGCAGCAAAGACGGCAGCAAAGACGGCAGAAAAGGCTGCAGCAAAAGCCACTGCCTCTAAACCGAAGGATCTGAGCGAAGCAAAGAAACCAGCCGCTAAAAAGGCAACTCCCAAAAAAGAGTCTGATGAAAAAGAGTCTGATGAAAAGGAGTCTGGTGAAAAGTAGTAGTACAAAGCTCACGAAGGTGTGAGCCGAGAAAGTCAAAAGTAAAAGTCAAAAGTAAAAGTCAATAGATATGGCACACAAAAAAGGAGCCGGTAGTTCAAGAAACGGTCGTGAATCAGAAAGCAAACGTCTGGGTGTAAAGATTTATGGCGGCCAGGTGGTTACAGCTGGCAACATCATCGTTAGGCAAAGAGGTACAGTTCATCATCCTGGTAAAAATGTGGGTCTGGGAAAAGACCATACCCTGTTCGCTACTGCTGATGGAATGGTGAAGTTTACCAAGAAAAGGGATAACAAATCTTATGTATCCATCGAGCCTTTAGAAAACTAGAGAAAAATTCACAAACTATATATCATTCACCTGTAATGCACTACCTTTAATGTGTATTACAGGTTTTTTTATGCTTTCCATATGCTAACCATCCAGTTTATTCGAGAAAACAGAGAGCGTGTTATTAAAAGATTAGAGGTTAAGAGATTCAAGCAGCCTGAACTAATCGACAGAATTATTGAACGCGATAATGATCGGCGTACGTTGCAGGTGAAAACCAATGAACTGCAAGCTGAGATGAATCAGCTCAGCAAAGAAATAGGGTTTCTGTTTAAATCGGGAGAGCCGGAGAAAGCAAAAGAGATGAAAGAGCGCACCTCCTCTATAAAAGCAGAACTGGAAACTTTTGAGCGTGATCTACAGGATGCAAACACCGATCTTAATAGCTGGCTGGTACAGGTACCTAACATCCCGCACCAGACGGTTCCACCAGGAAACACAGAAGCCGATAACAAGCTGATCCGTGAAGGAGGCAGGGTCCCCGAACTTCATGAAGGCGCCCTACCACACTGGGAACTGGGAACCAAATATAACCTGATCGATTTCGATCTGGGAGTTAAAATTACCGGAGGTGGATTTCCAGTATTCAGGGGGCTGGGAGCACGGTTACAAAGGGCACTTATTTCCTATTTCCTGGACCACAACATCCAGGCAGGTTATGAGGAATACCTTCCTCCTCTGCTTGTAAATGAAGAGTCTGGATTTGGAACCGGACAACTTCCCGATAAGGAGGGGCAAATGTATCATGTAACTGAGGATAACTTATATCTGATTCCTACTGCAGAGGTCCCAATTACCAACATCTACAGGGATGTAATCCTCAAACCGGAGGAACTACCCATAAAAAACACTGCCTACACACCCTGTTTCAGAAGAGAAGCTGGTTCATACGGAAAAGATGTAAGGGGATTAAACCGGGTGCACCAATTCGATAAGGTAGAGATAGTACAGATTTGTCACCCCACCCAATCATATTCAGCTCTTGAAGAGATGGTGAATCATGTGGAACAGCTTTTAATTAATCTTGGACTACCCTACCGGATCGTTCAATTATGTGGTGGTGATTTGAGTTTTACTTCGGCCCTGACCTATGATTTTGAAGTGTATGCGGCCGGTCAGGATAAATGGTTGGAGGTAAGCTCTGTATCTAATTTTGAATCTTACCAGGCCAACCGGCTAAAGCTTCGTTACAGAGAACCGGGTAAAAAGAGGCCCAGGCTCGCGCATACATTGAATGGAAGTTCACTGGCACTACCCAGGATCATTGCTGCCCTAATGGAGAACTTTCAGACGCCAGATGGAATAAAGGTTCCGGAAGTACTTCACAGTTACATGGGTCCGGGAAATGAAATCATTAAATAATCAGTTGCTCAATAGATGAATGGAAAATCAGCCAGGAAAGCATACATCTTTGCCATCCTGGCTGTGCTTTTCTGGTCCACCTCCCCCACTGCCTTCAAGCTTGGTCTGAAATTTCAGGACACCTACCAGCTACTTACCGGTGCTTCACTGGCATCCCTTTTGGTGCTGGGTATCATTCTGATCATCCAGGGTAAAATGGGTCAGTTAAGGATGCTGGGGCTGAAAGATCTTGGATTTTCGGCATTAATGGGACTACTCAATCCGGTAGCCTACTATCTGATTCTATTTAAGGCTTACACCCTTCTGCCTGCCCAGGTGGCTCAACCTCTGAATATGGTTTGGCCACTGGTGCTTGTACTGATCTCCATTCCCATTTTGGGGCACAGGATTGGATGGAAAAGTATAGGAGCGATGTTGGTGAGCTTTACAGGGGTGATTCTTATTTCCTACCAGGGGGGAGCCGCGGGACATGACGCCGGAAATCGCCTGGGTATATTCCTCGCCCTCTCCACTTCCATACTCTGGGCCTTTTACTTCATCTACAATTCAAAGGACAAGAGAGATCCGGTTGTCAGGCTCTTTTTAAACTTCCTGTTTGCTTCTGTTTACCTGTTGATCGGTGGGTGGTTGAGAGGAGAATGTCTGCCTCCATCCACCGAAGGATGGCTAACTGCCATTTATGTGGGAATATTCGAAATGGGTATTACATTTGTATTGTGGTTACTGGCCATGCAATATGCTTCTGCTACAGACCGGATCAGCAACCTGGTATATGTGGCTCCATTTCTGAACCTGGTTATTGTAAATATTGTATTGGATGAAAGTATATACAAGACAACTGTTTTTGGCCTCATACTTCTCATTTCTGGCATTGTGATTCAAAATATGAAAGGAAAGCATGCTCAAAAGCCATGAAAAAATAGTGCTTGGAATTGATCCTGGCACCAACCTTATGGGGTATGGCATTATAAGAGCTAGTGGGAAAGACCCCGGTTATATTGATATGGGTGTGGTGGATCTGAAAAAGAGTGGGGACCACTATATGAAGCTTCGCAGGATCTATGAGAGCACCATTGGGTTGATTGAAAAGTACCTGCCGGATGAAGTGGCCATAGAGGCTCCCTTTTATGGTAAAAATGTCCAGTCCATGCTAAAGCTGGGAAGGGCCCAGGGAGTAGCCATGGCTGCAGTGCTGTCGAGAGATATTCCAGTATTTGAGTATGCTCCAAGGAAGATCAAGCAGGCCATTACCAGCAGAGGAGATGCTTCTAAAGAGCAGGTTGCCGGTATGCTTTTCCGTATGTTTGATCTCAAGGAGGTTCCCAAAAACCTTGATGCTACTGACGGACTGGCCGCAGCTGTATGCCACTTCTACCAGAGCAAAGCACCAATTATGAAATCGGGTTCCGATAGTTGGGAATCATTTATAAAGAAAAACCCAGGAAGAGTAAAGTAAGATGATTACTTAATGGCCGCAGAAATTTTTGCAGCTGTAGCACGGAATTCGGCCTCTGAAAATTTCATCTTTGGTTTACTGAACTCTATGTCGTACAGATCATTGATGGGGACCAGGTGAATATGAGCATGCGGCACCTCCAGCCCCAATACAGCCACCCCAACCCTTTTGCAATTCATGGTTTGATCGATAGCCAGAGCAACTCTTTTTGCGAAAACCATCATCCCTCCAAGCAGATCGTCCTCCAGATCGAAAAGATAGTCAGTCTCCACTTTGGGAATAACAAGCGTATGACCCTCTGATAGTGGATTGATATCGAGGAAGGCATAATAGTTTTCATCCTCACAAATCCGGTAAGAAGGAATCTCTCCCGCAACGATTTTTGAAAATATGGTAGCCATGATTTTTGCTTAGAGTGAGATCTCTATGATCTCAAATGACAATTCACCGGAAGGTACTTTGATGCTGACCACATCACCTACCTTCTTCCCAAGCAGGCCTTTGGCAATAGGTGTTCCCACAGATATTTTACCATGCTTAATATCAGCCTCACTTTCGGATACCAGCATATATTCAACCTGCTGGTTGTTCTTGGTATTTTTAATCTTTACCTTATTGAGAATCTGTACCTGAGAAGTATCGATTCTAGATTCGTCAATAATTCTTGCACTGGCCACCATATCCTCCATCCTGGCGATTCTCATTTCCAGCAAACCCTGCGCTTCCTTGGCTGCATCATACTCTGCATTTTCAGAAAGGTCACCTTTATCCCTGGCCTCTGCAATCTGTCGTGAAATGGATGGTCTTTCCACAGTAGTCAACTGTTCCAAATCCTTCTTCAGGTTGGCCAGTCCTTCCTCTGTCATATATGAAGTATGTGCCATATCAAATTCCTCCTGTTAATGTTCTAAAAACAAAAAGAATTCCGCTTAAAGTGGAACTCTTCAAATGTAAAATTACAAAAAATTATTAATAATCAAGACGATTGATTATCGCAGAGTATACAACGGCTGTTCCTGCATCGAAATCCTTAACAATATCGAAATAGTTGGGTCCTGCATCAGGATCCATATCACCCTCCATTGTTTCACTTATTGGGTCACCATCGGTGAGTAAAATATCTTGATCATCATGGTCAAGACTGCTCATAATTTGGTCATAGTCATCCAGAATTGATTTTGAAGGAGCTGCTGATGCTGCAGCCTGTTCAGACTCTTCCAAAACAAGATCATCTTCATAAACTTGCAGGTCTGCAACCTGAGGATCCTCCTGCCCCATCCTGAGAACCCGCTCTAGGTTTTCCATAAAACCAGGTCGAGCTTTATCATCTGAATCACCGGGGCTTTGATTTACCCGCTTTTTCTTTTTACCCAGTACCCCTATGATGATTGCTACCAGAGTAATCACTACGTAGAGAATATTTCCTATATCAAAATCCATCTTTTAACTTATGCGAAGCAATATTTATGAGTTTACAGAGTTAAAAATACAAAAAATAGCTGGTTTTCTTACTTTTGCAAAAGCATGCGGCGCATTCAATCCATTTTTACCATAATTTTGTTCCTGATTCTTCCGGGGATGCTTACTACATCGTGTGAGTCCAACCGGGGACAGGTTATACCTTATGTGAAGGTGGATGTGTACCTGTTTCTCTATGCAGATCTTGCTGGTGTGGGAATCGGCTCATCCAAACTGATTGCCGGACACGGTGCCAATGGGATTGTACTCTACCGGGCTTCGGACCTGGAGTTTTATGCCTATGACAGAACCTGCACACTCTGGCCCGAACATACTGCAGCAGTTGTAGAAGACAGTACTTTTTTCGGAGTATTTGAATGCCCGGAATGCAAATCAACCTACCTGCTGATGAATGGTGCCGAACCCAATTCTGGACCGGCTACCTACCCCCTGGTTGAATACCACACCTCCATTCGCGGAGATGTCCTGCATATCTTCAATTAAATAAATAACCAAGGGCATACAAAAAACGCTTAAATCCTTCCCAAGCAAAGGATTGTAGGCTTATTTGTTGCATGCCCTTGGTTATTAGTAACGGTAATGTTCGGGTTTATAGGGACCTTCTGCCTTCACCCCCAAATACTTTGCCTGTTCAGGTGTCAGCGTGGTCAATTTCACACCAAGTTGTTCCAGGTGTAAACGGGCTACCTCCTCATCAAGATGTTTGGGTAACATGTAGACATCAGTGGCATACTCATTCTTCCATAGCTCCAGCTGAGCAAGGGTCTGGTTTGAAAAGGAGTTGCTCATCACGAAGGAGGGATGCCCGGTGGCACATCCCAGGTTTACCAACCTGCCTTCTGCCAGAAGGAAGATGGCGTGACCATCTTCATAAAGGAACTTATCCACCTGTGGTTTAATGTTGATCTTCTGAATACCGCTCCACTCTTCCAGCTGTTCCACTTGGATCTCATTGTCAAAATGTCCTATGTTACATACAATGGACTGGTCCTTCATGGCTGCCATATGTTCTGCAGTAATGACATCTTTGTTCCCGGTGGTGGTTACATAAATATTACCCTGCTTTACTGCTTCTTCCATGGTGGTTACCTCAAACCCTTCCATGGCTGCCTGAAGGGCACATATGGGATCGATTTCAGTAACCAGGACCCTGGCACCATAACTCTTCATGGAGTGTGAGCATCCTTTGCCTACATCCCCATATCCGGCTATTACAACCACTTTGCCTGCAACCATAACATCGGTGGCACGCTTGATCCCGTCGGCAAGAGATTCGCGGCAACCGTATAAATTATCAAATTTAGATTTTGTAACTGAGTCATTCACATTGATGGCCGGGAACAGAAGTTTTCCCTCCTCCATCATCTGGTAAAGCCGGTGTACCCCGGTGGTGGTCTCTTCTGATACCCCCCTGATCCCGGGAACCATGCGATGCCACTTGCCATGATCCTCCTTCAGGATTCCCTTAAGGGTAGAGTAAACGATCTCCTCTTCGCGGCTTGAAGCCACCACATCCAGCATCGATGCATCATCTTCAGCCTCGAATCCCTTATGGACCAGCAAGGTGGCATCTCCTCCATCATCCACAATCAGGTGTGGTCCCTGGCCACCAGGGAAATTAAGTGCCTGTGCAGTACACCACCAGTACTCCTCAAGGGTCTCTCCCTTCCATGCAAACACCGGGATCCCACTTGCAGCTATAGCCGCTGCTGCATGATCCTGTGTGCTGAATATGTTGCAACTGGCCCATCGAACATCAGCTCCCAGTTCGGCCAGTGTTTCGATTAAAACTGCCGTTTGAATGGTCATATGAAGAGAACCCATGATTCTGGACCCTTTCAATGGTTTCTCACTTGCCAGTTTTTTCCTGATGGACATCAGTCCGGGCATCTCTTTCTCTGCTATCTCAATCTCCTTCCTTCCGAACTCGGCCAGAGATATATCTGCTACCTTATAAGGAAGTGTCTCGTTGTATGTCATTGTCTCCATAATCTCTATTTTGGATTGCAAAAGTACACTTTTCTAGAAATATATACTA
>Ga0190293_1000502_pt1 | contig 13927 bp, 10 predicted proteins | sample 48693001_MG_FD_161671 | JGI IMG/M metagenome (GOLD analysis project Ga0190293, IMG submission 161671) | Hydrothermal vent microbial mat bacterial communities from Southern Trench, Guaymas Basin, Mexico - 4869-30-0-1_MG | ecosystem: Environmental > Aquatic > Marine > Hydrothermal vents >... | reverse complement strand
AATCCCCATGTTTCTTATAATGGATAAAAAGCGCATGTCTGCCTGGCGCAATCCCGTACGGCTGCTGATGACATAAATGATTAAGTGGGTCTTCAACAGATAATCCTGGATCATGGATAGATGGAGTGGATTGGGCGAATCACTCCCCTGGCAGTCTGCGATTTCAATATCGTTGCCCATATCCCCATCCTTGATCCTCAAGAGCACATCTTTCAGGTAGACAGCCAGATGATCGCTCCCCACAAACATTTTCTGCTCGCCAAACAGGTCATCCTCGTACACCTTGGAAAGGTTGTCCGAAGTGATGATGTCTTTCACCACATCATATCCCTTTAAATAGGAATCGATAAGAATACCGTTGGTATTGCGGATACCATTGGTCAGCAGGAGATTGGATTGAATATTTTGGAGGGCTGTGGTCAATGCACGCCGGTCACCTTCTCTGCGAATATCGAATTGGGTCTCCTCCGACTCCCATGCATGCACGGGAAAAAGTATCAATGCCTGGGATATCTCTTTGTTCACCTCATCCCAAGATTTGAAATAAAGTTTTGCCTTCAGGTACGGGCCCCGCCGAATTCTCGTAACAATCGACGTTACCACACCGGCCCCCCGGTTGAGATAGTCGGCTTTGAGCAGTGAGTTGACGAAAGTGCTTTTTCCGGATTTGATGGCACCGACCACGGCAACCCGAATGATCTCCTCATCCATCTGCTTCTTGATTGCCCGGCATATCGTCTCCCATTCCTCGAACGAGGCCACGCCAATGCCCGGCAACTCTCTTGCGGAACCAAGGTAGGTGGAGATATCGGTGCAAAGCCGCTGAAGATCTTCTTTAACCGAATGAAAAGTGGTCATAACCATGGCCGATCCCGGCTGAATACGATTCATGGCAATTCTTAGCCAAGGTGATAGTATTTTAAACAACTTAATAAACCAGAAACTCCTTTTTACATGGAGTGAAACCGATTGTCAAAGGGAATGGCTTGTAAATTCTATGGGTTTGTGGTATGTAATAAAAATAGAAAAATGACAATCCAAACTGATCGATTATCGAGGCTTAGGGTTCGCGCAAAAATAACTTAACAGAGTCGGCGCTCAGATTTGGTTCAGGTTTGGCTGATTCGAGAGAGCAAAACCACAGGAATAGCGAGCTATTTCGCGGATTTTGCGAATGAGATATCGGCCAAAGATGGGCTGAAGCTGAGATGCAAAAATGTGAAGTTATTTTTGCGCGAGCCCTTACCCGCCTCTGGTGAGGTCACTGCAGATACTTAGAGAAAAAAAGGAATAATATTCATGTCAGAAAAACATCCGGAATGCCCGCTCTATAATCCTTTAAACTGCAAAGAGTATTACAATCCGAAACTCTGTGCTTTTGTAAGGAAAGATAAAGTTTGTCTGAAGAAAAAGAAACCAAAGACGAAACCGAAGAAAAAAGTCGAATCCACAGCCTAAATCCAGCAAACCTCCCACCGCGAATCGATCCATCAGATCGAACTTCTCCAGCAGGAGGTTTTTTCTTCATGCATGACCCGGTGTGTCGGATAGGAGTATCGGGTCGATTCCCAGCAATCTCACCGAAGCATGCCATCGCTTATCAACCTTACATTCAAAGATGATTTTATCATCAACAGGACACGTCAACCACGTATTCTGTAATATTTCGGCCTCCAGCTGCCCCTGCCCCCAGCCGGCGCAACCAAGTGCGATCAGGAAGGTTTGCGGCCCTTCACCCTTTGCGATCGCCTCAATAAGATCCATGGTGTTGCTCATGGCCAGCGTCGGTGTAATCATGATACAACCCTCCCAAGAGAACGGCTCTCCATGTATGATAAATATTTCATTTTCATGAACCGGCCCACCGATATGGAGGGGTATCATGGCTGCCGAGGCTGTACATTCAATCTTCAGCTCTCTAAAGACGGAAGCGGCCGTAAGGGAAGGTATCACACGATTTACAACGATACCCAGCGCCCCATCCTCTGTATGCTCCAACATACATGTTACGGTGTGAGAAAAATTGAAATCCAGCATGGATGGCATGGCGATGAGAAACTGCCCCTTCAATGTGTCCATTTTCGGTTCGTTCCATTCTTAAACTGCATTAAGCCCCAACCCGGATAAACCAGAAAGGATAATAAATATCCAATTCAATTCTTTTAGTCAACAAGCCATCGCGCAATAAAATTTGTTTGATTTGACAATGCATCATCTATATAGTGAGAACATCGTTGATTATATCAATCGCTCACGATGGAACCCCACGGGTAAACCCGTGGTCCCATTAAAATACCCGTCTTCGCCTTCGGCTACGCCGCGGTTATCCGCCTTGCCTTAGGGGTGACATCGCGCCGTAGCAATTAACCTTTGCTTTTGCATTCATCCACGGGAAAGCCCGTGGTATTCTGCGAAGGCGGATAAATCATTACACGATTTTATAAGGAGACGGAAAATGATTGTTAGAACACTTATTCTATTGTCGGTTCTGTCACTGATTCCGATCCCTGTATGCGCTGAATACTATAAATATAAAGATACAAACGGGGTCTTCAGGTTTACAGACAATCTTCTCAATGTCCCAAAGGATCAACGGGAAAATATTCAGGCCTACAAAGAAGCTGCTACACCCGAGCCAAAACCTGAGACTTCTAACGTAATAAATGAGGAAGCAACTTTGAAGGGCGAAAACAGCCGGATCGAACAACTCAACAGTGAAAGGGCATTCCTGGAACAATCCTACAGAGATTTGTCCGCAGAACGAAACTTACTTTTGGAATCATCGCCAAGCCCCCAGGAAAAGGAGGCCTACGAAACTCACAAGAAGCGCACAGATGCATTCAATGAAAAAATAAAGTCCTACGAGAAACAACGAAAGATATTTCAATCCAAGGTCGATGCCTTCAATGCTGAAAACGAGAACCCATAGGGTTCGGCGAATAAAAGGAAAATAGATGAAAATTATCGAAGATGCCATCAAAAGAGGTGCAGACAACCTGTCGGAGTTTGAATCGAAACAGATACTTTCGGCCTATGGAATTCCTGTCACCAGTGAAAAAACAGCTAAAACTCTCGAAGAGGCTGTCTCAGCCGCAAATTCCATCGGCTACCCGATCGTACTGAAGGCCTCTGGAGAAAATCTTCAACACAAGACCGAACTCGATTTAATACGACTCGATCTCAAGGATGAGTCCCAGGTAAGACTGGCCTACAAAGAACTTCTATCGGAAAGCACTATCCCGATAACTGAGGTCCTGATTCAACAGATGCTCAGGGGCAACCGCGAACTTATGGCGGGCCTCAAACGCGACAGCCAGTTTGGCCCCTGCGTGGTGTTCGGGCTCGGCGGCGTCCTGGCAGAAATACTGGAAGATGTGTCCATCCGGGTGGCGCCCATCACCACCTTCGATGCCATGGACATGATGGACAATATACGCGGAAAAAAAATTCTGGAACCCTTCAGGGGAAAGCCGTCGGTAGACCGTAAAACCATGGCGAAACTTTTGATTACTCTCGGTAAGATCGGGCTGGAAAATGACGCTGTCGGCGAAATTGATATCAACCCGATAAAACTGATCGAGGGACAACCCGTGGCGGTTGATGCATTGATAATTCTGAAACGAATATCGTAAAAACAATCCTATGAACACACCTAGTCTGAATATTGAAAATGAGGATCATGAACGCAGAATCGTGCTCGATGGTGCCGCTAATTTTCGAGATATCGGCGGGTATCCAACCAACAGGCACAACCGGGTCAAATGGCGCAAGATTTTTCGCTCCGGGCACCTGGCATCATTGACAAAAAATGACCACCAGGTGCTGAACGAACTCGGGATCCAGACTGTTTGCGATTTTCGTTCAACAGAAGAAATAGCGCGCCAGCCAAACCGTCTGCCGGAAAATACATCTCTGCAATACCTGCACCTTCCCATCGTAAACACGACAATGGAGCCAACCGAGGCTATTACCAGAATTATGAAAGGCGACACCAGCTGGTTTACTCAGGACTTCATGCTGAAAGCCTATATTGAAAAAATTGATGCTTTTCCTGATACTTGGCATCATTTATTTAAGTGTTTAGCTCAACAATCTTCCCGCCCCCTTGTATTTCATTGTACCGCGGGAAAAGATCGTACCGGGGTATGTGCAGCCTTGATTCTCTTGAGCTTGGGCGTATCTGAAAAGTGGGTGATTCATGACCACGCCCTGTCGAACATCTACAATGCGGAGGAGATAGAAAATATTCAAGATAACCTGCGAAAGGTGGGAGTTGACCCTGAAAAGTTAATGGGTTACTTGACGGCCCCAAGAACCGCTATCGTGGCCGTAATAGAACACATCACCAAGAAATTTGGATCTGCCAGAGACTACCTCATCCAAAAGGCAAACGTGAAGATGGCTTGGATTGATAAACTTGAAGAGGATATGCTGGAATAGAGGGTTCAAGGGGTCGAGGTTCCAAGGGTTCGAGGGTTGCTGACAGCAATTGAGCGATAATCCTTAAGCGTTAAGCTGTAAGCGACTCAGAGCTTAATGCTTATCCCTAAAGGCACAACCTAACAGTCTAAACAACCTGATAACTCAACTTTCGGCTTTTACCATAGATAGAGCGAAATGGGTGATCCAATGGCGATTTGTGCTGTTTGAGACGCTTAGGGATCCTTACATCAGCGCACGACAATGAAAATCCAATATGAAAACCCGGCCACTTTGAAGCCATGCCTGCTTAACCATGTGGCCAGCGCTGATGTTAGGAGTCCTTGCGGCGAGTTCGCAAAGCGCCAGGGGATTATTCATTTCGTGTTCGCTGAACCCAGAAAGTTGAGCTGATATTTTTAAGATATGATAACCGACATCCGAAACAAGCCGACCCTGTCGCACGAAGACATCGTAGCGTTGAATTTCATCAAGCACCCTTCCAGGTTTTTTTTCCGCAACCATTTCAGGGAAGGCCTCCGATCCCGATTGATACAGGTCCTGAAACTGTCAGACATAGCCCTCGAAACCAGCGGCGTCGTTCAGCATGGTATTCGCATGTTCCCCGTAGCACAGCCGATTGTCATGCTCAGAATTTTCAAGAATAAATTCTCTTCCCGGCGTGCTGTCCAGAAAGAAATAGATGATTACAAGATTCTTCAGCAGTGGCTGTCAAAATCCCATTATGCTGTATCATCGGAATTTATGGTAGATTATACGCGGGGACGTAAGAAAAGCATTCTGCTGTGCGGCCTCCAGGAGTATGTTCGTGGAGAAGCTGTCGACCCTTGGCATGAAAATGCATTAATGAAAATCGAAGGCATCATGAAGGGCGCCCATGACGGAGCATTGAATACCGCTCTTGAAAACTTGGCCTCATTCGTCAACTGTATCAAAAACCTTATCATGAAAACAGGTGCGATTCCAGACCTTGCCGGTGTGGGCAACGTGATCATAACACCCCTGGGTATTGTCAAGCTCGTTGATATCAACAATATCTCGCGACTCACCATGGACCATCATATTCCTATAGACGATAAAGGATATCCTGTTTCTGACAAATCAATTCAAGCACTTTTTCAGATAGAGACACAAATTCTCGGGCGTTCAAGAGATGCCGTCGATACCTTATATCGGTTTTTTCTCGACCAACAGCGCATGAAAGAGGTCAGAGAGCTCGAGACATCCTTCCATCAGGTAACTGCACATTCCGGGAATTATCCGTCCGTCAATCGAAGAAGCCATACTTCTCAGGTTTGTGGACTTGGTGGAGAAGCTGGGTCGGGAGACAGCGGTCATGTGGTGTGATGTGCTGGAAAAGGTCAAGGCGATCCTGGAAAAAGAGCCCTAACCTGATACTGAGTAGATACCCGGGTCCAAAAGACCCTGCACTGATTCAACCCTATAAGAGTTAATGTTATACACATTCAGCGTGTGATAAATTCTAAATCCGAATATCGAAATCGGCATCGCCAAATATCTCTGACCTGGCCCAAAGAGCCAGGTTTTAAATGTGTAATATAATTTCCGGGATTTTTTGACCAGTACCTGTCGGGGTGAAATAAAATGGAATCTAAACAGTCGATAAAAACACCGGTTCGGGCAAGACAAATCGTCATCCGGATCATCATCTGCCTGATCGTCTTGCTGTTCGGACTGCTGATCATGAACAAACTATCAGCCTTGAAAAAACCACCGGCGGAGGCCAAACGAACGGAGCAAGCTTTGCAGGTCGAAGGTACCATCGTCAAAACAGAAGATGTCAGGGTCATCTTGACCGGATACGGCGAAATAAAGACGCTCAACACCGTTTCCATCTCCCCGGAAATTTCCGGTCGTGTCGTAGATGTCCACCCCCGCCTTGATGCCGGTGAAATCATACCGCGGGGCGCCACACTTTTCAAAATCGATTCCAGAATATACGCCGCCACACTGCAGGAGGCGAACGCTTCCCTTCAGCAATTGAAAAATACTGTTTTGAGATTGGAAAAACAGCTCTCCTTGGATCGGAAAAGACAAAAAACCATCGGGCGTAACCGAGACCTGGCTCAATTGGAATTCAAACGTATACAGCAACTCTATGAGGTCAACGATGTTGGAACCCGATCAAGTGTGGACAGGACTGAACAGGCCTACAACGCAACCGTAGACCAGGCTGACCTAATGGCCCGGACGCTGGCTCTTTACCCACTTCAAATCCAGGAGGTAAACAGCGGCATAGAAGCTGCAAAAGCCAGGTTTGCCATCGCAGAAGTAAACTTGCTCCGGTGCCGGGTGACATCACCATTTACTGGACGAATAAAAAACGCCTCTGTCGAAATAGGTCAATTTGTAACACCCGGGCAACCCCTTGTAACCCTGGCGGACGACACCCTTCTCGAAATTCAGATTTCCCTGGCGGCCGAGGATGCGCGCCAATGGCTCCTATTTGACCACAACCAATCAGAAAATCAGACCACCTGGTTTTCGAAGCCGACCCCTGTGGCCTGTAAGCTGCGCTGGACAGAGAATCCTGAAACCGATCCCTGGACAGGCATCCTGGACAAAGTCGTCCAGTTCAATCCGCAGACACGGACGCTGACAGTTGCCATACATATCGATGCCAAAAATGTACAGACGCGGGAACACAGCCTATTTCCTCTGGTAGAAGGTATGTTCTGCATAGTGGATGTTCCTGGTAAAACGATACAAAATGTCGTTCGTTTGCCCCGTTGGTCTGTAAGCTTCGAGAATACGGTTTACCTGGCCACTGAAGAGAGCCGTCTGAAAACAATACCTGTGAAGGTCATCTACGCTGAAGGAGAGAATGTATTTGTTTCCGAAGGTTTGACACCCGGCCAGACAGTCGTCACCACCAGACTGAGCGATCCCCTGGAAAATGCACTGCTGGCAGTGACAGTGAAGTAGATACCAGGGTCCAAAGGGCCCGGCACTGATTTAATCCTGTAAGGGATTAATTTTATGCACATTCAACTTATGATAAATTCTAAATTCGAATATCGAAATACGAATTTTGTGCTTCGGATTTAAGGAACTAACAACATCGGCATAGCCAATTGTCTCTGACCTGGCCCAGAGGATCAGGTTTTCGATACTGAATAAAACAAGGAATACCCGAATGAAACGCGTCCTGGCGGCATTTGTAAAAAATATTGTTTTTGCAAACATCATTCTCCTGCTCATCTTTATTGTCGGCGGTTTTGCCCTCAAATCGATGGTGCGGGAAAATTTCCCTGAATTTTCCCTCGATATGATCACCATAACCGTACCCTTCCCGGGCGCCGACCCCGAAGAAATTGAAGAGGGCATCTCTCGAAAACTGGAGGAGGCAATCGAGGGTATTGAGGGTATCAAGCTCTATACGACCTATTCGAGCGAAAATTCCGGCACAACCCTCATCGAAATCCACGAAAACTATGATGTGGACAAAGTCCTGGACCGTATCAGGACTAAAATCGATGCCATTTCAACATTTCCTGTCGATGCAGAGAAACCGATTATCACGGAACTGTTATTAAAAGAACCCGTGGTACTGCTGTACCTCTCGGGGGACATGTCGGAACGTCGCATCAAAGAGTATGCTGAACGAATCAAAGATGAACTGCAGGAATTGGACAGTGTATCCCAGATCGATATTTTCGGGTCCAGGCAATATGAAATCGCCGTGGAGATTTCCGAGGAACGCCTTCGTGAATATGGCCTCACATTTTCAGCGGTTTCAAATGCCATCCGCAGAAGTAATCTCAACCTGGCCGGTGGTACCATACGGACTACCGGTGAAGAGATCCGTATCAGAACCGTGGGCAGAAAATATACCGGCCAGGAGTTGGCCGAAATCGTGGTGTTGGCCGATCCGTCCGGTAATATCATCACCCTTGATCACATTGCCACGATCAAGGATGGATTTACAGAAGACCCCATCCAGGCTATTATCAACGGAAAGCCATCGGTACTCATCGTGGTCAACAAAACCAAAGAAGAGGATGCCCTTGCTATTTCAACTTCTGTGGAAACCTTTATCAACCAGAAGCAACAGCAGATCCCCCAGGATATTCATCTGGATATACTTTATGACAACACTGAAATCTTAAGGGCCAGAATCAATCTCTTGGTAAAAAACGGTCTGATCGGTTTGATGGTGGTCTTTCTGCTGTTGTGGATTTTTTTAAATGCGCGGCTATCTTTTTGGGCAGGATTAGGAATTCCTGTATCGATTTCAGGTGCTTTGGGAATTTTGTGGGCTGTGGGCGGAACCATCAACCTTATCTCTCTCTTCGGTCTCATTATGGTGCTCGGTATCGTTGTCGATGATGCCATCGTCGTGGGTGAAGCCATTTATGTTCACCGCAAACGCGGAAAACCACCTGTAAAAGCAGCCGTGGATGGCGTGGCTGAAGTGGGCCTCCCTGTGATTGCCGCCGTTATCACCAGCATCGTCGCTTTCATACCCCTGGGGCTTGTCGGGGGTATTATGGGAAAATTTATTGCCATTCTACCCGTGGTGGTTATTGCCTGTCTGGCAGTTTCCCTGGTGGAATGCCTGATGCTCCTGCCTGCGCACCTGGGCGATCTGCCCGATTTGAATACCAATGGGCGGCGGATGAATCCCCTAACGCGCAGACTTGAAACCTTTCACCGAATCACGCGTTCGGGTATGGAATGGTTTGTTGAGAAAATCTACATGCCGTTTTTGAGCAAGGCATTGTACTGGCGCTATGTATCTCTCTGTGTGGCCATCAGCATTCTCTTTATCACCATCGGCCTCATGAACAGCGGTATTATTAAATTCCTGGTCATGCCCGAAATCGATGGATTTATTATCACCGCAACGGTAGAATTTTCGGAAGGATCGCCCTCTGCAACCACCCGACAAGCTGTCAAGCAGATCGATGCTGCCCTGTTGCGCCTGGCCGAAAAAACCAAGACGATCACGGGTGATTCCATGATCCGGTCAAGGCTGGCCCTGGTAGGACAAACCCTCGGTGAAATACCCAAGTCAGGGTCTAACCTTGGCGCCGTGCAAGTCATTCTGCTTGAATCCGAAAAACGAGGGATCCACACAAAAGATCTGATGGTTGCATGGGAAAATGAAATCGGCATCATACCGGGTGTCAAGGCACTGACCTTCGAGGGTATGTCCATGGGCCCTCCCGGCGCTCCCATCGAAATCTGGGTCCAGGGATATGATATGGACGTCATTTTGGCGGCCTCCCAGGATATTATAAGCAAGCTGCGACAATTCGATGGCGTTTATCAGATTCGTTCCGATTTCTCGAAGGGAAAAAACGAGATGCGTCTCAAACTCAAACCTGAAGCACGAACACTGGGGTTGACTGTCAATGACTTGGCCCGACAGGTCTACGCCGGTTATTACGGTGATGAAGCCCTTCGCATTCAAAGGGGAAGGGACAACATTCGTATCAAGGTCCGCTATACGGCAGATGAAAGAATCCGTTTGTCGGATGTTGAAAATATCCGTATCCGAACGCGGACCGGCCTTGAAATTCCCCTGCTTTCCGTTGCCGATATCTCTTTTTCTCCGGGTTTTTCAACCATCAGGCGTACCAACGGTATGCGTCGTATCGCCGTGAGTGCCGGCGTTGATACCAACAAGGCCAACACCAATGAAATTCTTTCAGAGCTTTCAACCGGATTTTTCACTGAACTTCAAGGCCGTTATCCCGAAGTCCGCATCACCATACAGGGGGAGCAGAAGAAAATGCGGGAATCTTTCAGCAGCCTGTATGTGGGCTTCCCTCTGGCCCTGATAGGAATCTACATCATTATTGCAACCATGTTCAGATCCTACACCCAGCCTTTTGTAATCATGTTTACCGTGCCCTTCGGCATCATTGGAGCGGTTGTCGGTCATCTGGTGTTGGGTTACGACCTTTCCATGATGAGCATCTTCGGAATGGTGGCATTGACCGGTGTGGTGGTAAACGATGCCATCGTACTCATCGAACGAATCAACGAAAACTTTGCTGAAGGAATGCCTTATTTTGAAGCTGTTCTAAAAGGGGGTGTCCGGCGATTTCGGGCAATTATCCTCACCTCGTTGAGCACCATCGGCGGTTTGATGCCTTTAATTCTGGAAACAAACCTTCAAGCCAAGCTTCTCATCCCCATGGCATTATCCCTCGCGTCCGGTGTTCTGTTTGCCACGGCCCTGACACTTGTCCTGATCCCAAGCCTGCTCACGATCCTGAGTGATTTCAGATTGCTCATTTATCGATACAAACACGGTATCTGGGCCGATCGCCTATCAGTGGAACCGGCCAGAAATCGACACGAAAATCCGTTTGAGATAGGAGACATTAATTCATGAATCACAGCAAAACAGGACAAATGATTTGCTGCTTGATGCTGGCGCTGGTTCTGTTTCAGGGTCTTATTCATCATGCCGGTGCAAGCAGTTATGCATTGGGAAAAAATGATCCTTCTCTGGATTGGAGCAGGATCACCGTTCTCGATCTAAAAACGGCCCAGCGTTTCGCCACGGCTGACAACCCTTCCATTCAAGCCACAGAGGTCCGCATAGAACAGGCCAAGGAAAGGATTTCCCAGGCGCGTGCCGCCTACTGGCCCCGCCTCGACGCCACCGCTTCCGCATCCAGAATCTGGATGCCTGACAATGAATACCAGCACAGCCTCTTAACTGCCAGAATGTTTGATCCCGGCGCCACCATCGACGATCCCCAGGACTATTACCGGGCCGGTCTCACAACTACCTGGCTTTTGTTCGATGGATTTGAACGCCGATACAGAACCCGCCAGGCCCTAAATGTAAAAGATCAGACCATTTCGGCAAGGGACGACGCCAGACGATTGCTGTTGTCCTCGGTGTCCCTATCCTTTTTGAGTGCGGAACTGGCACGGGAAAATATCGATATTGCCAGGACCGATGAAACATTTTTCAAAGAACTTCTGGAAGAAGCCAAAAAAAAGCGGTATATCGGTACGGGTTCATTGAGCGATGAACTCAACTTTCAAATTCAGGCCAACGCTGCCGTCGCCGATCGGATTCATGCGGAAGGAGTGTACAGGACCGCCCTGCACAGCCTGGCGGCCTTGCTGGGTCTCGAAAATGCCTCACTACCCGCACATGTGGAACTGGCACCCCTTGAGCAAGCGACCCCAAGGGAAATGCAAGTACCGGATACCGAGAAAATGGTTGCCTATGCCCTCGAACACCGTCCGGAAATTCTCCAGGGCCGGCTGGCGATTCAGAATGCGTCCCTGGAGAAAAAAATGGCCAACTCAAATTACGCACCCACCATAAATCTCACGGCATCCGTCAGCGGAGAGCGGGAAGAAAATACCAGATTTGAGAGCGATGATTTCGGAAATACCATCGGTCTTAACATGACATTCAATCTATTTTCCGGGGGTCTTTACCGCGCCCAGTCACGGGAAGCCATGCAAAAAGAAATTGAAGCCAGAAAATTACTGGAGGCCCTGAAAATCAGCATTAACGCTGATATTCGTACCACCGTTATGAATGTTATCACTTTCCAGACCCAACTGAAACTGCAGCAATCCAATACCCGACTCAGTCAGAAGAATCGTGATTTGATTGATAAAGAATACAAGGCCGGTCAGGCTTCCCTAGTGCGCCTCAACGAATCACAAAGGGAGCTGACGTCGGCACAGAACCGAACAGCCCTAGCACTTGTGGCCCTTCGGCAGTCATGGTGGACCCTCATGTCTGAGGTGGGAATGATAACAGAAGATGAAGCATTCAACTATTTGAACCAAAATGATTGAAGTTGGGACAATCAAAATATGCAAATCGACTTTCACCATACCGCAACCTATGTCACAGCAAGATCTGCCGGTTTCGGGCATCGCAAAGCTGATACAATCGCCTATGCAGCTCAGTATGTTGATGATGCCATCAACAGCGGCACCCTTCGATTTCACAATGGGGCCATGTATACCCGAATCAGCTCTGCCCACAAAATGCTCGATTACCGGAATTTTGAGAAACTGGCCAACCATCATGTGTGGATCCCCTTTCACTTCCTGCCTGGCAACGGTGGGAAAAAGGCAGGTGAAAACCCTGCAGGAAAATTTATCGATAAAATCATCTGCCAACCCGGCAGCCATATTGCCCGTGACATGGTTCGGGCATGTATTGAATCCAGGAATAAACGCTACGGACTTCACCGGTTGGGCGTCACACTGCATGTACTGGCGGATTCTTGGTCCCATCAGGGGTTTGCCGGTGTAAACAGCTATGTGAACGATGTACGAGCCCTGGATGAAGGCACCTCTTCGAACAAGAAATTCATGACCCGGTTGGAGCATTTTTTCGGCACATCCTTTAACAAGGCAGCCAGTTCTTTTGTGGGTGATGTGATGCCGCTAGGGCACGGCGCGGCATTGAGTTACCCGGACCTTCCTTTTTTAAAGTGGACATACCATGACCATACCGGGAAAATGATCGTTCGTGACAATCCTACCGCATTTCTATCAGCAGCCGATGCCATGTGCAAGGCTATGCAATGCTTCAGATCAGGTGACGCTGATATGGATGCACCGGGCTTGACACACGACACCCGAAGAAAATTGTTGACCCTGTTCCAAAACAACCAGGATGAAGACAAAGCCGTACGTCATTTAAAATGGGTAAAGCAAATTCAAAAGGGAACCTTTGGATTTCCACCCGTCAAACTATCCTACAGAGCAAGAGGTGTCGGTTCCTGGAAATACATAGCCCTCGGCACCCGAAAACTCTGGGATAAAAAATCTGACCTGTTTCAGTACAACCCCTCCTTTCTGGACTGCGACTGGAAGCTCTTTCACGATGCCTTGCTGGCACATCGCTTCAGCATCATTCACGATATTCTTCCCAGATATGGCATCTGCGCTGCTTAACCCTATAGTTGCATAAACAACATGGCAAAGTATAGATAATGAGTTGTTATTATATGTAATATCGTAGTGAAACTACCATTCTCTGGATATTTCCCCAGGTGAATTCTTCCGTCTTCGCTCTTCGAGCTACGACGTGACAAGAAGGATGGTGTCTTTTTTGCCATGTTGTTTACCCTGCGGGAAAGCCGGAGAACTTCAGATCCTGCGTTGCTGAGGGTTCGAAGTAAAAAACTACGACTTCACCCTCAGGTGCCTTGACTCTGAAGCCCTCCGGCTTTTGCAACTTTAGGGTTAAATCTTCAATTGACACCGGGGGTTGTTTTCCCTATATTTATTTTTGGATCATCTCCAAAAAGAGTTGATCTAAATGAAGGATTCAAGGATTCCAGGGGTCCAGGATTCGAGTGATATGCTTAAAAATTATAAAGAGTTAAACGTGGTGATATGAAAACGAAGATTCTCATTCTGATCTGCCTTGCCGTACTGGCAGCCGCCGGTTCTTTTACCTATCAACACATCTACCAAAACCAGGTTATCCTTCTAAAAAACAACCAAGCTGTCATCACCA
>Ga0190293_1000501_pt1 | contig 13932 bp, 11 predicted proteins | sample 48693001_MG_FD_161671 | JGI IMG/M metagenome (GOLD analysis project Ga0190293, IMG submission 161671) | Hydrothermal vent microbial mat bacterial communities from Southern Trench, Guaymas Basin, Mexico - 4869-30-0-1_MG | ecosystem: Environmental > Aquatic > Marine > Hydrothermal vents >... | reverse complement strand
GTCACTCAGCTGATTCTGGACCGCCGGGGTGATAACTACTCCAATACATATGTCGGCAGGAACAGGGTGGAGATCAAGGCAGATCTGCCTCTCGGTGAGGTTGTGTACGACTTCTATGACAAGCTCAAGTCAGTTACACAGGGCTATGGTTCCTTTGATTACGAGCCCTGCGGATACCGCCGAAGCGATCTGGTGAAAGTCGACATACTCGTTAATCATGAGCCAGTTGACGCACTTTCAATGCTCGTTCATCGGGACAGGGCGAGACCATGGGCCGTGGGTGCCTGTAAGAGCCTACGCGAGGAGATACCACGACAGCAGTTCAAGATACCTATCCAGGGAGCCATCGGAGGGCAGATAATTGCCAGGGAGACCATCACAGCTCTGCGGAAAGATGTTACAGCCAAATGCTACGGCGGGGACATCACGCGAAAGAGGAAACTGCTCGATAAGCAGAAAGAGGGAAAGAAGCGGATGAAGATGGTCGGTCAGGTCGCCATCCCGCAGAAGGCCTTCCTCGCCGTTCTTCGCAGGGAGGATTAGTCTCTCTAATTCTCTACCACTGGACGAGACCTTCCGATTCACCAATTTTCAGATACTGCTTCCCATGCGAAGTGATCTGTGTTGTGCTGTATGCTGCTGCTGTTGGACACTACTAATCGTAACCCGAATCCTTGAGGGCGGAATCATATGTGGAAGCCGATGCTGGTCGCATGTTGCGTACTGATGCTGCTGTCTGCCTGTGGGGAGGGAGGATCAGATACATCGAGTGAGGATCCTGATGCTGCAGCAGCAGATGCAGATATTGCCGATGTTGCGGAGGACGCTGGAACGGAACAAGCTGATGATGGCAGTTACTCCGTCGAGGATGAACTTGTCTGCAGGGCCAATATGGAAGGTCTTGCGATGTTCCTTATGCATGAGAGTAGCATGATGGGCAGCTGCCCGGAGACTCTGGCCGACCTTCAGACCCTTAGTCCGGCGTATGCTTCGATGGAGATAGTCTGCTGCGGCGTTCCTTATGAATACGAACCAGATGGGGCCGATTTCACTCTCACCTGTCCCAACGGTCATGGTAATGTAGTTAACGAGGAGACAAGCTGGCAGTGGTAACAACTGGTCAACTATAGGCGGATATATCGTCTGCCTGCCTGATATCCGGGAGTAGAAGTTGCTGATCGTATGGTATAGGTACGTTGAGCAGCAAATAGCGTAGTAGATGTACTGATGTGTACAGATACCGTACCTCTATAGCGGGTGTCCCGTGAGAAATGGCGGCCGTCATGAAACCAGCGGGTTTATATGTTCATGTTCCCTTCTGTCTTAAGAAGTGTTCCTACTGCTCCTTCTGTTCAATCGAGCATGATCCGGGAATGGAGACCGGCTACCGCGCTGCGGTTCTCTCTGAACTCAAACAGAAGACGAGAGGTGCTGATCTCCGTACTTTCTATGCCGGGGGGGGGACACCATCTCTCCTCCCCCCGGAATACTGGAGGACCTTCCTGAACGAGCTCGGATCCATTGCCGATATAAATGCAATCAATGAGCTGACAATTGAGACCAATCCCGGCATCGTCCTGCCTGAGGGAATTCAAGGTCTCCGTCAGGTTGGGTTCAACAGACTCAGTATCGGCATTCAATCCTTCTCCCCGGAGGAACTGAAGGTCCTTGGCAGGATCCACTCACCTGATCAGGCCAGTGAAGCTCTGATTGAGGCCAGGAGTGCTGGGTTCGACAACATCGGCATTGACCTGATATATGGAATACCCGGTCAGGATCTGCACAGATGGGAGAATAACCTCAAAGCAGCAGTGCAGCTTATGCCGGAGCACATTTCATGCTACGAACTCTCTCTGGAACCCGGAACACCTCTCCATGATGCTGTTGCAGGGGGCGAAGTAATCAAACCTAAGGAAGAGATATGCATTGAGATGTACTTCCTTGCCCACTCCATCCTGACCGATGCAGGCTACCTGCACTACGAAGTATCGAACTATGCCCTCGGGACCGATTTTATTTCGAAGCACAACACCTCATACTGGGACAGGACTCCGTACTTCGGGCTTGGTCCCTCCGCCCATAGTTTTAACGGAGGATTTGTGCGGAGCTGGAATACATCAGATATCAGCAACTACATTACGATCCTGAGTCTGGGAAATTCACCGATAGTGAATTCGGAGAGTTTGTCGGTGGATGATATGGTCATGGAGATGCTCATGCTCGGTCTCCGATGGCAGCTTGGATTCGATATGGAGCATCTGCTTGAAGCGACAGGGCACACGGTCAACGCAGAGCATCTTGACCGCATGATAGCAGCCGGAAGGGTCACTCTGGACGGCTCATCAGTTATACCGACAGCATTGGGGATGCTCTATGCCGATGGTGATGCGGTGGGCCTTATCAATTGAGATACTGTGTCTATTTGACTACCCCACCCACAGGTAGCATAATTGCCCTCTCCGGTGCCCCCGTAGCTCAGTTGGATAGAGCGGCGGTTTCCTAAACCGTAGGCCACACGTTCGAGTCGTGTCGGGGGCGCCACCCAATAAGGTGACATGATACTTAATAGCAATTAAGGGGACACGATCACCTACGGTTGCCAGTTTCCTAAACCTGCCAGTCAGTGGTCACACGTATGGAGTCGTGTCGGGGGCGCCACCCAATAAGGGGACATGATACTGAGGCCGGGCCTGGATTCTTCGATTATTGAAGAAATGAGGCCCGGCCTGAGAATTAGAGCAGGTGATCGAGTATGTATTTTTCGAAGAGTTCCAGCGGCTCTGGTGTGTCCTCAACCTTCTGCGCGAGCATTGCACCCTGCCAGCTGTTGATGATGAAGCGTGCGAGTTCGTAGGTATCATCACGCTCTGGCAGACTTCCGTCCTCTATAGCCTGGGCAAGGCAGATCCCGACAGGTTCGTAGATGTCGGAGAAGACCTCGGCCAGCTTCTCTCTGAAAGCGGGATGTGAGGCGGCCATTTCCTGAGTGAGATTCCCAATGGGGCATCCTGACATTATATCCTCGCCCATAAAGCTGCGTCTGAAGGATTCGAAAAAGCTCCTGAGTCTCTGAAGGGGCGGTTTGGAGTCATCCTCGACCAGGTAGCTGCGGAAGAAACTGCCGATTCCCTTTCGCAGGTAGTCGATGAGTTCCAGGCCGAAATCTTCCTTGCTGTCGAAATAATGATAGAAGGATCCCTTCGGGACATCGGCGGCCTTGAGTATCGCATTCAATCCGGTGTTATTGAAACCATCCCTGCGAACAAGCTCAGCTCCCTTATCAAGGATGTGTGTTTTTGTATCCAGCGACATTGCCACCTCCATTCAGCTTATAAATAGACCGGTCAACTAACTGAGTCAAGCTTTGAAATAGAAGACCAATATTACTCGATCATAATGAATACTCCATTTGACAGGGACTCATGACCCCTTATCTTGTCCCCCGGAGACCGCAATAAAACCGACATGGAAGGTATGATATGAGGGCCGCTCTACTAGAGAGAATTCAGACGATAAGTGCTGATAGTGAACCTTTGAGAGTGGTCGATGTTCCTGCTCCCGTTCCAGGGTTCGGAGAGATTGTCCTCAGGGTGATCGCCTGCGGTATCTGCCACACTGAGCTCGATGAGATCGAGGGCAGGACGCCCCCGCCTTCATTTCCAGTGATCCCCGGACACGAAGTAGTCGGCGAGGTAATAGCTGTGGATCGGTCCGTTGCCGCGATCAGGATCGGTGATCGGATGGGGGTCGGATGGATATGGTCCACCTGCGGTGACTGCCAGTGGTGCAGCAGCGGACTAGAGAACCTCTGTCCGGAATTCAAGGCTACCGGCAGGGACGCTCACGGAGGGTATGCGGAGTATATCAGAGTACCTGCCTTGTCGGCGTTCTCGATACCAGTGGGTCTTAGCAGCATCCAGGCTGCCCCTCTAATGTGTGCAGGTGCAATCGGTTACCGGTCTCTCAATATCTGTGGTCTGAAGAATGGGCAGAGGCTGGGACTGACTGGATTCGGAGGATCAGGTCATCTCGTTCTGAAACTGGTAAGACACCTCTATCCAGACAGTGACGTATATGTCTTCGCAAGAAGTGAATCAGAGAGACACTTCGCCCTGGAGCTGGGAGCGAAATGGAGCGGAGATACTGCTGACCGCTCACCGGAAAAGCTTAATGCTGTCATCGATACAACTCCAGCCTGGAGGCCGGTGCTTGAAGCGTTGGGGAATCTGCTTCCAGGGGGAAGACTCGTGATCAATGCCATCCGCAAGGAGGAGAAGGACAGGGAAGAGCTTCTCAGACTGGATTATTCCCGTGATCTGTGGATGGAGAAGGAGATCAAGAGCGTAGCCAATGTGTGCAGAAGTGACATTGCGGAATTCCTGCATCTTGCAGAGAAACTGGAGATCAGACCGGAAGTGACCACCTATGCGCTTGAAGACGTGAACCGGGCATTGTGCGAACTCAAAACCACCGCAGTTCGGGGGGCAAAAGTACTAGACATTGGCTGAACGGAGTAGCCTGTCTGACATTCGGTTCGATGTCAGACCTGCAAATATCGAGAGCGGTTCATCGCGACAATCCAGCAGGTTCGATTATATTCCCATTCATATCATATGAAATGAAGGAGCGTTAGTCAGATGTGCGGAGTATGCGGTCTCGTCAGTACTGGAATTGCCGACGATGAGGGTCTTGCCCGTCTTCGTGAAGCAGGTCTGGGACAGCGTCATCGCGGTCCGGATGATTCAGATGAGAAACTCCTCCGCATCGGCGACAGACTGGTCGGACTCGGTTTCGTCAGACTGAGCATACTTGACCTGGAGACAGGTATGCAGCCGGTTACCTGCCATGCTGATGGCTCTGTGATAGCCTGTAACGGGCAAGTCTACAATTATCTGGAGTTGAAGAGCGAAGTATCCGGGGAGCATTTCACCACCAGGGGGGACATGGAGGTGGTGCTCCACCTGTACAGGAAGCTGGGCACCGGCTTTCTGGATCGTCTGAACGGCATGTATGCCGGAGCCATTTTCGACCCTGCTCAGCATCGACTGCTCCTTTTTAGAGACAGATTCGGTATCAAGCCACTCTACTATATCGATACAGATAATGGATTCTTCTTCGCATCGGAGATCAAATCGCTCCTCAGGCTCAGCGGCACCCGCTCTGAGATGGACGGTCATGTCCTGCCAACATACCTGTCCTATCGATATGTCCCGGGTGAACGTACGATGTTCCGTGGTGTCAGGCGCCTGCCTCCCGGGTCAATTCTGGATATGGATCTCTCCACCGGAAAGTGGGAGGTGAAAAAATACTGGGAGTACCTCCCTGGCAGGGAACTGTCCATCACTGATCCTGATGAGGCCATGAGGAGGTTCTCCGAACTGCTCGAGGATGCCGTAAGGATCCGTATGCGGTCCGATGTAGAGGTGGCAAGTCTACTCAGCGGAGGAGTGGACTCCTCATCGGTCGCATCACTTGCAGCAGCCCGACAACCTGATATAAAACTCTTCACTGTATCCTTCGATGATCCCGTCTATGACGAATTGGGGGATGTGAAGAACTTCCTGTCGAGCAAGGCAGATAGGTTCACCAATGTGCAGCCTTATCATAGAGTCTGTCATCCTGAATCACTTTCTATCCTTCCTGACCTATTGCGGTCTGTCGAGGATTGCATCTCTCTCGGCACCATTCTCCCTACGGATCAGGTATGTGCTCTGGCTGCAGAACACGTAAAAGTGGTTCTGACGGGAGAGGGTGCCGACGAGGTCTTCGGTGGGTACAGGAAGTTTCTGCTCGAGATGGCCGCTGAGGAATATCGGTCGCTTTCCGGCTCGGACAGGAGTTCTATCGACAGAGAGTTTCCCGAGCTGAATGGTTACATGAAGGTCCGCGCTGAGAATCCCCGAAAGCGATTCATACAGAGCGAACTCCTCTTTCAGCCCGATGAGCTTTCCAGACTCCTTGGCAGAGAGATCACCGATGTTCCTTTCCCGGAGGATGCTCTTCCTTCCCTTTCACCAGGGATGCATCCTGTGGAACAGCTGCTTGCAATGGAATGCAGATCGCGTCTGCCCGACTACGTGGTGCTTAGGCTGGACAAGCTCTCAATGCGTCATTCGCTTGAGACGAGAACACCATATCTCGATTATCGTCTTGCGGAGTTTGCCGCCGGCCTGCCGGTGCACCTTAAGGTGAGTCTTGCCGAGAGGATGGGCAAGCTCATCTGCCGGAGATCCCTCGAGCGAAGCGGAGTTGTTGATCCGGTCACTGCTTATCGCTCCAAGAAACCGTTCACTATCCCGATGGCAGCATGGCTTCTCATGGGTGATAGACTTCCGGATTTCGTTCTGGACATTTTCGAGGGCAGTGAGACTTCAAGGCAGGGTATTCTGGATCCTGGAGTAGTAAGGGATATCTGGCGGCGGATTACGTCAGCCGGTATCGGTCCTGAAACACTGGTCTCCGATGCAGACAGAGCATTTGCAGTTATGACACTGAGTCTCTGGATGAGGGAGTTCCTGTGATCATCACCTCTGATGCGCTTAGAGACAGGGCAGAGGACCTCGCGGGCAGACTGCTGGAACTGATCCTTTCGAGAGGAAATGGACATCCAAGGACATACGGATTTGAGTATGAGTTCCTTCCAGACAGGGTCCTCCTGCCTACAGACCTTTCTTCCCTGAGGGAGCTTGTTCTCTCAGCCGGGTGCTGCAGAGTCGGAGAGGTTGTTCACATTGGTGACCTGGGCGTGACTTTCGAGCCGGGAGGCCAGATCGAATATATCAGCCCTGTATTCACTGCCTCTGACGATGAAGCCTTCCGAAGCACTCTGGATCGAATATCCGTCACCAACAGCAGGATAAGCAGCGAACTTGGAATTCGGTACATCGGTACTGGCTACATTCCCGGCAGATACTCCGCTCCGCTTCTTCTAACGGCGGACAGGTATTCTAGAATGCACTCGAGGTTCATGACTGTGGACAAGCGGGGTCCGGATATGATGAAGGGTACCGCTGCCATACACCTTCACGCCGCAATGACGAGTGTGGATGATCTTACCCTGTTCTATCCACTCTTCTGCAGACTGGCCAGGGGCAGAAAGCTGGGTATGTCGGACGAAAGAAGGGCTATCTGGGACGCTACTGACAGAAGCAGATGCGGACTGCCCTCTGTTGATCTGAGCGGCACTGCCATTTCAATGCTGACAGAGATATGCCTCGCCTCCCTGAAGGTCGAGGAACTGAGCAGCAGCGAGCCGTTCATGAACTTGCCCGATGCTGGCTTCGAAGCATTTCTCGCACATCTGACCACGATGTTCACGGATGTAAGACTGAATGTGAAGGGTGGAACACTGGAACTCCGCACCCTGGACAGCATGCCCATCGAGAGCTTCCCATCGATCTGGAAATACTTCATTGATGTCTGTGAGCATCCAGGCCAGATGGGCTGATTTGCTGTCTGAAGTCCTGAATGCAATTATAACTCACCCCCAATACATTTTAGTGGCAATTGAATCTCAGATGCTCTCCGTATTTCACCTATTGAAGTGCTTGACCAGAACCATTCAATGAAATAAGGTCATTAAGGATACGGAGGTTGTGTAAATGAAGACCGAGCAATGCAGATGGACAGCTCTGAATGGCTGGAACTCTTCACCAGCTGCTGGAGCGGATGCTGATCTGGTACTCCTCTTTGGAGGCAGGTCCTTTTTCGCGGACAAAACTGTGATCGATGAGCTGATCAAAGTGTATCCGGAAGCATTTATCCTTGGATGCTCAACTGCAGGAGAGATACATGGAACTGAAGTTACTGACGAGACACTGGTTTCGACAGCGATCAGTTTTGCATCATCATGCTGCATGATTTCCTGCATTCATATCGGTGATGCCGGCAGCAGTCTCGAAGCAGGACAGCGGCTTGCCCAAATGCTTGAGCATGATGGGCTTGTTCATGTATTCGTTCTATCCAATGGGCTGAATGTGAACGGGAGCGACCTGACAAGAGGTCTGACCAGCTGTCTGCCAGCCGGAGTGAGTGTCACCGGTGGGTTGGCTGGAGATGCTGATCGGTTCACAGAAACTTACGTTATCTGTGGTTCTGAAGTTGGAGGGGACATCATAGGTGTCGTTGGTTTCTATGGTGAGAATCTTCATATTGGATTCGGTTGCCTGGGGGGCTGGGATCCCTTTGGCCCTGAACGTCTGATCACCAGTTCAGAGGGAAATGTTCTGTTTGGACTAGACGGAATATCAGCTCTCGAACTCTACAAGAAGTATCTGGGTGATTACGCCTCAGAGCTGCCTGCCTCCGCCATGTTCTTCCCCCTTGCCATCCGGATACCCGATGGTCCGGCCGGACTTGTACGCACCATCCTTGGTGTTGACGAAGAGGAATCCTCGATGACCTTCGCGGGTGATTTGCCCGAGGGCGCATATGCGCGTTTCATGAGAGCCAATCATGACAGATTGATAGACGGAGCGATCGGCGCTGCTTCAGCGAGTCTGAAGGGGTTGGAGGGGAGAGATGCAGAGCTTGCTCTCCTCATAAGCTGTGTTGGACGCAAGATGGTTCTCAAACAGCGAGTGGAGGAGGAAGTTGAAGGGGTTAGGGATATTCTGGGTTCCCGGTCCACGATCACCGGTTTCTACTCCTATGGTGAGATCAGTCCTCTGATGGAATCCTCAAGGGCGGAGCTTCATAATCAGACAATGACCATTACTACCTTTTCAGAAGATTGATCCATGACTGAGCATCATAGCCTCCTGAAACGTCAGATCGTGCGCATCTTCGGCGCTGAGGCTAACGTCCCTGAAGCTCTGACAGATTTCCTCCAGGTCGTAGATCAGGCCTATACTGAATCCGACCGGGATCGAAGAATGCTCGAACGCTCGATGGAACTGAGTTCCGATGAACTCCTCCAGGCCAACTCTGATATACGGGCCGTTCTGAGCGGACTCATCGATCTGTTTCTCAGAACAGATGAGGGAGGACTGATCCTGTACGCACGAGCAGGAAGTCAGGGAGATCTTATCGTACCCATCTCAGAGATGATAGGAAAACGGATCCAGGATCTTCCGATACAGGAGGCATCTGATCAATTCACAGAAGCCCTGCGATCTGTCAGGGAAATGAAAGAACCCTATAGATTCGAGTACACTCTATCCCTTGGTGACAGGCAGGAATACTATGAGGCTCGCCTGCTGCCGATCGCTCACTCTCAGATCATTACAATTATTAGGAACATTACCGGCATGAAGGCAGCTCGAAATCGCGAAGAGAAACTCCAGCTGCAGCTTGCTCGATCGGAACGCCTGGAATCCCTGGGGATTATGGCCGGAGGTGTTGCTCATGATCTGAACAACATACTAGGCCCATTGGTTGCTTATCCAGACCTTCTGCGAGAGGATCTGGGGCAGGACCATGAGAGTATTCCACTTATTAACGAAATGCAGAGATCAGCCATTCGAGCTGCTGCAATGATAAAGGACCTGCTTACACTTGCTCGCAGAGGTGTGTTCCAGATTGAACCGGTAATGATCAATAGCGTTATTGAATCCTATATGCAGTCCCCGGAGTTTCATTCAATATCTGGATTGAAACCGAATGTCAGGATCAGAGTAGCTCTTGCTGCTGATCTTCCACCTGTGGCGGCTTCAGCACATCAGCTCTCGCAGGTGGTAATGAATCTGGTTTTGAATGCTTTCGAGTCGCACGAATCCGATGGTGAGATAACAGTTAAAACCAGAGAGGTGGAGTTGTTTCAGCCTCTACAGGGCTTCGACAACATAGCCCCTGGCAAGTACATCTGTCTTTCCGTTACTGACAACGGACGGGGTATACGAGACGAGGATATCGAGCATATCTTCGAACCATTCTACACAAAGAAGAAGATGGGAAGGAGTGGTTCGGGACTAGGTCTATCCATCGTCTACGGATTTGTGAAGGACTGCGGGGGATTTATAGACGTATCCAGTCTTATGGACTCCGGTACTGAATTTACACTGTATCTGCCGATTCATGCCCATGAGGAGCCCTCGAGTCCTGTTCCCATGCCAGATATGTACGGCACGGAGAGTGTGCTTGTTGTGGATGACATCCCTGAGCAGAGCCATCTGGCCGAACGAATTCTCTCACGCCTGGGCTATTCGGTAGTAACTGCAGAGAATGGCAGGTCCGCAGTTGAGTACATGCGTGTGAATGAGGTTGATATTGTTCTACTTGACATGATCATGGAGGATGATTTCAGTGGACTGGAGACATACCGCGAGATATCAGAACTCCATCCCGGACAGCGTTGTGTTATTGCCAGCGGTTTTGCTGAGAACGACAAGGTTAAAAGAACTCAGAGGCTTGGAGCAGGCATGTTCATCATGAAGCCATATAGCATGCAGACGCTCGGTCACGCGATACGAAGAGAGCTTGACAGAAAGCCTGAATGACTCCGAGGTTTTACTTCAAGCAGACTCAGATACAATAGAATCATAGCTGATCCGATCTGTCTTCAGCCTCTGCCAGTGATGGTGGTCTTCAGTACCCGCCAGAATGGTGCAGCGATAGCTCCGGTGATGAATCCCACAGAGAAGAAAGCCACAATACCCCAGAGGTCCCGGACCGCTACTGCCCCGATCACAGCCCCTGCTGCACCACTGATAACGCCCCATTTGAAGCCTCGCGCAAGGCAGCCGGTTTCATCTTTCCGTTCGGACTTGAGGTCGATCTCAGTCTTGATATCCGGTCTCTGGACAGCAATCACCTGAGCCAGCTCCAGTCCCTTGCCGCCATTACCCTTGAAGAGCGGCATAGGTCTGAATTGCAGATGCAGTACTTTCTCGCCCGGTTTCTTCAGCAGGATAGAAGTCGTGATCCTGTTCATAATGGCGGACTCAATATTGAACTTTGCCCAGCCGGGCATGCTTGAATCACCCTGCCTGCCCTCAATGGCTTCAAGGCTGTCATACATGAAATACTCGAGGTCCTTGCGTTTGAATCCCAGCCCCACTCTCTCCAGGATGAGACGCCGGTCGGTTGCTGCAGCGAAGATGGTCCTGGCTCCAATCACTCCCATCCCGAAGGCCATGAGAACCTCTCCCGGGTCCAGTAAGGTCTCGAGCCTCGCCTTCAGCGTCTCATTATTGCGCACCCTTGCTGCAGCCTCCATTGATGTTCCTCCCGTCGTTTTGATATCAGCTGTTCATTCCATCCATTTATCGGTTGTGGATCGGATATGGTCAAGTCGGCCAATCCTGGGCAACTGCGGTTCATCAACAGAGTCATTATGCAAGGAACGGACTGGGAGCCAGCTGACACTACAGGATGAAGAGTTCCGGAGTTCTGAGCAAGTAACTTCTGCCTTAAGAGTATATAAGTGAGGACACTTCCTGCGAGCTATGTAAGTAATTGTCCGACAATGCATAATGATCATTATACCTCTGAATCATAAGGGGTATTTGCTACTTCTCATTTCTCATTACGAGTAGTAGATTACTTTTGTACTCTAGGTGGACTAGAACCGACCCATTAAGGGTCCGACTCCATCCGATGCTCAAGTTCACGTGCATTGGATGGTTTTTTCTCACTTGAGAGGAGTCTCTGATGTCCGGTGGAAGCTTCAATCCTTTCCAGATGGCTCAGGAGCAGTTCGACAAGGTGGCTGATTACCTAGGTCTGGATGAGGGTACGCGGGGTCTTTTGAGGGAACCGCTTCGGGAGTACCACTTCAGCATCCCGGTAAGGATGGATGACGGTACTGTTAAGGTATTCAGGGGATTCAGATGTCAGCACAACGACTCGAGAGGACCCTGCAAGGGGGGCATCAGGTTCCACCCGCAGGAGACCATTAATACGGTAAGGGCGCTTTCCATGTGGATGACATGGAAGTGTGCGGTAGTTGACATACCTCTCGGTGGAGGCAAGGGCGGAGTCATCTGCGACCCGCATGACCTCTCCATGCGAGAGCAGGAGCTGATTTGCAGGGGATGGATCCGGCAGCTCGCCTCAAACGTGGGACCCCTCCAGGACATTCCAGCCCCGGACGTAATGACAAGCGCCCAGCATATGCTCTGGATGATGGATGAGTACGAAACCATTACAGGAGCAAGGTATCCTGGTGTTATCACCGGTAAGCCAGTCGGCATGGGTGGAAGTCTCGGAAGGACTGAAGCAACCGGATTCGGGCTCATCTTCACCGTGCGAGAAGCTCTCAAGCAGCTGAAGATCCGTCCCCAGGACACCACAGCGAGTTGCCAGGGATTTGGCAATGTAGCCCAGTACGCGATCAGACTCTACAACCAGCTCGGGGGCACAGTTATCTGCGTATCATCCTGGGACCAGGCGGACCAGAAGGGCTACGCATTCCGCAGGATGAACGGCATCGATCTGGACGAGCTTCTTGGGATAACAGACAAGTTCGGCGGGATCGACAAGAAGAAGGCCATCGAACTCGGGTATGATGTGCTCGATGGAGATGAGTGGATAGATCAGGATGTGGACATCCTGCTGCCATGTGCCCTCGAGAATCAGATACACAAGGACAACGTCAATCGTATCAGCAGCAAGGTTAAGGTGATCGGTGAGGGTGCAAACGGTCCCACGACACCTGAGGCCGACAAGGTTATCCAGGAGAGGGGCATTTTCAATATCCCCGACTTCCTTGCCAATGCCGGCGGAGTAACCTGTTCGTACTTCGAGCAGGTGCAGTGCAACATGAACTACTATTGGACCAAGGATGAAGTTCTCGGCAAACTGGACCAGAAAATGACCGAGGCCTTCATTGCAGTGAGTGAACTTGCTTCAAAGCACGACCTCTACATGCGTGATGCCGCCTATGTCATCAGCGTAAGCAAGGTCGCTGAGGCCTGCTCAGCCAGGGGCTGGATCTAGCGCCTGACCTGATATCGGGGGTGTCCCCATCCGCGAGGACACCCCCATCCACTATAATCAAGTATGACAAACTGTCTTTTCTGCAGCGACCTGCATGGTGACACCGGGAAATACGACAAGCTCTTCTCATTCATCATAGAGGAGAGACCCAGTGCTGTGCTCCTTGGAGGGGACCTTCTTCCCGGCCCGGTTCAGATGATGGCATCAGATTTTCTGCATAAGGATTTCGTCAACGACATCCTCTTTCGTGGTTTCAAGGAAGTTCAAGCGGCCCTTGGGAGTGACTACCCCGATGTCTTCATCATCCTTGGTAATGATGACGGCCGCTTTGAGGAACTGACAATGCTGGACGCGGCTACGAGGGGGGCCTGGCACTACGTTCATGGCCGAGGAATTCCGTTTGGTCCCTATACCGTGTACGGCTATTCATATGTTCCGCCGACTCCATTCAGATTGAAGGACTGGGAACGATACGATGTCTCCAGATATGTTGATCCAGGATGTGTCCATCCCGAGGATGGAACTCATTCGGTTCCAGTACCGCTGAATGAACTGAGGTATTCAACGATCAGCGAGGATCTGAACATTCTTGTAGGAGGGGACGACTTATCCAGGGCAATAATGCTGTTTCATTCACCGCCGTACGACACTGCCCTTGACAGAGCCGCACTTGATGGGAAAATAGTGGATCACGTCCCCCTGGACGTTCATGTCGGCAGCATAGCGATACAGAGGTTCATCAGGAAATATCAGCCCATGGTCACTCTCCACGGGCACATTCATGAATCTGTGCGACTTACGGGAGTATGGAAAGAACGCCTCGGGAATACGTGGATGTTCGGCGGAGCCCATGATGGTCCGGAACTTGCGATCATTCGCTTTGATGCGGCCGATCCGGAACTGGCCACTCGTGAGCTTATCTAGGAGCTCGTCTTCATATCCAGCGGCCGAGCCGGATCTGCCACTGAACCGATCTTTATCGCATATGACTGTTTTGCCTCAATGTCTTCATCGGTTATCAGGTGAACATCCAGCAGCGTATCAGTCTTGAAACCA
>Ga0190293_1000499_pt1 | contig 13957 bp, 13 predicted proteins | sample 48693001_MG_FD_161671 | JGI IMG/M metagenome (GOLD analysis project Ga0190293, IMG submission 161671) | Hydrothermal vent microbial mat bacterial communities from Southern Trench, Guaymas Basin, Mexico - 4869-30-0-1_MG | ecosystem: Environmental > Aquatic > Marine > Hydrothermal vents >... | reverse complement strand
ATAAAAAACTTAATTAGAATCTGGCAAGACGAAACGAGTATAATTAATACTAATGTCATTATCTAGTTCAACATCAAGACATAATTATCGTTCATTTTTATTTCATGCTGTATTTTTGGCTTTTGCACGAAATTTTATGGACATTGATACTGTTATTCCATCAATGATTGTAGATGCGGGTGGTAGTGCTGTTCATATTGGAATAATGACGGCAATAATGTTTGGTGGTTCCAGTTTAACACAATTGATATTTGCTCCATTTATTAGTAATTACCCTTTTAAAAAGTTGTTTTTGCTGTTGGGTATTAATTTTAGAATATTATCACTATTAGTATTGGGACTTATTCTAATATTCTCTTATCAAATAAACGGTGTTTTTATAATATGGATGATTTTATTTCTATTAACAATTTTCTCATTAGGGGGTGCTTTTTCTAATATTAGTTATACTGATATTTTTGGAAAATCGATTCTTAAATCATCCCGTAAACATTTTTTTTCAATAAAGCAGGTGATAGGCGGGATTATCCTATTTATTTCATCGCTAATTGCAAGAAAAATATTAATATCGTCACAGTACCCAAATAGTTATGCATATATGTATTTTATTGCATTTGGATCTTTGCTAATTGCTTCAATCGGGTTTTGGCAATTGAGGGAAACTATACCATCAAAAATGGAAATAAAAAGTATAAGTAAATTTTTCACTTTGGTAAAAATGGAATTGCGCCAAAATCCGCGATTGAAATACTTTCTTGGTTTTATAAATACAATGGGAATTAGTTTAACCTTACTCCCCTTTATGATGTTATATGCAAAAGAAGATTTCTTTGCTCAAAATGCTGAGACAGGGATGTATTTAATTTTTAAAGTTGTTGGTAGTGTTTCAATAGGATTGGTTCTTTACTTTATTGCCGGACGTTATAAATATAAGTTTTTATTATACGTGAATGCATTTTTTGTATTGGTCATACCACTAACTATTCTGTTCTCACATTCAATGCCATCGTTTCCAACGATATTCTTTATTGGAGGAATTATTTATTCTATATATAGTATTTCGATTAGTGGAATACTATTGGAAATATCAGGTAATACAAATAGAGCACTTTATACCGGAATTGCCGGAGCCGGGAGTATAATTCCGGCACTATTTCCGTTAATAGGTGGTCAAATAATTAAGAGTTACGGATTTCATCTATTTCTGATTATTTTTATGATAATTATCACCTGTTCGATATTTTTTATCCATAAACTTAATTGCGAAAAGTAGGATTAATAAAATTAAATTATACTGTTTAGGTATACTATTATAAATTTGTATTATATTTATAGATTCAAATGATAAATATCATTAAAAAAATAGCAAAATTCTATGTTGACGGGTTCAAGAATATAGAAAAACTTGGTATTAAACTATGGGTAGTTATTCTAATAAAACTTTTTATCATGTTTGTAATTCTTAAAATCTTTTTCTTTCCAAATTTTCTCGATAATAAATTTGATAACGATAAAGATAAAAGCGAATATATTATAAAACAAATAACCTAGGAGGTAAATATGGCTGAATTCAGTTTAGCATTGGTTGATTGGTCGCGAGCACAATTTGCTCTTACCGCTCTTTACCATTGGATTTTTGTTCCATTGACACTTGGTTTATCATTCATTGTAGCGTTTATGCATACAATCTATTATAAAACTGGTGATATTAAATGGAAGAATATGACAAAGTTCTGGATGAAGTTATTCGGAATAAATTTTGCGATTGGAGTATCAACAGGGATTATTCTTGAATTTCAATTTGGTACGAATTGGTCAAATTATTCTTGGTTTATGGGTGATATATTTGGAGCACCATTAGCAATTGAGGCAATTCTTGCTTTCTTTTTGGAATCAACATTTATTGCAGTTATGTTTTTTGGGTGGAATAGAGTAAGTAAAAGATTCCATATGATGTCATCATGGTTAGTCGCAGTTGGTTCAAATTTATCTGCTCTTTGGATACTAATTGCTAATGCATGGATGCAAAATCCGGTTGGGATGAGATTTAACCCTGATACTGTCAGAAATGAAATGGCAAACTTTTTTGAAGTAGCTTTATCCTCATCCGCGGTACATAAGTTTTTGCATACAGTTAGTCAAGCATATGTAATTGGAGCATTATTTGTAATAGCAATCAGTGCTTGGTTTTTATTAAAGAAACGCCATATTGATTTTGCTAAGAAAAGTATCTTGATTGCATCAATATTTGGATTGCTATCAATAAGTTTTGTCGGGTTAACAGGTGATGGTTCTGCTTATGATGTTGCTCAAACGCAACCAATGAAACTTGCAGCTATGGAAGGCCTTTATGATGGAGATACAAATGCTGATTTAGTAGCTGTTGGAATTATAGTTGGTAAGGATGATGATAAAAGAGTTGTTGGAATTAAAATTCCTAGCATGTTATCATGGCTGTGTACCAGAGATTTTAATACTTTTGTACCGGGAGTTAATGATATTGTTAATGGAAATGAAGAGTATGGCATTGTCTCAACTGAATCAAGGATGGAAAAAGGTAAGATAGCTATCAATGCACTGGCTGAATATAAAAAAGCAAAAGAAGATGGAAATATTGAACTAGCAGCTTATAATCTTAATGAATTTGAATCGAATTATGAACATTTTGGCTATGGATACTTTGAAAATAAAGAAGAGGTTGTTCCAAATGTACCAATAACATTCTATTCATTTCATATAATGGTTATTTTTGGATCATTCTTTGCTATGTTGTTTGCATGGTTATTATATGCAAGTATTAGAGATAAATTAGAAAATAATAGATTTTTGTTAAGAATTTCTATGTGGGCAATTTTATTAGGATATATTGCCACCATGCTAGGTTGGGTTGTCGCTGAAGTTGGTCGTCAGCCATGGACAATACAAGATTTATTACCGGTAACGATGGCAACATCAAATTTGGGTGTTAGTTCTGTCCAAACAACATTCTTTATATTCTTATTTTTATTTACTATTTTATTAATAGCTGAAATAAAAATAATGTTTACCCAGATTAAAGCCGGACCTGAGGAAGGAGGTAATAATGTTTAATCATCTTTCATATATCACATTACAACAGTACTGGTGGATAATTATATCAGTTTTAGCATCTGCTCTTGTGTTTATGATGTTTGTACAGGGCGGACAAACTCTAATATGGCAATTAGCAAAAACGCAAAAAGAAAGATCAATTTTAATTAATTCGATTGGTCGAAAGTGGGATCTTACATTCACAGTATTAGTCACTTTTGGTGGTGCCTTTTTCGCATCATTTCCACTATTCTATTCGACAAGCTTTGGTGGAGCATATTGGGTTTGGATGATTATATTATTTAGTTTCATATTACAGGCAGTATCATATGAATATCGTTCTAAAGCGAATAATTTTTTAGGAACTAAAACATATGATATATTTTTGATAATTAATGGTGTAATAGCTACTGTATTAGTTGGTACAGCTGTTGGTACATTTTTCACCGGATCAGAATTTTCTGTTGATAGGATGAATATATTAAATGTTTCGAATCCTGTAATTTCACAATGGGAAACATCTACACACGGTTTAGAAGCAGCATTTAATATTACTAATCTAAGTTTAGGATTAGCGATATTATTTCTTGCCCGTGTGTTAGGACTACTCTATTTTATCAATAATATTGATCACACTAGATTAGTGAAAAAAGCTTCAAAAATGCTAAGAAGATGTTCAATTCCATTCTTGGCATTTTTCCTGCTATTTGTTAGATTAGTTCTTACAAAAGATGGTTTTGCCGTTAATCCTGTAACAAAAGAAGTCTTTATGGAAAACTTCAAATATTTTCATAATTTAATCGAAATGCCAATTGTATTGATAATATTTTTGATTGGAGTAATTGGTGTTTTATACGGGATATTCCTTGGAGCTTTTAAAACATCAGAAAAGGGAATATGGTTTGCCGGGCTCGGAACATTTCTAACTGTATTTTCGGTTTTTCTGTTGGCAGGATTTAATAATACAGCATTTTATCCTTCAACATTTGATCTACAGAGTTCACTAACTATTGAGAATGCATCTTCAAGCAAATATACGCTTGTTGCGATGAGCTATATTTCATTATTAGTGCCATTTGTAATAGCATATATCTGGTACACTTGGAAACAACTTAATGCTCGAAAAATTAGTGAAGAAAGTGTTGCTAACGATCCAATGAAATATTAAAAATAGGGAAGATGATTATGAGTTATTTTGGAGCAGTATTATGGTTGGCAAGTTTGCCACTATTGGTAATTGTTGCTTATCAATTAATAAAGTATTCCTTAAAACGATTGAAATATATTGATTAATTGTTTGTAGGTAATTAAAATAGTAAAGAGCCCCACATATGTGGGGCTCTTTACTAATATCTATTTTTTATAACCTATAGCTTCAAATGGATTCACAAGCGTAGTCATGATATTTGTTAGATGACTACCGATTCGTTTTAAATAACGCGCATATATTGCAACTGTTGCAGCTTTTGACTCAGAATTAAATTTAATTTTACCCTTAAGGATTTTGTCTACTAATTTATCAGATGTTTTGGCGACCATCTTGCGATGTGTTGCAATTAATTCTTTAGCAACTTCAGAATCTTGCGAATGAAGTGCTTCCATAGTTTGATCAAATCTCTTTAGTACTTCGTCTTCTATTACTTTTAGCTCTACACAAACTTTCTCGGTTTTAAATGTCTTGGGTGTGCTAATAGCTAAATCAAGTATGTTCTTACAATAATCTCCCACTCGTTCAATATCAACTACCATATTAATTAATACTAAGCCATTTGGAATATCTGTACTATCTTCTTGTAATACCAAATGAGTCATTACTTTACGTCGAATGTCACGATGAAATTCATTTATTTCTCTATCACGTTTCTTTAATGCGACTAGTGTTTTTTCTTTACTCTGTTTACGCAACATTGTAACAGATTGTATAAACATTTCGCGTGATAGTTGGAGCATTTCATATGAATTGTCCCACGCTTGAACAAGTAAATCGTCTGATTTCCAAATTTTAATTATTTCTTTCCACATAATATTTTCATTCCTTTCTATTTAAAAAATATGAAGAATACCGGTATAAAGTGCAACAAAATATAAATTGTGATAAACACGGTAAGATTACGAGTTGATTCACCAGCTTTTTCACCAACATAAACAGCTAGATTTATAGGTATAAATTTTAATGGATACAATATCAGTATTCCATAAATATTAAAACAAAGATGAGAAAATGCTACTGTTACTGCAATAGGATTCTGAGTAGTCATCGCTGCGAGTAGCGCGGTAACAGTTGTTCCAATATTTGTACCTAAAGTATAAGGAAATAATTGTGCGACAGTTATTATTCCTGCCCCCGCAAGAGGAATTATTAAAGATGTAGTAACAGAGCTGCTTTGTACAATCGCAGTTATAATTATTCCGAATGAGAATCCAATTAGAGCATTTTTAAATAAATATTGATTAACAATTATTTCAAGACGAGTAACAACTAATGTACGGATTGTCTTTACTAATCTTGTGAGAGAAAAGAACAATAAAACCAATGCAAATATCATTAATAAAATTGATGAATAAGGAAGGTAACTGAATATACTATCAACTAAGTTTATAACTGGATCTAATATAATTTTTAAAGGATTAAATGCTTTATAACCACCGACACCGGAAAATATGGTTTCTAACAATATTGCAGATTTCTTAATCGGATGAAAAAACATCTCAATTGGAAATAGAATTATCACAGCAAGAATATTGAAGAAATCATGTACAATACTTGCACCAAAAGCCCGTTTAAATTCAGTTCGATTAGAAATGTGTCCAAATGATACAAGAGTGTTAGTTATCGTTGTTCCGATATTAGCTCCCATAATTATCGGAATTGCTGAATCAAGAGTTAATGCCCCGCCTGCCACAAGCCCGACAACTAGCGATGTTGTTGTTGATGAACTCTGTATTAAACTTGTTGCTACAATTCCAATTATTATTCCTGAAAATGGATTTGAAGTCATATTTAAAAGAGCTTCAGCAAATCCATGTCCAAAAGATTTGAATGAATGACCGAGAAGTTTAATACTTAAAAGAAATAAATAAATGATAGCAATAATTAATATTGCTTTTAGAATCGGTTGTAGAACTTTCTTTATATTATTTCCTGCCAATTGTAACTACTAATATATAGTTTAATTTGGTGCGGGATATTACAAAGTCAAATCATGTAGAGAAAGCAAATATCGCTTCCTAACAGAAACCTAACAAAACTAATATTATATACCTATATTCAACAATTATTTCTATATATTGATATTATTAAGGGTAAAGATAGTTGTTTCTAACATATCATCGTTAAATTCAAGATGTGTGACCATTCTAATTAATTGATGACCGGTTTTAATGGCAAATATATCTTGTTCTTCTAACTTTTTGAGAAAAGAATTAACATTCATATTTTCTTCTAGTTCAAATACAATCAGATTTGTTTCGACCGGATAAACCGATTTTACGTATGGCAAACTATTCAATATCGTCTCAATTATTTTTGCACGTTTGTGGTCATGTAATAATCTTTCAATATTATTATCTAGAGCATATATTCCGGCTGCAGCTAAGTAGCCGACTTGTCTCATACCACCACCAAATACTTTTCGAACTCTCCGTGCTTTTTTGATGAACTCGTTACTACCTAACAATAGAGAGCCGATTGGGGCCCCTAAACCTTTAGACAAACAGATAGATATTGAATCAAAATTTTTGCCATAATCATTTGGATCTTCTTTGGTTTCTGTAAGTGCATTAAACAATCTTGCACCATCAAGATGCAATTTCAATTTCCGTTTTTTACAAACTTCAGCAATATCAATTATATCTTCAAAATTCCAAATACTACCTCCGCCTTTATTACATGTATTCTCAATGCTTACTAACGAAGTAATTGGAAAATGTTCATCATCGGGGTTGATGTTCTTAGTAATATCTGATGCTTTATATTTGCCTCTATCTCCATTTAATAATCTTGTTGATACACCCGAATTGCGCGCAATTCCTCCACCTTCATAAACATAAATATGACTTAATCTATCGCAAATGATCTCATCACCGGGGTTAGTATGAGCTTTAATTGCGATTTGATTTGTCATCGTTCCGGATGGACAATAAATTGCTGATTCCATACCAAACATATTTGCGATTTTATCTTGGAGCTTATTTACAGTAGGGTTATCTCCAAACACATCATCGCCTACGCGTGCTGAAAACATTGCCTCAAGCATACCTTGCGTTGGTTTTGTAACGGTATCACTTCTGAGATCAATCATGTTATATTCCTAAAGTTAAAATTTTAAAAATAATAAAAATACTCCCGTTACAGCGATAATTGCTCCGGCAAATGCGCGAATTGAAACATGCTCTTTACCTATTATCATCACAGATGGAATAATAAGAATAGGTACTATGGCCGTGATTGTCGAAGCTACCCCTGCGATAATATAGTGCAATGCTAGCAAAGATAATGAAACGCCAAGGAACGGTCCTAGAAATGCTCCTCCAAACATAAAGCCCATCGCACTTTTATTCTTAAGTGCGATTATCACATTAGACCAAGATCGATTAGTTGTGATTATTATCATAAATCCTATTGTGCCTGCAATCACCCGAATTTGCGTAGCAGCGAATGGATCAAGATACTCATTGTTTATCACCATGCCATATTTACTGAGTATATATCCGGTTGCTTGTCCAAGTGTACCTAAAAAGGCATAGATAATTCCACTTTTTGTAACTTTTCTAATTTTCCTTTTAGTATTATTTTGATTAATATTTGATCTCTCTAAAATAACCCAGCTCACACCAATAAGTGTAATTAACATTCCTAACCATTGTTGGACTGAATATATTTCGCCTAAGAAAGTCAATCCTAATAGTGCTGATATAGGTGCGGTGAGTGTCATAACTAACATTGATAAACGAGGGCCGATTTCTACAAAAGCTTTAAATAGGAATAGGTCACCTAACGCGAAACCTATCAATCCGGATAGTCCCAACCAAATCCAGGCATGCATGGGAAAATCTACAGGAAATAGACTTCCATTAGTAAGTAACGATAATATGAAGAAAAGTAATAAAGCAAGAACTAGTCTTATCAAGTTTACTGATAAAGTTCCAACTCTTTTTCCGGCAGCTTCAAAGAATTGTGAGCCAAATGTCCAGCAAAGTGCTGTACCAAATGCAGCAAGTTCACCTATATAAGATATGTTCATTTATTATTTAATTTTCCACTTCTTTCCATAAATTAAATCGTCAAAAAATAGTAATGATTTATTAAAAATAGGGAAGAATTTTACTACTTTGCGAATCAAATAATGAAACCAATTATTGCGATGTGAGAATGGACAAACAGCCATACAAATGCCGCAATCTGTACCGTAAAATCTCCAAATTGAATAACAGTTCTCCACATTTGTAGTCCATTTTTCAATTCCTCTGACTAATGATTTATTATTTAAAGAAAGTACTTTTGTCGGACAACTTGTTGCACATTTTTTACACACTTCACAAAATTTATCTAAACCAACAGAAATGGGTTTATCAAATTCTAGTGGCAAATCAGTAGTAATGGCACCAATCCGAACTCTGCTGCCGAATTTATCAGCTATAAGGATGTTATTCCTTCCTAATTCACCTAATCCAGCTTGTATTGCAATTGGAGGCAGAATTATGTCATAATTAGCGTCATAATGTGCTTTAGTTTCATAACCTAATTTTGATACTATCGCTTCTAGCGTTTTTGCAATCACTGCCGCTTGATAATATTGATTAGCAGATTCAAAAATTGTACTAGCTTTAGGGGCTTCACTCATCTTCTCAAAATCCATCTCAACTAAAAATACCAACACATTTGGATGATTTAATTTGATCCTTTCAAATCGACCTTTATGACTATAAACAAACTTTTCTTCAAGGTATGTACATCCTACGGCAACAGCACCAAGTTTAGTTACAATTTGTTTTAAAACTTTTGTATTCGATTTAGTATTTTTCAATAATTTAACAAACTTGTTGACAATTTTGTTATCAATTGTAATATCTTCGATTGAATCAAATAATTGTATAGCTCGTTCAGAATAATCAGCACTGTAATATTTACTCTTATTATCCAATAGTGGTGGAAGGCTTCTAATATTATCATCTTTTTTCTTTAATTCCGGATTGTTTGAATAATATTGTTCATACGCATTTGTATTTGGCGTACGAGCCATACGAGCAAACATCGTATCACGTTCATCAACTTGTTGATTTGGTATTGGGACCGTTTTTGATTTATTTATGTGGAATAATCTCAATTATAAACCATTTAATTTGTTAAATTTACTCATTCAAGTTGGTGTACTCGAAACTGTATATTAATAAAATTTTGCTGCAAGGAGTGTATATTTTGAATGAAACTATTGATTTAATTAACAATCGACGTTCTTTACGATCTTATGATAAAAGATTAATCTCAGAAGAAAATAAAAATTTAATTATCAATTCCGCAATGCGATCTCCTACAGCAGGCAATATGATGTTATATTCGATAATTGAAGTTGCAGATCAAGGGATTAAAGACAAACTTGTGAAATCTTGTGATAACCAACCGTTTATCGCAAAAGCACCATTTGTATTATTATTTTTAGCTGATTATCAAAGATGGATGGATTATTTCACAGCTTGTGATATCAACTCATATCAGAAAGATGAAAATTTACCAAATAGAACCCCTGAAGAGGGAGATTTTCTGTTAGCTTGTTGTGATGCTTTAATTGCTGCCCAAACTGCCGTTATTGCTGCAGAATCAATTGGAATTGGTTCTTGTTACATTGGTGATATAATGGAAAATTATGAGTTTCATAAGGACTTATTCAATTTGCCAAAATATACATTTCCTATAACTTTATTGTGTTTTGGTTATCCTAAGCAAAAATCTTATAATAAAGAATTAAAACCGAGATTTTCACAGCAATACATTCATTTCAAGAATGAGTATAAAAGGTTCAACAATGATGATTTTGAAGAAATGTACAAAATGCGTGAATTAAATCATTATAAAGCAAATGCGGTTAATTTTGGACAGCATATGTACTCCAAAAAATTTGTAGCTGATTTTACAGTAGAAATGAATAGGTCGGTTAAAAAAGCAATTAAAGAATGGTTTTTATGATAGAATAGATAATTAATTTTCTATGATAATCCTCAATATTACAATAGATTAATACTAGCTCAAGTCAACTTGTAGTTTCAATGGTTTAATAGGCAGTTTATTTTTTGATTAAATTAAGTTCCTCCGCTTTTTTGTAATTATTTCTGCAGCTTTAATAATAGGATATGCGGTTGGTGGTGCTGTCAAGAGAGGATGAGTAGCAATTTGGGCAGTTAAAATAGAAATTATCAACATGTGATTCTCAATTGCAACTCCAATAAGGTTTATTAACTCTCCTGTTCCTGTTCCACCAATTACTTCCCCTCCAATTATTACTCCTGATTCTTTTGTTGCAATTAGTTTTACTATTTGCTTATGTGCCCCCGGAAGAGTCCCCGGATGTTTGTCAACTCCCTCAAATGTTCCTGTAACGATTTCGAATCCTCTCTCAATAGCCATTTTTTCAGTTAAACCTGCAGCGCCAAAACCAATATCGCCTAAAGCGGTGCAAAACATTGCAATGGTTCCGGTAAAAGTTTTTAATGCTGAAAGTTTATAGAGATTCATACTCGCTACCCTTGCTTCTGAACAGGCAGTAGAAGCAAGCATGTAACCTCTTTGTTGTTGTGTAAGAAAACTTTTCTTTTCGGCACAATCGCCCACGGCTAATATATCAGGATTGCTAGTTCTCATGTATTCATCGACACAGATGAATCCCTCACTGCATGTTTTTAATCCTGCTTTTTCAGCGAGTAGTATATTGGGAGTATAGCCCATTGCTAATATGACGGCATCGGCTTCAAGTTTACTACCATCATTTAGAAGGACACCTTCAACTTTTTCAGTTCCAAGTACTTCTTTAATACCATCACCTGTTTTAATTTTAATACCCCTAGATGCTAGAACTTCTTCTGCTCTAATTGCTAATTCGTCATCAAATGGAATAGATAATATATGAGGTAAAATTTCAACTATCGTTACATTTTTAATACGTTTATTTATCTCATCTGCCATTTCAACACCAATAAAACCACCACCGATAACAACTACTTTGTTACAATCTTTAAGCTTTGTCAATATATCATCTATTACTACCTTATCTTTTGGTATTGTAAATACATTTTGTAAATGTCCACCTTTTAACCATTTCGGTTTGACCGGACTTGACCCAGTTGCAAGTATGAGTTTTTCAAATATTATGTCTGTTCCATCGGAAGTTTTGCAAATCTTATCATTTTGGTCTATTGAAATTGCTTCATCAATTTTTAGCTGTATATCATTATCAGATAAAATTGCATCAGAAATTAAATTCTTTTCACTATTGTCTAAAGACCCAAATATATAAGGGATTCCGCAAGGTACTAACACTTCTTTATCTTTACGGAGGACTAAGAACTTCTTGTCCGGATAAAAAGATTTACCTGTTGTTGCAGCAACCACTCCGGCTGCACTGCCACCGATTACTAATACATCTGTTTTAACTTTCATTTTATTAATTCCATTATTATTATTATTATTTATATTTTCATTTAAAAAGATATCTACAATTATTAGATAATCTCTCTTGGTTTAATTTTTTATATGATTGAGAATTTCACTTACTTGTTTACCGGGTTTATGTTCCATTTTTATACCGGCAAGTAATAATATTTGTGCTGCTTGAGTACTATAATTTCCACAGATTAGTTTTTCAACACCTTGTTGGATTAAAAATTGTGAACAAAATATTTCCGCACCGTTTATTGTCTTATTGTACATATTTGGAATAAAACTGTATTGTTCCTTATTTATTATTAGAAAATAATTAGTGTGCTCTATATCTAAGGCGACGAGTGATTGAAAATTATCTTGATCTGTAGTTATAGCAATTTTCATTAAGAGATTATTTAGTTATTGTTATAATACTTAACGCAAAAAATGTGCCAATGTTTGTATTGTCTATAAGATTATGATAATACTATTGTTATAAGTAATGTTGTTGCGATGTATATAGTGCAATAATGCAATAATAATAGTGTATAATGCAATACTGCATTATTGCAACATTAATATATTAAACTACTATGTAGTTAATCGTCGATTATAATCTGCTCAAAGTATTTTGCAGGTTTCCTAAGTGTTTTTATTTGTTTATACTCACGAATAATAAAATAGTATAAAACGACCCCTATTGAATACATCACAGCTGTAAGAAAAAATATTTTATAGTATTCAAAATTCATTTCTCGTAAATACTGAAATATTTTTGCGCTAACAAACCACGTAGCACTCCAAATGCTAGAATTAACTGCACTTATCAATTCCTGATTTTTTTCACCTACGTATTTCATCGTTAATTCACTTGTTATTGGAGATGAAACTTGCATCATTGGTTGTCTAAAAATATATGCTAAAATTGCCACAAAAATGATACCTTCGATTGTGGAAAATAATTCGGTAAAAACCAGAATAATTAGTAAAACTATTCCAATTGCTTGCGTTAAAATGATTGAAATATTATATCCGTACTTCCTTTTTAAAGTGGGAGCTAATAATAGTGCTATAAAACCCATCGCTGAAGCGAAACTACCTAATAGTCCAAATTGAGCGGAATCCATTCCAAAAATTGAATAGAAGAAAAGGTTAATATATGGAATTGTTAATCCCGCACCAATTGCGATGAGCATAGTTGGCACAATAGCTTTAATAATTAGGAACCAATCGTAGTCTAATAATAATGTTGAAAAATTACTTTTAAATTCAGAAGACGACGACCTCGGCTTACTTTCCTTCATACTACTAATAAGAAAGAATCCTGAAAAACTAATTATTATAAACAATAATATTATATGATACTCATCCCACGGAAATGTTATTCCAAATAAGGAAAAACTCTCTATTTTTGTAAGGATATTAATAGATATTCCGGTTACAATAATTGCAAGTGACCAAACGGAAAAATTTAAGGTAATAGCCTCTGAAAGAACTGATTTTGGTGTTGTTCTCATCAAATAGGGTAGAGTACATACTTGATATAACATTAGTCCTAATCCCCATGACATGAAGCTGAGCTTTATTAAAAATGGATTACCCATTTTGACAGACTCAATCATTAAAAATGCTGCAAATGGAATTAATATTGATGCAGTGATAAAATAGGGTTTAAGGGGTTTCCCCTTAATAAATATTCCAAATGGAAATGCAAATAGCAATACACCAAGAAATCTATATGATGTGAAACTTCCAATTTGATTGTCGGCAAACCCCATTTTTCGTAAATAAATGTTTAATATCAGAATAAAAGAACCATTTACTAAATTTAGTAAAAAAACTCCACTAATCAACCGAAGAGTAGAGGGTGGTATCTGTTTATATCTATTTAGTAATATTTTTATTGAATTGAACATTTATTTGATATGACTTGATTTGGTGGAGAAAGTTACAATTATTGTTCATTTAAAATTGAAAATATTACTCCATCTTAATAAATTATTTTATTAAGTTCATTAGTATTTACATTAAATGAAATAGTTTTTAAATAGTTTTAATCGGAAATTGTATGAAACCATCCCTTAATTATAAAGATATATCGTTAGTACCGAGGAATTTATCTCAAGTAAAAAGCAGACAAGAAATTGATATGTCGCTTAGTCTTAGCAATAATAGCAATAAATATAAAATAAAAATACCTGTTTTACCTGCTCCAATGGACACAATATGTAGTGCAGAAATGTGTAGAAGACTGGC
>Ga0190293_1000497_pt1 | contig 13994 bp, 10 predicted proteins | sample 48693001_MG_FD_161671 | JGI IMG/M metagenome (GOLD analysis project Ga0190293, IMG submission 161671) | Hydrothermal vent microbial mat bacterial communities from Southern Trench, Guaymas Basin, Mexico - 4869-30-0-1_MG | ecosystem: Environmental > Aquatic > Marine > Hydrothermal vents >... | reverse complement strand
TTTGCTGTTTTTATTTTTGACTTCTTATCTTTAAAAGATGCTGTGAAAGATCAGAATGATATAATTCTGGAGTTGGGATATTCTCCTGCTTCACTTTTTTACAAGTTTGTTCGAAGGGGAAGATCAAAGATTGTTACGAATATGGATGGCCTTGAGTGGAAGAGGGATAAGTGGGGTTATCTGACCAGAAAACTTCTAAAACATTGTGAAAAAAATGCAGTAAGGCGAAGTGATGCACTTATATCAGACAATATTGGAATTCAAGATCACTTATATAGTGAATACAATGTAAATAGTTGCTTTATTCCTTATGGAGCTGAGAAATTGACCTCACCTGGTGATCCGATACCTGGAAATTTAAACTTGAAAAAAGGTGAATACTTTCTCTCCGTTGCAAGACTTGAGCCGGAAAATAATATTGAAATGATTTTAGACGGGTATAAACGGTCTGAATCAAATTATCCATTTGTTGTAGTAGGGCCGTTAAATACAAGTTATGCCGGATTCCTGATGAAAAAATACAGGAATGAAAAAAAAATAAAGTTTATGAATGGGATCTATGATAAAAGAGTCCTGGATAATCTAAGGTGTCATTGCAGATTATACTTTCATGGCCATTCTGTAGGAGGGACAAATCCTTCACTGCTTGAAGTGATGTCTTGCGGAACTCCAATTGCTGCTCATGACAATATATTTAACAGAAGTGTATTGGGTGATGCTGCCTATTTTTTTAAATCTTCAGAAGACGTATCATTGAACATTATAAATAAGGACGTTGAAGTTTGTAACAAATTCTCAGATATGAATATTAAAAAGGTCAAAAATGTGTATAATTGGTCAAAAATAACTGACTCCTATTTAAAATTATTCCTTGAAATTACTTAAAAAGGGAAATAATAGCTAATATTTTGATATAATCAGATTAAGGACTTTTAATATTCAGAGTTGTAAATCGAATAATACTGAAAAACCCTGATTTGTAGAATTAAAAAGTATAAATGCACGCAATTGAGCAGGAGGATATTTTTTCTTAGAGGGGAATCCGGGAAAAAAATATGGTCAAAGTAAGATGATTAAGCGAGTACTATCCACTTCATTTCATTCGATAATTTCAAGATTTTTTATAACGGCTACAAATCTTTTTTTAGTTTTCTTTATTTCAAAAAATCTGGGAAAGGTCCAATTAGGTACCTATGGAATTGTTTTCTTCTTCTTCATGTTCTTTGCATTAATATTTTCAGTTTCTCTCTTATTAAGCAGGAATCTGATTGTTGCAGCATTCTCCCCCGAATTTCTCCATGATACCGGCAAATATCTTTTCTATTTTTCATTTATTTTAATTTTCAGATTCTTTTCATTCTCTACAGGTATTATTCTTACTTCTGCAGATGCTCAGAAGACCAGGTTTAATATAATGTTCACTGCTTCAATAATAATGATTGCTCTTGACATAATTCTCGGATCTCAACTTCAAGTGACAGGTATGATTATTTCAAGGGCAGTTACAGAAATATTTATATTTTTTATTTTTGGGTACTATGTAAACAGGATCATTTCCAGATACGATGTAATTAGACATACATGAAAATCCTGATTGTACATATTTCTGCTGTATCTCCCCAATGCTTAGAAAGAAAATGGAAAAAAGGTTATAATATAAACGTAATGGAAAAGAAGTGTTCAATCATAAGATTTTAAAAAAGATAGATTCGGTGTAAAATAGGAAGAAATGAAAATATTAATTACAGGGACAGCCGGATTCATAGGGTATCATCTTGTAAAGAAGCTTGCCGGAAAGGATCTGGAAATAGTTGGAATAGACAATATTAATGATTATTATGACGTCAATCTGAAATATGCCCGGTTGAAAGAGACAGGGATACTTAAAGAAAGGATCGAAGATGGCAAAGTTGTAAAGAGTGAGATATTTCCGGATTATTCTTTTATAAAGATGGACTTAAAAGATAGTGCCGGAGTCAATGATATTTTTAAAAAAAATAAATTTGACATGGTTTGTCACCTTGCTGCACAGGCAGGTGTAAGATATTCGATTGAGAATCCAAAAGCATACATTGAGAGTAATCTTAACGCCTTTGCAAATATTCTTGAAGGAGTACGGAATTTTAAGACAGGGCACCTTGTCTATGCCAGCAGCTCTTCGGTTTACGGTTTGAATGAAGCCATGCCGTTCTCGACCCATCACAATGTCGATCATCCGGTAAGTTTGTATGCCGCGACCAAGAAAGGAAATGAGCTTCTTGCACACAGTTATAGTTATCTCTATGGGATACCGGTTACTGGCCTCCGGTTCTTCACTGTTTACGGGCCATGGGGGCGGCCTGACATGGCTTTGTTTAAATTTGTCAGGAATATTCTTGAGGGGAATCCGATCGAAGTTTACAATTTCGGGAAAATGGAGAGGGATTTCACATACATAGATGATATTGTACTCGGTATCGAAAAAGTTTTATCCATACCTCCGAAAGGGAATCCAAACTGGAACGGAATGCAGCCTGATCCTTCATCCAGCACATCTCCCTACAAAATTTATAATATCGGAAATGGCAAACCGGTAAAACTGATGGATTTTATCAGTGTAATGGAAAAAACACTTGGAATAGAAGGGGAAAAAAAATTGATGCCCATCCAACCTGGAGATGTTAAGAAAACCTGGGCAGATACGGCAGATCTCGAGAGAGATACAGGATATAAACCTTCCACCCCTGTTGAGATTGGAGTCAGGAATTTTATAGATTGGTATCGGGATTTTTATAATTTCAGAAATGATGGCTGATCAAATAGTGAACAGGTAACAATTAAATGAATGGAATAAGACGTTCATTCTTCTATATTTTCCTGTTTTTTGATGCGCTAATCCTTATAGTCACTTTTTCAATTGCAGATATTATTTCAAGAAGCAGACTAAATGAAAAAATTCTGAATGAGATCGGGAACCCGGGCCTCTCCGAAATATTTACAATTCTTATATTTATTATTGTCTGGTTCTTTTCAGCGAGGATAACTTCACTCTATGATGAATTGAAAAATTTCAACTTCGGGTCAGAATTTTTTACTCTTCTACAGAATATATCAATTCAATTAATTGCCGGAGTGGCTGTTTTTTTCTCTTTGAAAGATATGCTGTTGTCCAGATATTTCCTGATGGCCTATTTGATCCTGGTATTTTCAGGGACACTTTTTCTAAGAGTTGTGTACAGATATGTAAAGAGATTGTTGATAAGACAGGGGAAATTAAGGAAAAATGTTCTATTAGTAGGTGATAGTGATTTCGGGAATAATTTGTTTGGTACACCGGAACGGTCAGCAACAATGGGCTATAACATAACCGGATATATTGCTGACAGCCCTGACACTGATAACCCCGGATATCTTGGGACTTTTTCCGATATTGGCAAAGTGATTACTGAGTACAATGTTGATGAAGTATTGATCACTTTAAGTACAAAAGACTCAGAAAAGCTCGATAGTATTATTGCAACTCTCTCGGCATTCCCTGTCCGTGCAAGGGTAATACCTGAATATTTTAAATTTATTTCAAATAAATATCAGATCTCATTTTTCAATAATGTCCCCGTAATAGATATAAGGAATGATCCGCTTGATGAACTCCATTGGCGCCTGATAAAGCGGGGATTTGATGTTTTCTTTTCAATTATGTTCATTCTGTTGATTTACTCATGGCTCGGCCTTCTGATATCAATTGGTGTTAAAATAAGTTCTAAAGGCCCTGTTTATTTCAAGCAGGAGAGGTGGGGGCGAAAGAACAAGCGGTTTACTTTATTTAAATTCAGGTCAATGGTAAAAGACAGCAGCGATCTGGATGGCGAGGGAAAGTTTGTACAGGCGACCAAAGAAGATACTCGTATTACTCCATTCGGGAAGTTTCTAAGGAAGACAAGCCTTGATGAACTGCCGCAGTTTTTTAATGTACTTTTTGGAGACATGTCCGTGATAGGGCCAAGGCCTCATGCTGTCCCCATGAATATTGAATCGAAGGATAAGATAGAGAACTATATGCTGAGGCACCTTGTTAAGCCCGGGATAACCGGGTGGGCCCAGGTGAACGGATACAGGGGTGCAACTTTAAATAAAAAAAGGCTTGAGCGGAGGATTGAATTTGATATGTTCTATATTGAGAACTGGTCCTTCTGGTTTGATTTGCGGATCATCTTCCTTACAGTCTGGCAGGGTGTGAGGGGAGATCCGAATGCATATTAACAAAACTGATCTGATATATTATATTTTTGCGTCACTGGCCTTAGTACTATCATTTTATATTATTGTATTTCACATAGGTTTTATATTTCTTCCTGTTACTTTCCTGATTGCAGGAGCTGCAATATCATTACTTCCGGGTGGGAACGGGTTGAAAGTTTTCTTTTTTCTACTCCCTCTGATCAATTCTCTTCCTGCACTATTTTTTAACGGTTATCCATTCAATCTGATGGCGATCGTTTTATTCTTTCTGGCGGGTGTGGTCGCAGGATCATTACTGAAGGGTGTTAATCCCGGTTTTAAAGATTTCAACTGGGCATCTTCTTACCTTATATTCCTATCGATCTTATGGATATCATTTGTTTTTGTTTTATTAAGGTGGTCGAATATTTTTATGCCTTCCGGAGCATTTTTAGCCGATACACCTGTCGGCCCGGGAGTTCCTCAGAGCCCCAGGGTCTCTTTTGCTGTTATTTTCCCGGTCATTACAATATTTCTTTTTTCTTTGACCCCTTTTACTGCAGCTTTGATCAGAAAATATTCCTTGAAAAAAGAACAGATATTCAGACTGATCATCTTCGGGTATTCCTTTTCTTTTCTCATTGCTTTGTATCAGAAATTAATTGATAAAGGGTTCCTGTCCCTTGTATGGTGGGGGGAAAAATTGAATCGGTACAATGGGGGATTCTCAGATTTTAACGGGTTCGGGTTCTTCGGAGGAGTCCTGTTTCTATACTCCTCTCTGGCATTAATGAACTCTCCTGATGATGGAGCAGGGAAATGGTTTGGCAGAAACCGTACTTTTTTGATTTTTGCTGCTCATATTTCTTTCTTCGGAATAGTTTTATCCGGAAGCCGCACTGCGTTTATTTTTGTGATCTTTGCATTTATATATTTGATGTTCAGTAGAGTAAAGAACACCATAAAGATTATAATTCCTTCATTGTTTATCGTTATACTGCTTTTTTCCGGAGGAGAACTAGTAAAAAGACTGGAAAAAGCATTTGATTCTCCCAGTATTGGTAAAGGGAATACGCGTTTTATAAAAGTCATTGATGGTTTTTCAAACGGAAGAGTCCGGATGGTTGAAACCTCCATACAGATAGTTAAAAAATACCCGGTTTCGGGTATTGGAGCAGGCAATTTCATTTTTCATCTGAAATTTCTGAAACATGGAGAAAAATTTCTTGAAGACCTTCCACTTAACCAATACCTCCTTTTCCTGGACGAAATTGGAGTTATCGGCCTTTTATCTTTCCTGCTTTTTATTTTTATTATAATAAGGGGGAGATATAAGGATATGTATTTCAAGATGCTTATGGTTGTTTTACTTGTTATGCTTGTCGGTAATTCTTTATGGCTGCCTGAAATATTTATCCTGTTCTGGATACTTGTTATATCTGTAACGGGGCCTCCAGAACTTAAACAATTTGATATAAAGAAGTTTAAACCTGTTATATATTTATTGTTAATAATTTTTGTTCTATCAAATATCGTTTCTTTTAATTCTCTTCACCCGTCAAAACTAATGTCAATTCGGGGACTCCCCTATGACTTTGGTTTCTGGACGGAATCTGCTAATTCAGGATTCCGCTGGACAAAGACTAATGCAGGGGTGTTATTGGAAATAGATGAGAGCGGAGTTTGCGGCCCTATAAAATTTTTCTGTGGAGCTCCTCTTGGTAATATTCCAGGAAAAATTCAAATTTTAAAGATATTTAAAAATGGTAAGCCTGCAGGTACAAAGAGTTTTAATTCAAATGAAGAACACCTGTTTTATATTAAAGGTGAACCAGGAGAAAAGTTTTTTCTCGGAGTTGAAGTTGATCCTGCTTTTAATTTGAAAAAAATGGGTATTAGCCCGGAATCGAGAGATCTTGGCGTTCAGTTCTTTCCTGTTGCTGATGAGCTGTGAGAACTCCTGTCTATCTTTACATTAAAGGCACATCCGCCAGTAAATGCTGATATTAATGTGAATACTCCCAGAAATCCGACCCAGTTCCTGTAGTAAATCCCGAGCCCGATAGCCAGTAGTGAAAGTGCTATTCTTGTATATTTTATAATTGGATTTGTATTACATGCTTTCATAATTATTAATTATATTTCAACCAGGCTTAGAAATCAATATGGTTTATATGATGTGATTGTATGTTATTTGGTGAACTTAATTTTAAGTTCCTCCAATTGTTTTTCCGAAACTGAGGACGGGGAACCGGTCAGCAGGCAGAGAGATGAAGTGGTCTTCGGGAATGATATAACTTCTCTGATCGATTCCTCTCCGGTCAGAAGCATAATTATCCTGTCCATACCCAGTGCTATTCCAAGATGGGGTGGTGCCCCGAATTTCAGAGCATTGATGAAAAATCCGAATTTTTCATCGATCTCCTCTTCGGAGAGCTTTAATAATCTGAAGATCTTTTTTTGAAGGTCTATATTGTTGATCCTCCTGCTGCCGCCACCGATCTCTACTCCGTTCAGGACCAGGTCATATGCGATCGAGTTTACTTTAAGAGGATCGGAATCAAGGAGGCCGATCTCATCGAGTTTTGGTGATGTGAATGGATGATGGTTGGAGTCAAACCTCTGTTCGTCTTCATTATAGAAGAACAATGGGAAATCCACTACCCATAAAAATTCAAGTTTATCTTTATCTATCATATCTTTGCCAAGATATTCTCTCAGCCTTCCCGTGAGGCTCAATGCCTGCTCTTTCTTGCCTCCTATCAGGAAAACAATATCACTCTCCCCGACAGATTCGGCTTTAAAGAATTTTTCTATGGACGAGCTGTCAATTTTTAAAGAAGATTTGAACCCCTCTTCACCTTTTTTCATCCATATGGCTCCTGCTCCACCCAATTCTCTTATATACTCGTTTATATTATCGAGTCTTTTTCTGGAGTATCCTGATCCATTTTCAAGCACGAGACCTTTTACAACATCTCCTTTACTTAAAATTGAGTCAAGAATATTTGATCCCAGTGATCCCGAGTTTGATGTAAAGTCCCTGATCTCAAGAGGAATTCTCAGATCAGGTTTGTCGGAACCGTATTTTTCCATTACCTCTTCATAAGTTTTTATAAGAAACTTACCTCTGATATCTTTTCCATTGATAGAAAAAATATTTTTTATCATACCTTCGATGATTTCAAAAAGCTCTTCAGGCTCACCAAAGCTCATCTCTATATCGATCTGGGTAAATTCCGGTTGTCTGTCTGCTCTGAGATCTTCATCCCTGAAGCATTTTACTATCTGATAATACCTTTCAAATCCGGATATCATCAATAATTGTTTGAACAGCTGCGGGGATTGAGGAAGAGCGAACATTTTCCCTTTGTAAATTCTGGAGGGGACCAGATAATCACGGGCTCCTTCCGGTGTGGCTTTAGTAAGCATGGGTGTTTCAATATCAAGAAATCCCTTTGAGTTCAGATAATTTCTGACATTAAGATTAACTTCACTTCTGATCCTGAAATTTTTCTGGAGTTTACTATTCCTGAGATCAAGATATCTATACCTGAACCTGAGTTCTTCAGAAACATCATCATTGTTTTCGGGGAAGAATGGTGGGAGTTCTGATGAATTCAGAATAGTGATATCTTCCGCAATTAATTCGATATTGCCTGTAAACATTTCAGGGTTCGGATTAGATCTTTTTATCACCTTCCCCTTCACTGCGATGACATATTCATTGTTGATCTCCCTGATCAATTCCTTTTCAGCAAAGTTTTCATTGATGACGATCTGAAGTATTCCCTCTCTGTCTCTGAGATCGATAAATGTAAGTCCGCCAAGTTCCCTTTTTTTATTAACCCATCCGTAAACTATAATTTCTTTGTCGAGATATTTCTCGTTTATTTGTCCGCAATATAGATCTCTCTTTAGCAATTTTTCTTCAGCCATTTGTCCAGGTCCTCCCTTCCTATTTTGATCTGTTCTCTCGTTTGCATATTTTTTATCGAAATTTCATTATTTGCAATTTCATCTTCTGCAAGGATCAGTGTGAAATCTGCACCCAGTTTTATCCCTTTCTGAAGTTGTTTGCCAAATTTTTTTGATGAATAATCCTGGTAAATTATATAACCTTTCTTCCTTAATTGATTTGAAAGTTTGAAAGCTTCGGCCATTGCATCGTCTCCCTGATAAGCAACGAACAATTTCTTTGTATCATCAGAAGGGGGAGTATCCATATTGAGAAGAATTCTTTCAATGCCTCCCGAGAATCCTATTCCGGGCAGGTCCTGCCCTCCGAGTTCTTTTACAAGATTGTTATATCTTCCTCCGCCGAGAATGGCATTCTGGGCACCCAGCTTTGAAGATGTAATTTCAAAAGCAGTTTTTGTGTAATAGTCCAGCCCCCTTACCAGTTTCTTGTTTTCAGTGAAATCCATCCCGAGCAATTGAAGATTGTTCTTTACTTCTTTGTAGTGTGAACTGCAATCTTCACAAAGGTGATCTGTGATATTAGGCAGGTTATCAGCGAGGGATATACATGATTCGACCTTGCAGTCAAAAATTCTCAATGGATTGGTGTCTATCTTTCTCTGACAATCGGTGCAGAAATGTTCTTTGTTTTTTTTTGCTTCAATTGTCAGCTTTTCAAGGTAACCGGGCCTGCAGTCTGAACATCCTACAGAGTTAATATAAAGTTTCATGTCGGTTACATTAATTGTATGTAAAAAATCAATTGCAGAAAAAATCACTTCAGCATCAACATAAGGGGAATTATCTCCAAACACTTCAACACCAAATTGATGGAATTGTCTGTATCGTCCTTTCTGGGGCTTGTCATATCTGAACATTGGGCCGATATAATAGAATCTGTGAGGGAAGAGCTCATTCATGAGATTGTGTTCGATCAAAGACCTGACAACAGAGGCCGTGTTCTCCGGGCGGAGTGTCATACTCCTCCCGGCCTTATCTTCAAATGTGTACATCTCTTTCTGAACAACTTCAGTTTCGTTTCCTATCCCTCTTGAGAATAGTTCACTTCTCTCGAATATGGGAGTTCTGATCTCGCTATAGCTGAACAGCTTGAAGTATTTTTTTATACGATCTTCAAAATATTGCCATTTTTCAATTTCAGGAGAATAGATATCTTTTGTTCCCTTCGGTGCATTTAATTTATTCATAGGTACCCCAATGATTTTAATATATCTTGATGTATCCTTTTCCTCTTTCCGATCTTACCCTTTGTTGCAGTTATGGATCTTGAGATACTGAGGATAGATTTTAATAATTTTGATCTTGAATTTGCGGAAATGTTCTTGTTGTTGGTAATAGTGCCTGAAGGGTCATTTTCCAGATCGATGTATTCTGTTCTGTTTTCTGATCTCCCGGGATAGAATATTATCTGGTTGGGATATTCGATCACTGAGAATGCATCGAAATATGCTTCGGGAGAGAATGTTTCCAATATGAGTTTTCTATCACCTTTTGAAGACATAACAGAGCTACCCTGCATGAATTCAGGTTTCTTTATTCCTGCCATTTCAAGGATTGTCGGCGCTATGTTCAGATTGGATGTCAGATCGCTCCTTATCTCTCCTTTTTTGATCCCCTTTCCATATAAAATAAATGGAACATGTGAATATATCTTATTCAGATAATGGATGTGGCCGTAATTGTCAAGGTATTCTCCAAACCCTTCACCATGATCTCCTACCACCAGAATAATTGATCTGCTGAGGATTTTTTCTTTTTTCAGAAAATTAATAAGTTCTCCGATCTGATGATCCAGATATTTTACACTTTCCAAATATAGTTTCTTCTTACTGCTGTTATCCTCATTAAGAGAGTATAAAAAGCTGAGATTCACTCTTGCAGGCTTTCCGCTATTATTAATGATTGTAAAAACAGATTCAAGGTCCTCTGAAAAGTAATCTTTCGATTTATTTCCCTTCAAACGCAAGTTACCCGGATAAATAACTTTAATGTTCTCCGTGTCCTCCGGTTCAAAGATGAGATCCGAATAGGTTATACCGGTAATGGTTAATCCGGGGTTACTATCTATCTGTGATGCTATCTTTGATATGAACTTTATTTTTGTCTCACCGGGCTTAAGTTCGATACTCTTTTTCACAAGAGGATAAAGGCTGTTGCTGATCGAAAATATATTAGTACTTTCTGACCATATCTCAAATTTACCGTCAAAATAGGGAGGAAAATATGGTTCGTGAGGATCAGAATAATGGGCCCATATAAATGATCTTTCGCTTTTCATATCTTTTATCAGGGGGAAAAGGTCCCGGTTAACTTCTTCTGCTGATTTTGTCCATACGGATGGTGAAAAATTTTCAATATACTTATCAAACCCCCTGTCCAGGCCAAAATCGGTTTTAAGGACTCCGAGTGAAATTACTGCTGCTGTCCTGAATCCGTTTTTTTTCATTAATTGTGTCAGGGATGGATGCCGGGAGTTGTTAACCTGCCCGTTATTATATAACCGGAGATCATGGGGATATTGTGAATAGAACATTGAAGTGTGTGAAGGGAGAGTGATCGGAATGACCGAATAGCAATTTTTGAAAGTTGTTCCTCCGGATGAAAGTGACGCAATATTAGGTGTGTCAGTGTTCCCGGTGCTGTAATTAACAGCATCAGCTCTCATCGTATCAATTGTTATGAGAAATATGTGCGAGGCCTTGCTGTTTTTGCATCCGGTTAATAAGAGAATTAGTGTAAGAACAATTATCAGCTTTATGAACTTCATTTGCTGAAACCTTCTTTCATTTTCTCATAAACATGGTAAATATCATAAGATACTACTTTAGTGTCACCTATCACACCCATATAGTTGGCATCACCGTTCCACCTGGGGACGACATGAAGGTGGGTGTGTTCTTTGATCCCTGCTCCTGCCGCTCCGCCTATATTCATCCCGATATTGAATCCGTCGGGGGAGAAATTTTTTTTCAGTATACTTATTGCTCTGTTCATCAAATCCCATAATTCAGTGGAAGATTCCGGAGATATCTTTTCCGGGGAATTGATATGATCGTAAGGAACTATCATAAGGTGTCCTGAACTATAAGGATATTTGTTCAATATCACAAAAAATTCATCACCCAGATAACAGATCAGAGAATCCCTGCTCAGATCTTTCGGGATTTTACAGAATATACAGCCTTTTTGTTTGCCAGAACTGGAAATAAAATCCCATCTCCACGGTGCTGACAGAAATTTCATTTCTTTTTGTCTAGTGCACTCTCAAAGAGATCTCCTACGGTAGTAACCGATTCACTTTCGGACTTGCCATATTTTTCAAGATCCTCTTTATCTTTCTTTCTTTTCAATTCTCTGAAACTCAGATAGACTCTTTTCCTGGTTCTGTCAGTAGATTGGACAACCACTTCATATTCCGTACCTGTCAGGAATTTTTCTTTAGCTTCTTCAAAAGTGATCTTTTTTTCATCTAACTCGCCAAGCCGGATGAAACCTTCAACAAATTCACTTATCTCACATCTGATCCCTGTTTCAGTAACAGCTTTGACCTTAACCTTAATTTTGTTACCGGGCCTATTTGTAGCAAAAAATTCATTCCACTTATCTTCATGAAGCTGTTTGTATCCAAGCTTTACTTTATAGTTCATGTCAAGATCATCACTGATGATCATTGCTTTGATTGTTTCCTTTTCTTTGAGGTAATCTTCAGGTGAGTCAATTCTAAAATAGCATATGTCAGATATTTTGATCACACCTTCTATCCCCTTTTCAAGCTCAACAAATACACGTGATTTGATTATCTTTTTAACAAGGCCTTCAACAATTTCACCCTTGTTATGATTTTCCATATATTTGAGCTCCGGCCTCATTCCGAGCTGTTTCAAGCCGAGCTTGATCCTTCTCTCTTCCGGGTTAAGCTCTATTACCTGAACCCACATCCTTTCTCCTACTCCCACATATTCTTCTACGGATTTTGGTTTCCCTTCCCAGGTAAGGTCTGATATGTGAAGTAATCCTTCAACACCCTCTTCGAGTTCGATGAAAGCTCCGAAATCTACAGTTTTCATGACTTTTGCCTCAAGGCGATGTCCTACGGGATATTTATCTTTAATATTAATCCATGGATCCTGATATTTTTGTTTCAGTCCGAGAGATACTTTGTTGTTCTCTTTATCAATGCTGAGAACTTTTACTTCCAGTTCATCATCTTTTCTCAGTTTTTCCTTAGGATGGTTAACTCTGCTGTAAGAGATATTATCCTTATGAAGAAGTCCGTCAATGGCTCCAATATTAACAAAAGCACCGTAATCTTCTATTCTGGTGACGACTCCTTTCAATAAGTCGCCTTCTTTTAGAGTGGAAAAGAGGATTTCCAGTTCCTTTGATCTCTCTTCCTCCATGAGGATTCTTCTTGATAATACTCCGGATTTTTCTTTAGGATTGAGCTTTACAACCTTGAAATCAAATTTCTTCCCGACAAGGCTGTTAGGATTTTTTATTTTTCTGATATCTGCCTGTGTCATAGGCAGGAACATTTCAGCCCCTGCATCAACTTTAAAACCTCTGCCATCAATGGAAACATTCAAGATCCTTCCGGGAATTGTTGAATTGTTATCATAAGCATCTGAGATCTTTTTCCACCCTTCAGCCCGATCCACATTCTTTTTTGAAACAATAAGATATCCCTGTTTCATGTTTACATTCTGGCATACAACGGTTACGCTATCTCCTATCTTATGGTTGAAGTTCCCTTCCCAGTCGAGAAGTTCTTCTTTATTTAATATCCCTTCTGTTTTCTGCCCGATATCCACTATAACATTATTATCAATAATATCGATGATAACCCCTTCAACATGACTGCTTTGTTTGATCGATTTGAGACTATATTCCTCCATCAGTTGGGAAAAATCTTCATTTTCCTGTTGGTCCTTTTTCTCTTTATTCTCATCCATTTTAACTCTCCTTTTCTGTTTTAAAATTTCTGAAGAAAACCTTTACATCCTCGATCTCTTCCGGTGGGGTAGATGCCCCTGCAGTTATACCAACAGAATTAAAGCTCTTATATCTGATTTCTAATTCAGGATCTCTTAATTCTCTGCTGTTTTCTATATGAAAGGTATTTTCATTTATTTTTTTTGAAATATTATACAATTTTTTTGTATTTGAAGAATTTTTTCCTCCAATAACAATTACAAAATCAACTTTCGGGGCAAGTTTTTTTACTGCTTCCTGCCTTTCTATTGTTGCGCTGCAGATCGTGTTGAATATCTCAACATGCTCTACACGGCTGACGATCTCACACATCATCATTTTAAAGAAGCCCGAATCAAGGGTTGTCTGAGCAACAACAGTTACAGGTTCTTCATGTTTTAAAACACTTAATTCTTCTATGGAGTTTACTACCAGGCTATTTTCGGCATAGCTTCTTATCGCCATGATCTCCGGGTGATCCTTGTTGCCAATTATTAAGATTTTATTTTTTGACAGATTAATTTTTTCAATTATTCTGTGTATCTTCTTCACAAGGGGGCAGGTTGCATCTACATAAAAGATATCTTTCTCTTTAAGTAATTCTTCATCACTTTTTAATATTCCGTGAGTTCTAATAATTAGTTTCTTCTTCTTATTTATACATTTCAGGTCATCAATGTAGTTGATACCTTTCTTCTTGAGATTGTTTAGAACTGTATTGTTGTGGATGAGCTGTCCGTAAATTTCAATGCTCTCATTACTTTCATGAAGTCGATCAATTATATTCAAGGCCCTTTTCACTCCAAAACAAAATCCAGCCTCATCAGCTGTATAGATTTTCATAG
>Ga0190293_1000495_pt1 | contig 14076 bp, 13 predicted proteins | sample 48693001_MG_FD_161671 | JGI IMG/M metagenome (GOLD analysis project Ga0190293, IMG submission 161671) | Hydrothermal vent microbial mat bacterial communities from Southern Trench, Guaymas Basin, Mexico - 4869-30-0-1_MG | ecosystem: Environmental > Aquatic > Marine > Hydrothermal vents >... | reverse complement strand
AAATGGTTTGGCCGATGTAGTGGCGGGTTTCTTGCGGACGGCGGAGAGCGGACAGCGGACAGCGGACAGCGCCGAGCTCCAAGTACCGAGTACTGCTTCCGGTTGTCAGTATCCTCGCGGGACACGAAGGGAGTTCCCATGACACCAGTGATTGAAACATCAGGGCTGACAAAGTTCTATGGAACAGCACCTGGAATCATCGATCTCGACCTTTGTGTTGAAGAGGGGGAAGTCTTCGGGTTCATCGGGCCGAATGGTGCAGGGAAATCGACATCGATCAGAGTCCTTCTGAACTTCCTGTTTCCCACCCAGGGATCTGGCACGATTCTGGGGCTCGACATCATCACGGGCTCGATGGAGATCCGGCGCCGCACGGGCTATCTCCCTGGCGATCTTTCGATGTACGACACGATGACTGCACGAGAGTTTCTCACCTACTTCGCCAACTTGCGCAAAGTCAACACACAACGCGAAATCGAGTCGCTCGCAGATCGGTTCGAGCTCAATCTTGACCGCAAGATCAAGGACTTCTCGACGGGAAACAGACAGAAGGTCGGCGTTGTCAACGCGTTCATGCACGAGCCTGAGCTTCTGATCCTCGACGAACCGACGGCTGGACTCGATCCGCTCATGCAACAGGAGTTCCAGGGCCTCATCAACGAGGTACGCGCCGAGGGGCGGACCGTCTTCCTCTCCTCGCACATACTCCCTGAGGTCGACCGGATCGCAGATCGCGTCGGCATCGTGCGTGAGAACCGTCTCATCGCTGTCGATTCCGTTGAGGCTTTCAAAGCAGAGGCTCGTTCGACAGTCACCATCCAGTTCACCGAACCTGTCAACGACTCCGTATTCGCGAATCTCAACGGGGTTCGTTCAACAGAGTCCCGCAATGGTGGATCTGTACTCGCGGTGACTGTCACCGGCTCCATTGACGCCGTGATCAAGGAAGCAGCGAAGCACGACGTCGTTTCGATATCGACTCGCGAAGGTGAACTCGAGGAAGTCTTCCTGTCCTATTACTCGGCTGATCCTGATGCTTCGTAACGTCTTCACGAAGGCGATATGGGATCACAGACGCTCGACGGTGTGGTGGGTCATGGGCTCGGCCGCGATCATCACCTGGGTGTCGTTGGTGTACCCCGTGCTACGCGATTCCGAGGAGATGAAGGGTTTCGTTGACGATCTGCCCTCAGGGATGCTTGCTGTCTTCGGCATCGACCCTGCCGTCTACCTCACAGGAGCGGGATTCCTCCAGGCTCAGTTCTTCTCGCTTTTCGGCCCACTGGTGATCATCGGTCTCGGGATCTCACTCGCCGTTGGTGCTACGGCGAAAGAGGAGAAGGACGGCACCATGGACATGCTCTTGTCTGTCCCCGTGTCGCGTGTGTCGCTCATCATGCAGAAGGCGTTGATGGTGGTGGTGCTCGTGGCACTTGTTGCCTTGACAATCGCTGGAACGATGCTCATCCTCAATTCCACGATCGACCTGGGCCTCAGCATCCAGGGCGTTGTTGCGGTCAACGTATCCCTGGCTCTGCTCGGCCTTGTTTTTGGTGGCGTCACGCTCTTCGTCGGGGCATTCTCAGGCAAACCTTCCGTGGCGATAGGCATCGGGATCCTCACGGCCGCAACAGCATGGCTCGTGACCGCCTTTGCGAATCTCTTCGATTGGCTCGAGGTTCCATCACGGCTGAGCCCGTTCACGTGGTACCTCGATGGGAGCCCATTGATCAACGGATGGACGACGGGGCAGGCCTGGTTGGCCATCACAGCGCTCGTGCTCGTTGGAGTCTCCACTCTTGTGTTCGGCCGCAGGAACATCGCCGTCGACCGAGCGATGATTCCGAGCATCTCGGGGCGCCGCGTGAAGAGCCGTTCCAAGAGGCAACGGACTCCGCGGCTTCTGCACGACGTCTTTGGCAAGTCGCTCTGGGATCGACGACGTTCGGTTTGGGGATGGGCTGGAGGTCTCGTGGTATTGCTACTGCTCACTTTCGCCGCATGGCCCACTTTCGAGAAGGACTCAGCCGCTATTTCTGGCATGATCAACGCGATGCCGAAGGAGATGTTCGCCATGTTCGGGATGACCGACCCCGGCTCTCTCGCGACGTCCGCAGGGTTCATATCCTCGCGAACGTATCAATCGGTCGGGCCGATCGTCATGATGGTCTTCGCGATAGGTGCTGTCTCAGGACTCGTCGCGAAGGAAGAATCAAAGGGGCAGCTTGACATGGTCCTGTCCAATCCTGTGTCTCGGCGATTGGTGCTCCTCGAAAAGGCGGGAGCTATTGCGGTGCTCGCGCTGATCATCGGCCTTACCCTCGCCGTGTTCGGTCTCGCAGGTAACGCGATCTGGGACACCGGCCTCAACGTCGCGAACGTATTTGCAGCCAACGCGGGCCTGGTCCTCCTGGCATTGTGCTTCGGCGGAATCGCCATTGCCGTGTGGTCCATCTTCGGATCGGGTCCCGCAATCGGCGTCACAGCAGCCATCGGGGCGACTGCCTGGTTCCTCAATGGCCTTGGAGCGATCGTCGACGGTCTCGCACCGCTGCGGATACTGTCGCCGTTCTACTGGTATCTCGGAGACACCGCCCCCCTGGCGAAGGGCTTCGAGCCACAGTATCTCCTGTTGCTCCTCGTGGCCATCGTCGGCACGGCATTTGCGACATGGAAGTTCGAATCCAGCGATCTCGCCGTCTAAGGATTGAGCCGCTTGGCCGCTCAGCGACCCAACGGACGCCCATGCTCGACCTTCGGCGCCTCGATGACAAGGGAGAACACCTCGGGAACGTCAACGATGAACGGACACTTGTCAAGTCCAACGCACGACGCCCCACATGCTGTTCCTGAGCAGGCAACAAGCTCCTCATCGACAGTACTGGCAGATCCCTTGAGCTTCCCCTTCGAAACGAGCACCCCGAGCATGCCATCGAGGGCGGAATCGGATATCCCGATCCGCGACGCGAGGTCCGATGACCGGATGGGACCTTTGACCGTGTGAAGCTCGTCCAGGAGGCGGTCGAGGATCGTCATCCGGCACCGACCACAAGGCCGACCTGGAAGACCGCTACGGCCATCGCCCATGCCAGGAGTGACTGACCGATGATGCTCATCCACATCCAGCGAACCCCGATTTCGTGGCGTATGGCAGCAACCGCAGCCATACACGGTGTGTAGATGAGGACGAAGACCATGAACGCAAGAGCCGCTAGGGCCCCATGGCCGCCACTGCTCTCCTCGAACCCGAGACGCAGTGAACCCATCAGTGTTGAGGACTCCGCTTCCGCCTCTTCGGTGCCAAGGTCGATCCCGACCATTGCAGGTATCGCTTTGGCAGCGTCGACTACCGCCGCTCCCAGGCCGACGCCAAGGTCACGGATAGATCCGAGGGTTGATATCGATTCAGCTTCATCCGCCTCGGCTACCTCCACGCCGTACACCTGAGCCATCGTCCCGATAACGACCTCCTTGGCGACGAAGCCGGACATAAGCGACCCCGTAGCCTCCCAGGACCCGAACCCTGCAGGGTCGAACACGGGAGCCACGGTTCCAGCAACTGCAGCGAATGCCGAGTCGCTGACATCCGTGTCCGCGAATGAGCCAGCACCGGACACCGGTATTGCCATGAGGAGCCACACCACCATCATCGTTACGAAGATGATCGATCCTGCGTCCTTGAGGAAGGCTTTGGCACGCACCCATGTGTGGAACCAGATCGAATGCACAGTCGGCATCCGATACGGCGGGAGTTCCATAATCGTTGGCGCGTGCCGGGTCACAGGGAGAGCGGTCCGCCTGAGAATGACTCCGATCACAAGGGCGACGACGATGCCCAGCAGGTACATGGAAAACACCACGAGACCCGCGTAACGCGGGAAGAAGATCGTGGACATCAACACGTACACAGGGAGCCGCGCTCCGCAACTCATGAACGGAACGAGCATGGCTGTCATGATGCGGTCACGTTCGTTGTCGAGCGTTCGTGTCGCATAGATCGCGGGCACCGTGCACCCGAAGCCGACGAGCATCGGCAGGAAGCTCTTGCCCTGGAGCCCCACGCCACGCATGAGCCTGTCCATCACGAACGCGGCCCTCGCCATGTACCCCGAATCCTCAAGGAAAGCGAGTGCCAGGTACAGAGAGAAGAGGACAGGAAGGAAGACCAGGATCGCTCCCACTCCTGCGATAGCACCGTCGACGATGAGGCTCTCCACCCATGTCCCTTCGAGGCCTATGGCAGACACGGCACTGGTCGCAAGGTCGCTGATGGGGCCTGAGACTGCGCCGTCGATCCAGTCGAGAAACGCTCCGGCGATGTCAGTTGTGATCTTGAAAACCACCCACATCGCCCCCAGGAAGATCGGGAGGCCGAGATACCTGTTGATGACGATCGCATCGATCCTGTCTGTCGCCGTCTTTTGGCGTCTCCCTCCGCTGTCGACAGACGATGCGGTGATCTCGTGGACGACGTCGTAGCGTCTGCCTGCTATTGCTGTGTCTATGCCGGGGCCGAGGCTCTCCCTGAGCTCGTCGCGTCGAGCCAGGAGCGCCTCTCCATCAACAGATCCGCCAAGATGCTCCTCTAGCCCCGGGTCGTTGTCGAGCAGTGCCACTGCAAGCCAACGGTGCGGGAAACGTTGTGAGACGTCCTCACTGTTGTTGATCTGAGAGGTGAGATCATCGATCGCGTCCTCAAGTTCCTCTCCGTAATCGATGCGGAACGTGTTCACGACGCTGGCTCCAGGGCTGCGAGGTGGATGAGAGCATCCTTGAGTCCGTCAAGGCCCTGCCTTTTGCGAGCAACTGTTGGCACAACCGTTACCCCGAGGCGCTCAGAGAGTGCAGCGACGTTGACGCTGACGCCGTGGGACTCAACAACATCCACCATGTTGAGGGCCACCAGTGCAGGAACACCGATCTCGAGGACCTGCACTGCAAGATACAGATTGCGTTCCAGGTTGGAGGCGTCGACGACGATAACGACCACATCAGGCTGACCAGATATCAGATAGTCGCGTGCGATCGCTTCCTCAGGGGATGCAGCATTGAGACTGTAGGTACCAGGCAGATCGACGATCTGAACGGTTGTTGGTCCATGTTCGAAGGATCCGTATGCGCGGGATACTGTCTTTCCTGGCCAGTTGCCCACGTGCTGACTCGAGCCAGTGAGGCCGTTGAACAGCGATGACTTGCCCGTGTTTGGATTCCCGGCAAGTGCCACAGCGATATCTCCAGGAACAGGCTCGGTAGCGGTGTTGTCACCGCAGTGGGCACGACCAGCCATCAGGTCTCTGCTCTCAGGAGGATCTCGTAGGCATCCACCTTTCGCATGGACACGCGTCCGCCCATGACGAAGAACTCAATCGGATCGCCAAGAGGTGCCTTCCGTACAGCCTTGACGATGTTGCCTGGGAGAAACCCCATCTCGAGGAGCCGTCGCGCGGGAGCGACATCGGTGTAGCCGGAAATGACGGCACTCTCACCGATTGCCAGGTCGCCAAGCGACCGCATTCCATTGTGCATCTCGTTCATGATTCCTCACGACGAATGTTACCACTATGTCGGTAGTGGTAACTGCCAAAACGCTGCGCTGAGAGCACCAATGGCAAGAACGAGCGGACAACTCACATCCCCTGGGAATGACCTCTTGATCGCCCCGGAGGTGTTTCTTCGTGGCCGCAGCCCACGGCCACGAAGAAACACCCTTCCGTTACTGCGACATGTCCGTCGTGACGAAGTACAGGTCATCAAGAAAACCGTTGTCGACGGGCGCCTCGTTCGAGCGGAACGTGATGATGTACAACAGGTCATCTTCGATTCCCGCGGCAACCTGCACGTATGCGACACGGCCGGTGCCGTCATCGTGTTCATAGGTGACCATGAAGACACCAAGCTGCTCGGCGAAGGGAACGGTTTCATGATTGAAGTTCTTGAACGCACTCCCAAGTTCGCCTGTGAGAGAGCTCGTAATACACTCCCTCTCGCTTCTCAACAGTTGCTCGAGGATGGGTGCAGCTTGTTCAGCTACTGCCGGGTCCGCGAATCGTAGAACCTCGACCGTTCCCGTCGATTCGCCCTTGGTCAGCCGCACCATTGAGTGTTCGGCGGTCAGCGCGTCGAGCTCATTGAACTGGACAACATCGGTGTCGGGTTGACAATCGGGCCCGCCTGTTTCGAACACCAACTGGGGCTCCCATGGTTCAATCGTCGCCTCATACCGGTTGCGTCCGTCTGCTGCAAAATCAGTAGCTCCCGCAATGGCCGCGGCAAGACGAGGGTCGCCGAGGTCCTGGGCCTCGATGGTTGTCGTTGGTGCCACAGTTGTCGTTGTTGGGTCCGTTGCGACGTCGCCGTCCGGCTGGCTGGCAAGGAACAACACCCCGCCGAGTATCACGACCGCGAAGGCTGCGACTGCGACCAGAAGTCCGCGAGGAATCTTCGAGCCTGAGTCTCCTTGTGTCTGTCTCTCTGGTTTCTGGGTCTGCATGAGACCGCTCCTCTCATCGATTGCGGCGAGAAGGATGGTGGCGGACAGTCCGGTGTCAACATGATCGGGAGCAGGGTTCACCCTTGCGATCCGTTCGATCAAGATCTCTTCACTCAACATGGTCCACCTCCTCTCGCTCGTGTCGTGGGGAACGGCGCTTTGTGCGGGTCTCGAGAGACCTGCGCAATCTTTGTAGGGCTCGGCTGTATCGCTTATCGACTCCAGCCTCGCTGATTCTCAGTACGGTCGCGACCTCAGACCTAGAGAGTTCATCCCAGATGCGGAGCTCGAGGATCTCCCGATCCTTCGGTTTCATCCGCTCCATCGCCTCAAGCAACTCCTGGTCCTCAGTTCTTCTGACAACTTGCGTCTCTGGTCCCTCAGCGTGGGCGACACCCATGCTCATGATCTTGGAGTCGAGCCTCAGACGTCTGTTCTCAGATCGGCGGGCTGTTGCAACAACATTGCGCGCAACACCGTAGAGCCAGAGCTTCGAGTCATCCCCAGGCGGGATCTGATCGATTCGTCGCCAGGCGACGAGCATGGTCTCGGCCGTCGCGTCGGCAGCTGCCGCAGGGCGGAGGCGACGCAAGCAGTACCGTTCGATGCTCGGTGCGTAGGCATCGAACAGCGCACGGAACCGCACATCGTTACTTGGTAGTTGGGCCATGCCATCCACTTGTTGAGTATCTCGCTCAGACCGTACATGTCCGATCAGTAGCTTTGTTGGACAAAAGATTTCTGTCCAATAGTGCGCTCGTCAGGCCATGTGGGAGCGACACGGGGGACAACCGCCCTCAGGTCGAAAGGCAAGGGAACGCCGCTGCGTATCGGGGAGCCTGTCAGGCTCCCCGATACGTCATCTCATCGCACCGGTCATCGGCGCCCTAAGCGTCAACCTTCGCTCTCCACCGTTGCAGCTCCCGCTTTGGTCGCTGCGCGACGTCCTGCGCGATCGGCAAGGACCATGCCCGTGAACACGAGGACTCCACCGATGACGATGCCGGGTTGGAGTTGTTCGTTCAGGATGAGGATTCCTCCGATAAGAGCGACAAAGGGGACGAGATACCCGATGAGTGAGGCGTCCGTCGCAGAGATGTACTGGAGGAGCCAGAAGAACAGAAGGAACGGCATGAAAGTCGCTGACACAGACATGAACACCATCAGGCCCCAACCCTTCGCCGTAACATCGAGAGGCAGCCCCTCAATGGCAAGCATCGCAGCCACGAGAACGACCGCAGCGAACCCGAACTGGAGACCCGTCAACACGACCGGGTCGTACTGGCCGGCGTTCCGTTTTGCGAACGTGCCTGCGTACCCGATGGAGATGACGGCAGTGAGTCCCAGGCCAACAGCGACGAACGGTCTGCCACCTTCGGCGAGTCCTGAGTCGCCAGAGAGTAGGAGGGCTGCAACCCCCGTGAACGCGACGAACAGGGCGAAGAGTTTCGCCTTTGTCAAGGGTTCGTCTGGAAGCATGAAGTTGGCGAACACGGCTGTTGCCAGCGGGATGAGAGCGGCGAGGAGTCCAACGAATCCAGCGGACGCGTTGTCGTATGCAAAAGTGAAGAGGATGTAAGGGATGGTGAGGTTGAACACGGCCTGGACCATCCCGTACCCGACCACTTGTCTGCTCGGGCGTTCGGCATGCTGCACGAGCAGGACTGCAAGTACGAGCAGGGCGGCGATCAGTGTTCGCATGGCAACCATCGTCCAGACGCCAACTCCTTCGCCAAACGCAGCGCGCGTTGCGATTCCCCCCGTCCCCCAGCCGAGAGCTGCGATGATGATCAGAACCCAATGGCTAGTGCGCATCATCCGATGGTAGGGGTGGACTCCCATCCCGAATCCTGGCCCGCGACCGCGTTGTCCTACTCCTCGAAGTCGACGTACTCCGGTCCCTCGTCCTCGGCAACAATGAGTCGCTCGTCCGGAGTCATCACATCTGAGAGTCCATCACTGAACGCGGAGCGCCCGGACAGCAGGTCAGAACCGTGAGTGATCACGTCCTTTCCGTATTTGCGACGCAGCTCGTCCACGGATTGATCGAGCGCACCGTATTCGAGTTCCTTCGGTGTCCCTCCAGACGTCGCATCGTCAACACCAAGAGCAAGCTGTAACGGCTCACCCACACCAAGACCTGCTGTCGAGACACCGAGCAGGGAGATCTCGTGTCGCGGGTACTCGTCGAGCACCTTCGCCAGAAGCCGAATGCCCACATCGATGATCGCCTGGGTCGATGCCGTCGGCGTTGGCATGGTCGCTGACCTGGTCACCGATGACAGATCGCCGAAACGTACCCTGATCGTGATCGTCCGCGCCGTACGGTTCTTCCTCCGCAGGCGGACTGCGACCTTGTCGATAAGGCGTTGGAGCATCGGCTTGAGCTCCTCGAGTGTGCGGATCTGGGACCGCATGGCACTCTGGGCACCGACAGACTTCGCCTTGCGGGTAGTGGACACCGGACGGGGATCCCGGTTGTTGGCGAGGGCACCGAGGTGGATCGCTGCTCCGCTCCCAAGCATCGCCACAAGCGAGTCGTACGGGGTGTTCGCTATGTCGCCGATCGTCTCAATGCCCAACTCGTTCAGCTTCCGCCTTGTGACGGGCCCAACACCCCACAGGTACGACACGGGAAGCGGATGGAGGAACTCGAGTTCTCTCCCTGATTCCACGATGATGACACCGTCAGGCTTGGCCACCTGGCTTGCGATCTTCGACAGGAATTTTCGTGTGCTCCCGCCTACGGAAACTGCCAATCCTGTCTGCTCCTTCACCTCAGTCCGGATCTGGTTGGCGATGGTCAAGGGGTCACCGAACAGGTGGAGCGACCCAGAGATATCAAGGAACGCCTCGTCAATCGACAGCGGCTCGATCTCAGGCGTGAACGCCTCGAAAATCGAGAAGACCTTGCGTGAGTACTGCGGATAGGCGCCGAATGTCCCATCGACCTCGATCATCGAGGGGCACTTCTCGCGTGCCTCAACCATCCTCATGCCACCGCGAACGCCAAACGCTCTGGCCTCGTACGTACACGACAGCACGACACCGGTACCCACCGCAACAGGCTTCCCCGCAAGCGAAGGATCCTCGAGGACAGCAACCGCTGCATAGAACGCATCAAGGTCGGCATGCAAAATTGTCGGTCCGTCCATCCCCCCATGGTGTCACACTCCTGTGACAAGTTTTCTGGGCTTTGGCGTCGATACGAACGAGATCTCGTTCGTATCGACGCCAAAGCCCTAAGAGTTCAGGGCAACGGCGATGCGGTGGGCGATGGTGGCCTGACCCTGGGCGTTGGGATGAGGCCAACCAGCCCACTTCTGGGTTGCGATGCCGGTGTCGATATCCACCCACTTGACCGCGTCAGCAAGTCCGTCACGGAGCGCGCCGTGGAGGGTGTCAAGTGCATAGGTCATCTCGGTCGAACACGCACCCGTGATCGGCCTGTACAGCGGAGCAAGCTCCGTGTCTGTGATGTCGTAGTAGCCGGTCCATAACACCTGGGCATTGGTGCCCTCGGTGATCGCCGAGCTGACAGCCGCCGTGGTCTGTGTGACCGCGGTGCGTCTCTCATCGATGTTCCACGTGTTCCTCACCGCTGAGTCACAGACTTCCTTGTCACCGCCGGCCGAGAAGGACAACGTTGCGTCTGTTGTCAAAGCCACGATGACGTCGGTCCAGTTCGTCGAGTTGATACCCGCTGTGATAGCGACAATGTTCCATGTGTCTGGTGACGCCAGGGCTCTGATCTGATCGACCTGGGATGCGTGGGACACTCCACACGAATCGGCTCCGCCATCGACCATGTGTCTGACACCCGCACCTGCCCACGCGATGTTCGAGTAGGTCGGAGACCAATGAGGGGGAAGGCCTGCTGCGACCTCGGCGACGAGCGACCTCCCGTATGAAAGGTCATCGTCTCTGCAGGTGGCGTCACCCGTGAACCACTGTCTTGTGTACCCGGAGGCGATGGAGTCTCCAGCGACGATCACGTTGGGGACGCCAGGCGTCGTTCCCTGCCATGCTCGATACCAGTCTGATGGGTTGTTGTTCACGTCGATGGCCCGCACATCGAGCACATATGCGGAACTCGGCTTCACGATCTCGTAGCTCACGGTGGGAGAAAGGACCGTGGTCGAGCTGAGATCTCCCACTGTGGGTCCTCTCCACCGGTACTCGAACCGTACGATTCCATCGTTGTCATAGGCATCGACAACGAGGTCAGCTTCGAGCAGTTTGTTGTGGGGCTGAGGCGTCATCAGTGTGGCAGATATGACGATCGGTCTCGTATCGCCGTCGGGAAGAAGGTCCCTGGCCGGCATGACCCCTCCCATTGCGGGAGCCGCCACGAGTATCGCGAGCACTCCTCCAACAGCGAGCATCAGGAATCGTTTGTACATCGTCGCAGAACCTACCGGTCAAGAGAGCTACCTATAGGACGACGAAACGGCTGCAAAGGTTCCCGCAGATTGGTACTTGGTACTTGGTACTTGGTACTTGGAGAGTCAACGGACCAACCGTCAGTGCCCTGCGCTGACAGCTTCTCTTTTCTGTGCTCTGTGCTCTGGCTGACGGCTGACAGCTGACAGCTTCTCTTCTCTGTGCTCTGTGCTCTGTGCTCTGTTCTCTTCCTACCCGTATATCTCCTCGATGAGAACTGCGTACTTGGAGGCAACGACGGATCTCTTCACCTTCAGTGTCGGGGTCAACTCCCCACCGCCGATGGAGAGGTCGGCAGGGAGAATACGAAAGGTCTTGATCGCCTCGGCGCGAGATACTGCCTTGTTGGCATCGTCAACAGCCTTCTGGACCTCCGCTACGAGGTCATCGTCCCTGTGGAGTTCCTCCGTTGAGAGGTCCTCCTTCCCACGCGCTGCCGCCCAGATGGGTAGAGAATCTTCGTCGATAGTGACGAGCGCGGAAATGAACGGCTGGGCGTCGCCGATCACCATCACCTGGGAGACGAGCGAATGGCTCCTCATGCCGTCCTCAAGCCCACCAGGGGCGACATTCTTCCCAGCGGCGGTGACGATGATCTCCTTCTTTCGACCGGTGATCGAGAGGAAGCCCTCGTTGTCGAGCGCACCGAGGTCGCCAGAACGGAACCAATCATCCTCGAACGCTTCACTGGTCGCCTTGTCGTTGTTCCAGTACCCGGAGAACACGTGGCCACCTTTGATCAGGACCTCGCCGTCGTCTGCGATGCGGATCGATCCACCCTGGACAGGTAGACCCACCGTGCCGACACGGACCGCATCCGGGCGGTTCACCGTTGCCCCAGCCGTGGTCTCTGTCAGGCCATATCCCTCCAGGGCTATGACACCAACGCCCCTGAAGAAGTGACCGAGCCGTGCGCCAAGTGGAGCACCGCCTGAGATGGCGTACTTGCATTCGCCACCGAATAGGGCTCGGATCCTCGTGTAGATGATCTTGTCGAAAGCGCCATGAGCGAGCTTCGTCCCGACGGTGACCTTGCCACGATCGATGCCCTGCGAGTAGGCGATCGCCGTATCGGTTGCCCTGTCGAAGATCCCGCCCTTGCCACCAGCTTCGGCCTTCGCCTTGGCACCGTTGTAGATCTTCTCGAAGACCCGCGGTACTGAGAACACCCAGGTCGGTTTGACCATAGGAAGCTCTTCGAGCAGGTTCGGGAGTCCTGAGCTGTACGCGATCGTGACACCAAATGAGACGCTGGCTGACTGGACAGCTCTGGCGAAGATGTGCGCGAGTGGCAGGAACATCAACGTCTTGTTGCCTTCGGAGAGGAGCTCTGAGAGCGACCCCTGCAGGTTGACAACCTCCCACACGAAGTTCTTGTGGGTCAGGATGCAGCCCTTGGGCATGCCGGTCGTGCCCGATGTATACACGAGCGTCGCAAGATCATCGTGAGCGATCGCAGCGATCCTCTGCCTTGCCTCCGTGCGCGTCTCATCCGTTGCCATCGCCTTGAGTGCCGCAACGGCACCGTCTTCGATGACAAAGACACCCCTGCACTCGGGGATGTCCTTGGAGACCTCGTCATATGCAGCAAGCGTTGCGGCGTTCTCGGACACGAGAGCCTTCGAACCAGAATCGTTCAGGATCCATTTGATCTGCTCTGCGGAGGAGGTTTCGTAGATCGTGGTGACCGCTGCACCTGCAGCCCAGATGGCGTAGTCGAAGTAGGTGAACTCGATCCGTGTCCCACAATGAAGCGCAACACGATCACCCTTGCTGATGCCCGCTGCGATGAGGCCTGCGGCAAGGTCAACGACGGTGTCCCAGAACTCCTTCGTTGTTACGGCCACGAAATCGTCACCGTCGCGATACATGAGAGCGGGATAGTCAGGCTGGTTGTCTGCCCGTACCATCAGCTGCTGAACAGCATTGACGCTCGGCGGTACCGTGACTCCTCCAGGCGAGGTATAGGTCTTCATCAGGCGCTCCTTGGTTGCACACCGATAGTAGGGACTCTCGCGCCCTCACCCCGAACCAGTAGTCCTCAAGAGACAAGACTGCCCTCCGAGAGCGGCTACGATGCAGCTTTCCCCAATGCACCGCCAGGGAGTGAACGTGGGCCATACCCAGGATCTCATGAGAATCAACGATGCGCTCGACAAGGCCGTGAGCGTTCTCGAGCAGTTCACGCCAGGGGCCATCGACTCCACGTTGAAGTCCGGGGGCGACCCTCTGACGGAAGCGGACATCGCCGTGGATAGCGTGCTCAAGAACGCCCTGCCCACGAGCGGCGAAGGCTGGCTTTCTGAGGAAACAGTCGATTCTTCAGAACGCCTCAACAAGCAGAGGGTGTGGATCGTCGACCCCATAGACGGCACACGCGAGTTCATCGAAGGCATACCCGAATGGTGCGTCTCAATTGGACTCATCGAGGATGGACAACCAGTGGCTGGTGGAATACACAACCCGGCAACCGGGGAACGGATCACAGGGGCCATTGGCTCCGGAGTTGTGTACGACGGACCGAAAGAAGCCATCCGGGCCACAACACTCGATAAGGCATCTGTCGGAGCCAGCCGCTCAGAGATGCGGCGCGGCGAATGGGATGGATACGACGATGCTTTCACCATCGTGCCGATGGGTTCTGTGGCATACAAGCTCGCCCTCGTCGCTGCGCGCAGGCTCGATGCAACCTGGACGCTTGTTCCCAAGAACGAATGGGACCTCGCGGGAGGTGCAGCGCTCCTCGCGGCGTCCGGGAGCTGGGGTGTGCTCAAGGATGGCTCCCGCCCGACATGGAATGATGAAGATCCGTTGGTACCCGGCTTCATCGCCACAACAGCGGCTCTCCGCGACGAGGTCACAAACCTCCTCCTCTAGCTAAGGGGCCGCGCGAATAGGTGATGCGGATGACATAGTTCACAGTTCACAGTTCACAGTTCACAGTCAGAAACCCACCACCAGCGCCGGCTTCACGTACTCATGCGGAGAACGGAGAACAGGAAACGGGAAGCAATCGTTCCCTATTCGCTAATCCCCTGAACACATCCGGTTTCCGGTTTCTGGCTGAAGACTGGCATCCGACATCCGGCATCTGATTTCTGCCATCCGCCATCCGCCATCCGCCATCCGTATTTCGGGCTACT
>Ga0190293_1000494_pt1 | contig 14081 bp, 14 predicted proteins | sample 48693001_MG_FD_161671 | JGI IMG/M metagenome (GOLD analysis project Ga0190293, IMG submission 161671) | Hydrothermal vent microbial mat bacterial communities from Southern Trench, Guaymas Basin, Mexico - 4869-30-0-1_MG | ecosystem: Environmental > Aquatic > Marine > Hydrothermal vents >... | reverse complement strand
AGATGCACTTTGTGGGGCGATATCTCCATAGCCAACCGTAGTGAGGGTTACAATTGCCCAGTAAACTCCACGAGGAATACTTGTAAAGCCACTTTGATCTCCTTCTATCAAATACATTAATGTTCCAATGATGATACATATTACCAAAACAGCCGAGATAAAAACCAATATTCTGTATCTGCTTGCTATTAAGGCTTTGCTAAGGTTGTTTGTTGCTCCAACATATCTGGCCAGTTTAAGTATTCTAAATACTCTTAATAATCGCAATGCTCTAATAGCTGCTAAATAATGGCCACCTCCAACTATCAATGATAAATATTTTGGAGCTGTAGATAATAAATCAATAATTCCATAAAAACTAAAAATGTATTTTTTAGGATTTTTTACACTTATAATTCTCAAAATATATTCAATAGTAAATAAAATGGTAATGATCCATTCAGAAATATTAAAAAAACTATGGTATTTTTGATCATAATCTCTTACGCTTTCCAGCATTACCAAAGCAATACTTATAATGATCAACCACAAAAGAACCACATCAAAGAATTTACCTGCTTTTGTATCAGCCTCGTAAATTACTTCGTGTAATTTTTCTTTCCAGGAATGATGTTCTGAATCGCTTTTCACAAAGATTAATTATTCATTAAAATTATAATAAAAAATTAAAACCTAATAATTTTTTCAACGGTTTGATTTTTTAAATATTTTATAATTGTATTATTTTGATCTTTATGGCTATTTCCGGTGGTAATTAAATTCTTCAAAATTTCTAAATTATTTATTTGATTTTCCAAATCCGTATATCCAAATCCTTGATAATCATTATTTTCTATCAAAACAACCGATTTTTCAGATACCACTCTTCCTTTATCAACTAAGATCATATTTTTATTGCTGTACTTAGTGTATTCAATTGTAGGTTTTGAATTTTTATTGAATTTTGGTTTGTGAATGATAATTTCTTCATTAAATTTTAACTGAGCGATCAATTCACTTCCAGTAAGATCAAAACTAACAGATGACATTTCCTTTAACAGTGCTCTTGATCTATTTGATGTTTGTAAAAAAACCTGATTTACTACTTTTTTTATATTTTTTCCTTTTCCGATATATACAATGTCACCATTGTATCTGTGTAAATAAAAAACTCCGGTTTCCAGGGGCATGTCTTCAAGTATCGTAAGCAGTTTTTTAGAAAGATCTCTTTTATTACCGGTTTTGATCGTTTTTTTAACGATGATCTTGTCTTTGTCTTTTTGTAAAAGAATTTGTAATAATTTCAACGTTGCTAAAGCGTCTCCATTAGCTCTATGTCTATCGCTGACAGGAATGCCTATATTTCTGCATAGTTTCCCCAGGCTGTATGATTCGAGTCCGGGAATTATGATCTTGCTTAATTCAACAGTACACAATGTAGGTATGTCGAACTCATAACCTAACCTTCTAAATTCTGTTCTTAATATGCGATAATCAAAACTGGCATTGTGGGCAACAAGTACACAACCATTGGTTATTTCAACAATTCGTTTGGCAACTTCATAAAACTTAGGAGCATTGCGAAGCATTTTGTTATTGATTCCTGTAAGATTTACAACAAATGGCTGTATTTCCTTTTCGGGATTAACCAAACTGACAAAAGAATCAATAATATCGATACCATCAAACTTATGAATAGCAATCTCTGTGATTCCCTCTTCATTATATTTACCTCCGGTAGTTTCTATGTCGATTATTGCGTACAAATTGTTTTAAAGTGTAAAGTTAAAAGTATAAAGTTAAAAGTGAATGTTGCTTGTAATTATTTATCTACTATAAGTCTGTTTTCTCTGTTTGCTATTTCCCATGCTGTATAAAATACCAATTTTGCTCTTTTTGCTAAAAGATCAAAGTTGATTTTATCAGGTGTATCGGTTGTTTTATGGTAATCATCATGAACTCCGTTAAAGTAGAAAATAATTGGAATATTATTTTTAGCAAAATTATAATGATCTGATCTGTAATAGAATCTGTTTGGGTCATTATCATCATTATATTTATAATCCAGTTTCAGCTGCGTATATTTTTTGTTCACATCTTCTGATATTTTATGTAAATCAGTGCTTATTTTGTCAGCTCCTATCAAATAAATATAGTCTGGTTTACCTTCATGTTTTTTGTCAACCCTCCCAACCATATCGATATTCAGGTCTGTAATAGTATTTTTTAAAGGAAATATAGGGTGACTGGTATAATATTTTGACCCAAATAAACCTATTTCTTCACCGGTTAGGTTTAAAAACAGAATAGATCTTTTTGGTCCGTGACCACCTTTTTTAGCTTTTTGGAAAGCCTGTGCAATTTCCAGAACTGCAGTAGTACCCGAACCGTTATCATCTGCTCCATTGTAAACTTCCTTTCCTTTCATACCTAAATGATCATAATGAGCCGATATGATCACAAACTCATCAGGTTTTTCGCTTCCACGGATATAAGCCACAATATTTTCAGAAGCATTGTCTGATTCTCCTTTGAAAAATTCTTTGGGTATTGTTTGCAAATAGTCATCATGTCCTTTAGGAGCTTTTAAACCTAGATTTTTATAATATGCCGTGATATAATTCGCTGCCATTTTCTGACCTTTTTCACCGGTTTTTCTTCCTTCTAAAATATCTGATGACAATACATACAAATGCTCTTTTAAGTCGGAGGTATTTATCTCAGCCGCATATTTTATAGCTAATTCATCACTGGCTACATTTGTTTTTTTACTTGTTGCACATGATGCTAACACAATAGCCAAAAACAATATGGATAATTTCTTCATAAGAATTTGTATAATGTTTAAAAATCAAAAATAGGTAAAATTTGATTCAATAAAGGCAGTTTGTTAGAATTGCATTACTTTTTATGCTGTTTAAGATTCAAATTGAATATCTAACCATTTATTTCTCCAAAAGGTTAAAATGCCAATGAAGTAAATTACTAGAACGGAGAAAAAACTGATTCCAAAGCCCTTGATAAAATCATTATCATGATTCAAAGTAAAGGTCATACTACTTAAAATCAAGATGCCACCTATGAAAGGAGGTAGTCTATTTAAAAACTTATCCCCAGTGATAATAATGGTATTTTGATTTTTCCTTAATACGATGGGTTTACTACCTGCCCATAATAATTTTGCTTTTATAATTTTGCTATTTTCAGGGATTTCCAATGTTTTTTCTTCGCCGTTTTTTAATTCAGTCAGTTTTTTTTCATCTATTATTATTTCATAAATGGAATTCTTATTAAAACTTTCTTTTGGCCTTTTAAGAGTAATCGTTTTCATGTGGTTTGTAAACTACAATTGATACTTTCAAAGATAGTAAATTGACAATATAAAATCAGGATTGTTTTATTTGAAATAAATAAGCACAAATGATTATTATTAATTAGCTCTATTAAATAAAAAAAGACTTAATTTTGTGTCAAGTTTGGTTTTTCAGTTTTTATTGTAAAATTGAAATTAAAATGGGAATCCAGTGAAATTCTGGAGCTATACCCGTAGCTGTATACCTTGCGAATATTTTTTCAAATGTTGTCACTGTCTGATTATTAGGATGGGAAGACTTGAAGAAGAAGGGAAGCCAGAAGACCTGCCAGATTTTATTTTTAAGTACTAAAACTTCGGGATAAAAGTTTAGAAATAATTTTTCTTTCCAAACAGTTTTCGGGTTAAATTTATTACATAAATACTAATATAATAGTTCTTAATTATAGTAATAATTAGATTGAGTAATAGTTTAATAAAGTATATATAAACAAATGAGATACAGTAGTATATCATATATAATAATTATTTTATTATTGTTTTCGTGCAACAATAATAAATATGATAAATATCAAAATACGGAAGATGCTATTAGAATAGTTTCTCTTGCTCCATCTATCACAAAAGAGCTTGTTGATCTGGGATTAGAAAACAATATTGTTGGAGCAACATCCTACTGTGCTGTATCATCATCGAATAAAGATCTTATTATAGGATCAGCCATTACTGTGAATATCGAAAAGGTATTATTACTTAAACCGGATATAGTTTTTGCATCGGGATTGACCAAAGATAAAACCATTAATACTTTGAAAGAAAATGGTGTGACGGTGTATAAATTTGGAAAAATGACATCTTTCGAATATATATGTAATAACTTTATTGAATTGGGAAAGCTTGTGGATAAGGAAAATACAGCAAGATCGATTGTTGAGAAATCAAAGACAAAAATTGATAGTTTAATTTCAACTATCCCGAAACAGACAGATAGTTTGCGTATTTTTTTTCAGGTTGGGTCAAAACCAATATTTACAGTTATTCCAAATACATTTATGAATGACTATATTACTTTTGCCGGATGTAAAAATATTGCAGATGATATGACGAGAGGAACGATAAACAGAGAAACTGTGATAAATCGTAATCCTGATATTATTTTTATCATAAGTATGGGAATTGAAGGTAATAACGAAAAAAAAACATGGGAGAAATATCCAGAGTTAAAAGCCTCAAAAAACAAAAAAATATTTATTGTAGATGCTAACGTTGCAGCTTCTCCCACGGTTCTGGCTTTTACAGAATCATTTGAAAAGATTATGAATGATATTTATAATTAAAATGAGTAATTTATAAAGATTAAACTTTTTTGGCATAAATAATTCAAGTGAATAAAAAATATATAAAACAGGTTTTTTTTATTTTGGCAATGTTTGTTTTGCTAATAATTGTTGCATTACTTGCATTGTCTATTGGTGAGATCAATTTTACTCCAAATGAACTTATAACTATTTTAAAAAGTGAAACCGGAATTGAATATACAATCATCCACAATATTCGGTTGCCTCGAATCATTCTTGGAATTGCAGTTGGTGGAGCCTTAAGTCTTTCAGGTGTTATTTTGCAGGGAGTTTATAGAAATCCATTGGTTGAGCCGTATACCTTGGGTATTTCAGGAGGAGCCTCCCTTGGTGTTGCAATTACCATTATTTTTAATTTAAACCTGTTGTTTGGAGTTTTTATGCTCCCTTTAACTGGTTTTATTGGGGCAGTGATCATCACTTTTCTGGTTTATGTTTTAGCAGTTAGAAAAAATTATTACAACATTAACAGGATGTTATTGATTGGTGTGATGATCAGTTTTATGTCATCTTCTACGATGATGTTCCTTATGTCAACTACAACTGCCGAAAACTTGCACAGTATTGTATTCTGGATCATGGGTTCATTGGATGAACCAAATACTTTGCTTGTGAAATTTGTTCTTTATACATCTTTAATTGGTCTTGCATTATCATATTTGTTGGCAAATCAGCTTAATGCATTGCGTTTGGGTGAATCTAAAGCAAAACATCTTGGTGTTAATACAACCTTTACAATCAGGGCTTTATTCATTCTGGCCTCCATTTTAACAGGAATAAGTGTGTCAGTAGCAGGAGTAATTGGTTTTGTGGGCCTGATAATTCCTCATTTATTGAGAATGATGATTGGCTCTGACAATAGATTGTTATTGATTGCTTCTTTTCTTGGCGGAAGTATTTTTATTTTAATTAGCGATATCATTGCAAGAACTATCATTGCACCAAATGAATTACCTATTGGTGTAATCACCGGTATGATAGGTGGGGTGGTTTTTATTATTGTTATGAGCAGATCAAAAATGAAGGTATAATGAAAAGAGAAAATTTTCTTAAAATAGAAAACCTAAAAAGTGGTTATACCAATAATTTGGTTATTAATGATATAAGTTTTGGCGTGACTAAAGGATCCTTTACTGGAATTATTGGCCCAAATGGTTCTGGAAAAACCACTTTGTTTAAAACCATTACCGGAGAATTATCTTTGATTGATGGTAATATTTTTCTTAACGAAGAGCGTATCTCTGGTATGTTGGCAATGCAAAAAGCTCAGAAAATAGCAATAGTTACTCAAAATACTGATGCAGTGGATATTGTTGTTGAAGATTATGTATTGATGGGACGTTATCCCTACAGGAAAAAGTTTCAGCTATTTGAAACAAAAGAAGATTTTAAGATCGCTCATAAATTTATGAAACTTACCGGGGTGTTAAAATTCAAAGATAAGTTGATGAATGAACTTAGTGGTGGCGAACAACAACTGGTTGCTATTGCAAAAGCGCTCACACAGGAGCCAGAATTATTATTGCTGGATGAACCAACCTCTCATTTAGATATTTCTCATCAAATGCAAATATTAAATCTGATCCAAAAATTTAATGAAGAATTTGATCTAACAGTTTTAATGATCATTCACGATTTGAACCTGGCAGCTGAATATTGCGATTATTTAATTCTGATGGATGATGGAAATATTTTTGCGGAAGGAACTCCGGAAGAAGTACTGACATATACCAATATTGAAGAGGTTTATAATGCAATTGTTATAACACAGGAAAACAGGATCACCAAAAAACCATCCATTTTACTCATTTCAGATAAAACATTAAATCAAATTAAATAATGCTTCAGTTAATCGTAGTAAGGCATGGTGAAACAATAGAAAATACACTTGGTTTGTGCCAGGGGCAAACAGATGGTACCTTATCTGAAAATGGAATTGCAAATAATAAATTATTGGCAAATGAATTAAGTAACATACAAATACATAAAATATATTCCAGTCCGTTAAAACGAGCAGCCGAAACGGCAAAGGAAATTTATAAATATCATCAAATAGAGCTAGCATATAGAGATAACTTAATGGAATGGTATTTAGGTAAACTACAGGGTAAGAAATTTCCCGATGATTTTGATATTACAAACCTTGGGGATGATATGGAAAATGCCGGATTGGTACAAAAAAGACTTCTTTCTTTTTTAGAAGAAATAATAGATCAACATAAGGATCAAATCATTGTTTTTGTTAGTCATGGCTTAACAATAAAAGTGCTTACAACTATTTTAGAAAAGTTACCACTTAATAAAGTATCCGATGTGAAACTTATGAAAAACTCTGGTTATAAAGTCTTTACGATTGATTAAGATTTTTTTATTTAAAAAAAATAAAGAATTTATAATTAATTGACTCCATTAAAATAACAGAGGAACTGATTAAGTTTGTTATAATTAGTATCTTCTTTTTAATAAAAATATTTTTTGCCAAAATAAATAAAAAGTTTAGTTTTGCTTAGAATTTGGTTTTCCGCATTTAATATTAAATCGGAATTAAAAGGGAATCCGGTGAAAAACCGGAGCTATACCCGTAGCTGTAAGCCTTAGATTGTCTTTTTCAATCTTCGCCACTATCTAAATTAAAGATGGGAAGGCGTGAAAAAGTAAGGTGAGCCAGAAGACCTGCCAAAAAATATGTTCGGGTTAAACAAATAATAATGACCATAAAAAAAATTACATTTCTTGTATTTGTATTTTTTCTTAATTTCACTATCATCGGACAAACATTGGATACTATTGTTCTATTAGATGATGTTGAACTTACAGTTAAAAAACAAATATTCCTTGTAGGAGGGAAGATCGAATCAATCGATTCAATTAAACTAAGCACTGTTTCCAGTGGAAGTTTAACAGATATGATCAATCGTTACCTGCCAATTTATATCAAACAGGATGCAGGAGGGTTATCAACGATAAGGTTTAGGGGTACAAGTCCGGATCATACTGCGATCATGTTTGGTGGACTTAATATTAATTCACTTACATTGGGACATTCAAACATGTCAAATATACCCATGTTTTTATTTGATGATGTGAAAGTTCAGTTTGGTAGCTCAAGTTCATTGTATGGAACAGATGCAATTGGAGGAAGCATACAATTAGACAATCAACCAAAATGGAATAAAGGATGGAATGTTGGGATACAACAGGACCTGGCAAGTTTTGGTTCATACTTTACAGGATTAAAACTTGGTTACAGCAACAAAAAGATACATTATGTGATCAAAGCATTTTATCAGATAAAAGAGAATGACTTTCCATTTTTAAATACAGCTGTAAAAGATTTTGAAAAAGATAAGTTTGTAGATGATGTACAAAAAAATGCTTCTTTTAAGAATTTCGGAATACTTCAGGAATTCAATTTTAAAGTAACCGACAAATTATTTTTCTATACAAAGCAATGGTATCAGAACAATTGGCGGGAAATTCAACCAAATATGTCTGAAAACTATTATGGAGGAGATTATGCAGAAATAGAAAATAATAGTTTAAGAATTATTACCGGCTTGAATTACAATACGGGTAAACACAAAGTTAATACCAATATTGCTTATATTTATGATTATCAATTATACGATAACAATTATGATCAAACCATATCTACCCGATCATTTATAAGCAGTGTTAATTATTTTAATTCTGATTTTCTTCATGGAGATTTTAATGTTGGGGTGAATTATTCTCATTTAACCTCAGATGTTTATGCTTATAATGATGATGTTAGTGAAAACAGATTAGACTTTTTCTCTTCGTATAAAGTAAAACTATTCGACAAGTTAAAAATGGCTGTGAATTTGAGAGAATCTGTAGTGATTGATTATACAAACCAGTTTTCACCTTCTATAGGATTTGATTACAGTATTACTGAGGCAAATGAAAATAAGATCAATGCGACTGCTTCTATTTCAAAAAGCTTTAAGATACCAACATTTAATGATCGTTTTTGGTATCCCAATGGTAACCCGGATTTGCTTCCGGAAAACGGAATGAATTATGAAATTGGTTCTAATTTAAATTTGAAAAAGGGCAAAGGTACATACAACTTTGGAGTTTCGTTTTTTCTTATGAATGTGGATGACTGGATCTTATGGGTACCATCCGGTGATTTGTGGAGGCCAGAAAATATTAAAAAGGTTCAAAGTATGGGGGTTGAATTAAATTTTAAAAAAGCATGTAAACTTAGAATTTTAGATCTTAATTGGGGTTTCAATTATAGCCTAACGGATGTTTCAGAAGTAGATGAATTTTGGAGTTATAATTTTTCTAAAAGAGAACAAATTGCATATACACCTAAACACATTGTCAATATTTTTACCAATATCGATTATAAGAATTGGAATTTTAATTTTACAGGTTCCTATACCGGTAATCGATTTACAGAAAGCAAAGATAAATTAGATGGTTATATCCTTATTAACACAATCATTGGGAAAAATTTCTATTTAAATGATCATACATTTTCTGTCAATTTGAGTGCCAATAATTTATTTAATAAAGCATATCAAAACCAGGCATATTATGCTATGCCCGGTCGTAATTTTAATTTAAGTGTCAAATATTTATATCATTAATTTAAAACCAATTAAAAATGAATTCAATTAAAAAAATTATTCTTTCAGTATTAATTATATCTACTGTTTTTATCTCATGTTCTGATGATGATGATCCGAAGGATATAAAGGAATATGATAAAGTAGCCTATATTGTTAATTATGGTGTGTACGGTAAGGGAGATGGAGAAATAAGTACTTATGATACTGAAAAAGAAACGATAAGTCAGAAAAGTTATCAAACAGCTAATAATGTTGCCTTTACATCCAATATTCAATCTATGGCTATTTATAATGATGTAGCTTATTTAATGTCAAATGCAGGTGATAAAATTGATATTTTAGATGCAGCAACGCTAAAAGCTTTAGGGAATCCGGTATCTGGTGATATTACAAAACCACGATATTTTGCAGCAACAGGAAATACCGCATATATTTCTTGCTGGGGTGAAGTAAATGACTGGAGTGTTATGGCAAATTCATATATCGCAAAAATGGATCTGTCAACCAAAACTATAACTAAAATTGCCGTAGAGGGTGGGGCAGAAGGTGTTATTATTGTGAATAACAAATTATTTGTAGGTTCAACAGTTTTAAAAAAAATTACTGTAATTGATCTTTTAACCAATAATAGGAGCTTTATTGCAGTATCAGGAGTTCCACAACAATTTGTGGCAGATGGTGATGGAAATATTTGGGTTTCAACAGTAAGTAAATTTTCAACACCCGTTCCTTCAGATATGATTGGATTTGAGGTAATCAATCCAAAAACGAATAAAGTAACTGCTTCCGTTAATTTTCCTGGAATAGGAAGCAATGGTTTGATCTCCATTTCTCCTGATAAAAATACCATTTATGCATTGGGTGCAGAAGCATGGCCTGGTACGGCAACAACTGTTTATTCTGTGGATGTTGCAAAAAAAGAGATCAGTTCTGGAGCATTGATTACGGGTGAGAAATTCAATGGCTTAGATATAAATCCTGCAAACAATGATATTTATGTTCTTGTATCACCGGATGCAACCAGCTCAGGTAAATTAAATATTTATTCATCAAATGGTGTATTATTATCTGAAAAAGAAACCGGAGCTTCACCAATACAAGCAGTATTTTATACTATTGAAAAATAAGAATTGGTATTATTTAAAATAAAATATTTAACTCATGGTGTAAATAAAACAGTCAATAAATCTATTGCACAAAATAAAATTACCCTTCTTTCCTTTCTGAATAATTATATGGAGAAAGTAAAAACACAACCTAGTTCATATATAGGGAAACACCTTTCTCAATCACGTATCGTAAATTTGCAGTTGACAGTAAATATACTTAATACATTTTCTAAAGAGCGATATCAAATAGATTTTTCAGATATAACCATGAACTTAACTGATCAATTTAAAGAAGATCAATACAACAAATTGGTTGATCTTGTAAGAAGTAATACAGATATGGATTATCTTTATAAGATCTTAAAATAGATTGAAATTATTAATATTTGGATCTTTTTTGACAATGATCTAATATAGTATAATTGAGTATTAGTGATATTAATACATGAAAAATGAATACATTAGTTGCAAATTTATAATGATGAAAAAGCTTTTATTTTTATTGTTGATTTCGCCTATTTTTTATTCTTTAAGTGCTCAGGAGCTGGGTCTTCGTTTTGGAGAAATGGCAGGAAATAATATTGCAATTGATGGAGTTCTAAATTTTAAAACCGGTAGACTGCATACAGACATTTCTTTTGGTGAAGGAGTTGGGGTCGATATTATCTATGATTTTATTTATAATCCGATCAAAGAATCATCCAATATTTATTATTATGTAGGGATAGGAATTGCATCACTTATTTACAGTGATTTTGAACTGGGGGCAACCGGTGAAGCAGGTCTTGAGTTACGTTTTAATAGTATTCCAATAGTTTTGGGTTTAGATTACCGTCCATCAATAATGGTAATTGGTAATACAGACTTTCACTGGAATGGTTTTGGTGTGAATATCAGATATGTGTTTAACTAATATGGATAAAATCCTATATTAGTCTGTGTATAATTTCTTTAAGAGTTGATTTTCAACTCTTTTTTTGTGTAGTCTGGTAATGCTGGTATTCAATTCAAACCCTAATAGCAATATAATAGAGTTCAGCCAGATAAAAAGCATGATCACCATGACAGTGCCAATAGAACCATATAATTTATTGTATTGCCCGAATTTATTGACATAAATTCCAAAAATTATAAAATCAATAATAAAAAAGATGGTTGTAAAAGTGGTTCCAACAGAAAAGAAAGAATTTTTTTTACCTTCTTTTGTTCCAAAATAAAAAAGAATAGAAACTCCTGTGAAAACCATGATGATCATAATTAAGTACTGGGCAAAACGAATCCAGGAAACGGCATTTGTTACAATTCCCTTTTCATTTAAATTATTGATTACCAATCCTAAAAATACAAGAATGCTGACTGTAAATAATAAAAGTACTACGAGTAAAAGTGATACCAAAAGTGATACAACGTATTGTCTTAAAACTGTTCGGGTCTCTATTTGGTGATAAGTATATTCAAATCCGCTGAAAATAGCATTTACTCCATTGGTCATCAGTATCATAGCCAGCAACAGACCGAAAGATAATAATTCACCATATTTGTTTTTTGCGATATCATTGATAACAGAATTTATTGCCTGTGCTGCTTCGTCTGATGGCATACTTTGCAGAATAAAATTTGTAAAATTATCCTGGAAATTTTCTATTGGGATGTATGGAATCAAGGTTAGTACAAATAAAGTAAAAGGAAACAAGGCAAGAAAAAAACTAAAAGCAATGCTACTTGCTCTTGAAGTGAGGGCTCCTTTAAAAATTCCATCTACATACATTTCAAGAAAGTCATATAAATTCATTCCTTCCATGCGCGGCAATTTAATCTTTTCAGATCCCCGAATAATGCTTCCCAGGACTGGAATTTTCTTTAAACTTTCTTTGGTTCTGCTCATATTTAAAAATATTTGGCATCATAAGTTGACTGCCATTTATCCTGAACTTTTAAAACCTGTTCGATAACATCTCTTACACAGCCTTTTCCACCTTTTTTTTGTGAAATATATTTTGATATTTGTTGAATTTCCTGTACAGCATCATTGGGGCAGGTGGGGAGTCCAACCATTTTCATTACTGGCAGATCAGGAATATCATCTCCCATGTACAAAACATTTTCTAAGCGGATATTGTGCTTTTCTAAAAAATTATTCATGTCAGCTATCTTGCTGTGTGAGCCAAGATAAATATCCTTAATTCCCAAATCACCCAAACGAGATTTTACATTAAGATTTGTTCCTCCGGTAATAATACAAACATGATAGCCCATATTAACAGCAGTTTTTAAAGCAAAACCATCTTTTGTGTTCATTTGTCTGATCAGTTCTCCATCAGGAAAAATAGTTACCGTTCCGTTGGTTAAAACGCCATCTACATCAAAAATAAATGTTGAAATATCTGGCATGATCTCTTTATAACTTTTTTCCATAGGTTTTATTAAATTTCTTCAAAAGTATCTATTCACTTATGTTTGATTTGTAAACTATTATCAAAATTAATAAATATGCTAATCTTTTTGGTAGGTTTTAATAATTGATTTTGAAATTATACTATATATTTCTTTTTGATCACTATGTAATTGTTCAAGATGCTTTAGAATTATTTTTTGATCATTTCTTTTTGCCGGCCCGGTTTGTGCCTCTGCCGGATCCATAAAATCTAATTTATTTGCTGTTGATAAAATGAGAGGTTTTAGTAAGTCAAATGAAATTTGATGTTCATCACAAATATCTTTAGATATTTTAAACATATGATTACTATAGTTGTTGGCAAAAACTGCTGCAATATGAAGTTTCTCTCTTTGTTGAGAATTGATCTCATAAACATTTTTACTGATGGATTCTGCAAGAGTTTTAAGTAAATTCATATCTTTAGAAAATTCAGTTTCCAGACAAAATGGAATTGTTTTATATTCCATCTTTTGATTCTTAGAAAATGTCTGCAATGGATAAAAAACACCTTTATGTGCGGGACATTTTAATTGATTCATCGATATGCTTCCAGAAGTATGAACAACTAAACCTTCACTGAATTGCAGTTTTGTTGAAAATTCAGCAATATGGTCGTCATTTATACCTAAGATATAAACATCAGCTTTTTTGATTTCTTTTAAAGAACTGGTTTTTTTGATTTTAAGATCAAATAAATGGTCATTATTTGGATCTCTTCTATATAATTGAACAAGGTCAATATTATTTGCTAACCGAAAGGCCTTTGCCAAATGATATACAACATTTCCTGAGCCAAATAACACTACTTTTATCATATAGCTAAGATACGTAAGTTATGAGAACTAAATAAAGGTTTTTTGTTGATAGGTTTATTTGTGTAGTTGAGTTTGGCAAGTAAGGTTGTAATTGAGATGTCCAACGAATAAACAAATCCACAATTATCTGGGTTTATTTGTTGATGAGTTTATTTGTGTAGTTGAGTTTGACAACTAAGATTGTGATTGAGATGTCTAACGAATAAACAAATTCACAATTATCTGGGTTTATTTGTTGATGTGTTTAATTGTGTAGTTGCATTTAGCGAATATCCCAGTTTAATCCGTGCTAAATTAGCTAAGTCCATTAATTTCGTGTTCTTAAGTTTTACAATTCAGCCGGTGAAAAAGGTTGTAATTGTAATATTCAATGGATAAACAAATCTACAATTATTTGTGTTTATTTGTTGTTGTGTTTATTTGTGTGGTTGAGTTTGGCAACTAAGATTGTGATTGAGATGTCTAA
>Ga0190293_1000493_pt1 | contig 14091 bp, 11 predicted proteins | sample 48693001_MG_FD_161671 | JGI IMG/M metagenome (GOLD analysis project Ga0190293, IMG submission 161671) | Hydrothermal vent microbial mat bacterial communities from Southern Trench, Guaymas Basin, Mexico - 4869-30-0-1_MG | ecosystem: Environmental > Aquatic > Marine > Hydrothermal vents >... | reverse complement strand
ACCATCCTGCCGCCTGTTTCGGAAGGGCCGCTCCCTTTTGTTTCTATAACAGTGATAAGTACAAATCTTGAACCATTTTCATTCAGTTCCAGAATTTTTTTGAAAATTTCGGAGTTTTTCATCTCAAATTATTTTTTATTTACAGGGAAAGTAAGTTTCCTGCTCCATTCCGGAGGTGTTTTATCCCTGTTTATCCTCTCTATTAAAAGAAGTGCATAACGGATTGTCTGCCTCATTCCCTCTAGGCTCCATTCGGGATCATATTCATCTTTAACTGTATGGTATGTTTTAGTCCAGAACTTTTTATAAAGGTCCATTCCCGACTCATCATCCTCTCCTGTACTTATCCACAATGAAGGGATATTGGCCATTGCAAAGGGAAATTGATCAGAGCGAAAGAAGAATCCCTGGTTTGACATCGAGAAATACTTATATTCTACACCTTCCTCTTCGGCAATTTGTTTGAGGATATTCTCCATCGTTGAAAATCTTGCACCAACACCAATAAGGCTTTCACTTTTACCCCATACCGGTGTAGATTCAAAATTTATATTTGCAATTAACTTTCCACCATCATAATTTGCGACAAAATATTTTGATCCAAGGAGATTCGCTTCCTCAGCATTGGGACCGAGTATGATAATGGAATAATAAAGTTCGCTGCTGTACTTTTTCAATATTTTTGCTGTCATTATCATCGATGCTACAGCTGTGCCATTGTCTATTGCACCATTAAAAATATTATCCCCCTTCCTGCCGGAGATCATTCCCAGATGGTCTATATGTGCACTTATAACAATACTCTTTTCCGACTTCCCCGGAATAAAGCCGATGACATTATTGTTCATTATCTCTCTATAGGATCTGTTCCCGGAGACTTCTATCTCAAAATCGAGAGGAATTGGGCGAAACTCTCTTTTCAGAGACTTTGAATATAATTCATCAAGATTTATGTTTTTTGCAATCAGGATTTGCTTCAGCTTCTCCTCTCTGAGCCACCCTGTGAAAACCATATTTCCTTTAAGGGAAGATTCCAGATATACCTCTTCACCACTCCATGAGTTCTGTACGACATTCCACCCGTACCCTGCAGATGCATCGGTATGAATAAGCAAAATGGCCTTTGCTCCCCTTCTTCTTGCTTCTTCGATATGATAGGTCCATCTGCCGAAATATGTAAGGATCTTACCCTCGAAAATATCATCAATGAACATTCCGGGATCATTCACTCTCACTATCACAAATTTCCCGTTTATATCAAAATCTTTATAATCATCCCAGTCCCATAATTCAGTCTTCGTCCCGTAACCGATAAAAACAGCTTCTGCACTGAAATTGAAATTATCATCCTTGCCCATATAGGTACCAAGCACATCATTGTTAAAATGAAGATCCTTTCCTCCGAGATTTACATTGAGTGAATTTGTAGTAAAACCTTTCAGCTTAAATGGTTGAAGATAATCTTTTCCAAGAGGCTCGATGCCCAGGATTTTCAAAACCGATCTTACATATTTTTCTGCCAGATCTCCTCCACGTGTCCCTGGAGATCTCCCCTCAAACAGATCATCCCCGATGAATTGAAATATACTCTGCATCTCAATTCTTGTCAGCCCATCCACTTCATTCCTTATCTTTTTGGCAAAGGTCAGATCCTGACCAGCAGTATTGGTCTTTCCACACGAACAGAAAATCATCGAAATGGCTATAGAAATAGTTAAAATTGATAGAATTTTGAAATATTTTTTCATTGAAGGCTCCTCTCTTATCACAATTATTTATAACAGAACGGAGTGAGTATTTCAATCAGGAAAATATATACAATAGTGATAGAGTGTTTGGTAAGAGGTTAGGGGGCAGAGGTCCTGTAGATATATTCGAACAACCTATTGCCACTTACCCCTGACCAGAAGCACTATATTCAAAAGGGGACAGACACCTTTAAGCAATGAAATTATTAGGATAAGTTAATCAGATTAAAAAAATTCTATTCTTCGGTTGAGTTATCTTCCTCAGTCGAAATCAATTCTCGGGCTCTTTTGAGGTCCTTTGTTCTGACGAGGATATTAACTTTGCCGAGGCCATCCATTGTGATACCGAGGAGTCTTCCTACGGCTTCAAATTTGAGAACAGAGGGGATATCAAATGCAGTAAGCTTTGATTTTATTATCTCAGCCTCTACCATCCCTTCTATAACTATAAGTTTTTTGAGTCCCTTTTCTTTCATTATATCCTCATAATATCAGGTACGGGGAATTAATTAGAACCTTACAACAGCTCCGCCCCAGGTAAATCCTGCTCCGAAAGCAGCCAGCAAAGCATTGTCACCATCTTTAAGCCTGCCGCTTTTACGAGCCTGATCCAATGCGATCGGGATTGTTGCTGCTGAAATATTAGCAATCTTATCTATATTTATAAAAGTTTTCTCCATGGGTATTTTGGCTCTGCGGATCGTTGCCTCGATTATCCTCATGTTTGCCTGGTGTGGAATGAACAGATCAACATCTTCCCCATCCAATCCTGCAAGCTCAAGTGATTTCATTGCAGCTTCCTGCATACGGAGTACCGCATGTTTGAAAACCTCATTACCTTTCATGTGAACGGTATGTAATTTATTTGCAACAGTTTCTTCTGTTGCGGGCATTGCACTACCACCTGCAGGCTGCATAAGGAGGTCACCAAGGTTCCCGTCAGCACCCCAATAAGTTGACAGAATACCATCTCCACCATTTTCAGAAGCTCTTAATATCGCTGCACCTGCACCATCTCCGAAGAGGACACATGTATTCCTGTCTTCCCAGTTTATTACTTTAGACATTGTTTCCGCGCCGGCAATCAATGCTGTTTTTGCCGCACCGGATTTTATGAGTGAATCCGCCATGATCAATGCATAGAGGAAACCTGAACATGCCGCTCCGATATCAAATGATGGCACAGTATTCAGGCCCAGTTTCTTCTGTGTCCAGTTAGCAGTTGAAGGATAAGCATTATCACCGGTGATCGTTGCAACTACAACCAGGTCTATTTCTGATTTATCAATGCCTGCATCTTTTATAGCTTCTTTTGCAGCCTCAACAACAAGATCAGAAGTAGCCTGCCCGTCAGAAACAAAATGTCTCTCTTTTATCCCGGTACGTGATGTGATCCATTCATCAGAGGTTTCTACAATTTTCGCCCAGTCATCATTGGTCATTACCCTTTCAGGTAGATAAGATCCGGTTCCTATGATCTTGGTATTAGTCAACTAAGTTCTCTCTGAAGTATATGGAAAAGATCTGAACTCCGAGCTCTCTGTCATCAGAAACAGACTCATCAAGTTTTCCAGGAATAAAAGTTTTATCAACTTCTATAATGAACCTGAGTTCATCATTGCTCCCAAGTTTATCAGCTGGGATAATATAATCTTTCTCAAAAATTTTCCCTTCGGGAACAAATTCATCAAGGAGAATATCATTTATCAAAAATCTGATCTTCTGCCCTTCCAGATTATGTTCAGAGATTCTCCCTTTAAGTTTTAAAATTGCATCTTTTTTCGGGTTTTCAATAATACAGACCGCTTTGCCTGATGTCCATCTCCACTCACCGATGTTGGGGATCTTTGAGTTAAAATCGGTCTCTGGCTGATGCCATCCTTCATCATAAACGATTTCAGGAGCATTCAGCGAAGCAGATTGAATGTTCAGAACCTTTTCAAAAAGGAGGATCTTCTCATCGCTTTTCTCTATATTGTATAGCCCTGCAGAAAGTTTAATCTCCTCGTATCCTTCGAAATCAATATCATACTCATCAAGAAATTTCGGAATATATATATCTCTGATATATTCAAACTTTTCTCCCTTTTTCCAATTTGAAGTTGCTGCTTCGGGAAAGTGGTCATCCTGGAATAACATTTCCTTGTTTTTTATTCTCCAGAAGTGGACAAAAACCTTATAGTTTTTTTCTATTCCGGAAAATTTTTTATTAAGGTCAAATGAGTACTTCATTTTACCGTAAAGATCATCAGTGACAGCTCCCGGAATCATCTTTACCTTGAGATCAATTCCTTTTGTATCACTTTTCTTTCCGCAACATGAAAGGGTGACTAATACTATGAGTAAAATAATTATACTTTTTTTATTCATTGGATCCTCCTAGTTAAAAGATAAGACTTTTAAGAGGTTATTTTTAACACAATTTACGCTACAAATCAAATTGTTCCCTCTAAACAAAAAAGGGAAACGGCGCCAAACCGTTCCCCATTTATTCTATTTTAAATTCCTACTTTTTATCCATATCTTCGAATTCAGCATCAATAACTTCACCCTCTTCCGCTTCCTGTCCGGCTCCATCTCCCGGGTTTTCACTCTGGGGTTCTCCGGAAGTTTCACCACCCTCCGGCTGTTCTGGAGCTTCGTTCTTGTAAAGTTCAGTTGAAAGCTTTGCCGTTAATTCGTTGATGTTCTCTATTTCTTTTTTGATCTTCTCATCATCACCACTTTTAACTGCTTCCTTTCCCGCATTTATGGCTGATTCAATATCATCCTGCATTTCCTGGGGGATTTTATCCTTATTCTCTTTCTGCAGTTTTTCCAGAGCATAAATGATCTGATCAAGTTTATTTCTGTTCTCGATCGCTTCTTTTTGTTTTTTATCATCTTCACTGTGTTTTTCAGCATCCTTTACCATCTGCTCTATTTCATCATCAGAGAGTCCGCTGGAAGAAGTGATCGTGATAGCCTGCTGTTTGTTCGTAGCCATATCCTTTGCAGTAACATTTAGTATTCCATTTGCATCTATATCAAATGCCACTTCAACCTGTGGAACTCCTCTTGGTGAAGGAGGTAACCCTGTCAGGGTAAATTTACCAAGGGTTCTGTTATCTTTTGCCATTTCCCGTTCACCCTGAAGTACATGTATCTCAACACTGGCCTGATTATCATCAGCAGTGGTAAATGTATCTGTTTTCTTTGTCGGAATAGTTGTGTTCTTTTCGATCAATTTATGAGTGATCCCGCCAAGAGTTTCGATCCCGAGCGATAGGGGAGTTACATCAAGAAGCAGAATGTCTTTTGCTTCGCCTCCAAGAACCCCACCCTGAATTGCAGCACCAGAAGCAACAACTTCATCAGGATTGACCCCTTTTCCGGGCTCTTTTCCAAAAAAGTCCTTAACTGTCTGCTGAACCATCGGAATTCTCGTGGAACCACCAACGAGCACAACTTCTTTAATTTCTGTAAGCTTAACACCGGCATCATCTACAGCTTTTTTACAAGGATCAAGAGTCTTTTTAACCAGAGCACCTATTAATTGTTCGAATTTTGCACGGGTAAGTTTCATAACGAGATGCTGAGGCCCTGAAGCATCGGCAGTTATGAATGGCAGATTGATCTCAGTCTCCATTGTTGTAGAGAGTTCGATCTTAGCCTTTTCTGCTGATTCCTTAAGTCTCTGAAGGACCATCTTGTCCTTTCCCAGATCTATCCCTTTATCTTTTTTAAACTCGGCAATAATCCATTCGATAAGAACCTGGTCAATATTGTCTCCACCAAGATGAGTATCACCATTGGTCGATTTTACCTCAACTATATTTTCACCGATCTCCAGAATTGAAATATCAAAAGTTCCACCTCCGAAATCAAATACAGCGATCATCTGATCAGTGCTTTTATCAAGTCCGTATGCGAGTGCTGCTGCTGTCGGTTCGTTAATTATCCTTTTTACTTCCAGCCCTGCGATCTTACCGGCATCTTTTGTTGCCTGTCTCTGAGAGTCATTAAAATATGCAGGAACTGTAATAACAGCCTCTGTAACATCCTCACCAAGATAATCTTCAGCTGCTTCCTTCAGTTTCTTCAGTATCAATGCTGATATCTCCGGTGGAGAATGAAGTTTTCCGTTAATATCTACTCTCGCATCATTCTTCGGGCCCTTTACAACTTTGTAGGGAACCATCTTTATCTCTTCGCTGATCTCAGAAAAACGCCTCCCCATAAATCTTTTTATCGATGATACCGTGTTCTCCGGGTTTGTTACTGCCTGCCTTTTTGCTACCTGCCCGACAAGCCTTTCACCATCTTTTGTAAATGCAACTACTGATGGTGTGGTCCTTCCCCCTTCAGAACTGGGTATGATTTTTGCTTCCCCTTTTTCCATTACTGCAACAACCGAGTTAGTTGTTCCCAGGTCAATTCCTATAATTTTTCCCATTTTTACCTCCAAAGTAATTATTCAATTAAATAATAATACAAAAACAAATATTTGTCAACACATATATTATATATATCTGAGTGTATTGTTGTCAGATATTGGCTTTCATTATCAATTCAATATCAGGCTTTCGCCATCATCTGCATTGCTCCGCTACGGATGTTCTCATCCGTCTCTGCTGCCTGGTACAGTCTCATTCATCACTCGACTGCCTTCGGCTCTCTCATTTCATTCGATCGTGATGATTTGCCTTAGGCAAAATCGTTCTCGGGGTTCACGATATTAACGCGTCACCCCTCCAGGCCCGCGAGTGCAGATAGATGGCTACACAATTTAACTCACTGCTCATTCATGTTGAATATTTAGAGTGTCAGGCGTAGTCGTGCATTGCTTTTGCGGGGCCAAATCCGGAGTCTCGTCAATATCGAACGGAGGATTTTCGCCCAGCGAAAAATGAGCACATTTTTGCGGTAGCAAAAGTAATCACTGCGAAAGCCTGTGCCTAGGGACAAATGAATGATATTTGAGCATGACGGCGAATGCCTGGTATTAAAACTTTTTAAGTATTTCAGCGGCTTTTTCGGGCAATACAGTATTAATGTATGTCCCTGTGGCCGCTTCGAAGCCTCCTGTTCCGCCAATTGCAGGTAAAATTTCAATATACCAGTTAAAACCGGCATCATCTTTTTCAGTAAAGGGGAGATTATAGAGGACAAAGTTAAATGGAATATCTCCAAGAGCAGAAATTAGTTTTTTCATTACATTGCTGAAAATTTCAGAAAGGTTTTTCAGATCTCCATCCTCAACATCTTCAAACCGGGAATATCCTTCCTTCTGATAAATAGAAACCTGAAAGGGGGTCCTGGAATACCAGGGAGCCACAGCGATGAATCCGTTGTTTTCAGATACTATCCTTTTTTTATGTGCTAATTCTACAGAGATGATCTCACTGAACAATGATATGTTATTCTTTTTATAAAAAGCTTTTAATAAAGTCAATTTCCTTTCTACCTCTTCAGGAACAAATGGCAATGCTATCAATTGTGAGTGATGATGTGATATGGTGGCTCCCGCTGAAGCCTTGTGATTTTTGAAGATCTGAATATATTGTAACCTGAAATCTTTTTTTAGATCTCTTATTCTGTCCCGATAAGTAATAAAAATATTTTTAAAGTAATCCGGATCACGAAGAGTAATATCTTCAAAATGAGAAGGTGTTTCTATTATTATTTCATGTGCTCCTGCTCCTGTAAATTTTTCCAGAACACCTTCGTCAGTTCTGTTGTATTTCTCTTCCACATTCAACACCGGGAATTTGTTAGGTATTACCCGGATTTTCCAACTTGAACCGCTATCTGAAATCCTGGATATTTCAGGTGGGGTCATATCTTCATTCCCTTCACAGAAAGGGCAATTTTCCGGGCTAAGCTCTATAGATCTCTTAATCCCGGTAAAATCAGGGCGATTTTCTCTGTCAGGAGAGTATATAACAACAGACCCTGAAAACGGGTCTTTTCTGATCTCGGTCATCCTTACTCCTCAAAAGCATTTTCAATATGATCAATAACAAGTTTCCCATCTATTAAAACAACAGATATTATATCAAACCTTACGAATTTTTCTCTATATTTCTTTCTGGCAGAATATAATTTGGCACCGGAAATGATTTTTGCTGTTTTTCTCGAATCAACAAATTCTTCAGGGAGGCCTGTATGTGTGGAGCTTCTCGATTTTACTTCGATAAATATCAGGAAATCCCCTTTTGTTGCAATAATATCTATCTCGGATCCCCCGATCCTGCAATTATTCTCAATGATAAGGTATCCTCTTTTTTTCAGATATTTGCGGGCCTGGAGTTCACCCTTAGCCCCAAGGATGTTTTTTGGTATCACAGAGAGATTCTTTTTTCCACCAGTTTTATCCCCAGATTCTCAAGCTCAGCAAGGAGTGGCAGATAAAGCTCCCTGACAACAGGAATTTGCACTCCGGTAAGATTGAATTTCCCCTCTGCCATCATTTTAACACTGATCGCAAGAGGCAGACTCACTGTTCGTGACATCGACGAATCTCCTCCGGGAATGCCATAATCTATCAAAGTTGAAGTGATCATGTCTTTTGAACCGTCTTTATTCAGAATAATGAACGTATGCTTCATTAAGATCATATCTTTTTCACCATCTTTATAAAAAAGTTTCTTTTTCAAAAGATCACTCAATATATCAAGGAAATTATCATGCTCTGAAGTTAATTCTTCCCCGAACAACCCAAGCCACTCAAGCCTCTTTAATTCTTCCGAATCCAGTGAAATATTATACTTTCCGGAGATCTCCATCTTCAGATCGCCTTTACCGGCAATTCCATCTAATTTTGACATTGCTTCACTATAAGGAACTCGACTGATACCTTTTGTCGGAGAATCAGAAAAGAGTCCCATGTCTATCATAAGTTTTAATGTTCTGCACCACCCCGGGTATCTATACGTCCCCCGGATAAGGGTCACGGCATCATCAAGCCCATATATTTCTTTGTATATTATGGAATCCCTGTTTGGATATACTTCAAAATTCCCAAGTCCTTCAACACTCTCTTCTTTGAAATTGAGAAAAAGCTCCTCTCCTGGAATATTAACTACTTCTCCGTTCTCAAGAAACTTTGCAGAATTCCGTGATGCAAGAAGAACTCCCTTTGGACTCCAGGAAAACTTGTATCCGAATGGATTGTCATTATCGTCCGGTGCGGGAAGCCCTCCTGTATAAGAATAAAACTCAAGAACCTTTCCACCCTCTTGCTCAACTTCATCAATTATTTTCTTTGCCGACATATGATCGATTCCCGGATCGACTCCTGTCTCATTAATGAACAGCAGCCCTTTTTCTCTGACAACCGGATCAAGAGCTTTCATCCCATCACTTACATAGGAGGTAGTAGCCATATGTTTGTTATTTTTTATGCAGAGATCTGCAACCTTCAAATGGAGTGTCCAGGGAAGCAGACTGACAATAATATCATTCTCTTTTATCATTGAATTCAGCTTCTCCGTATTATTAATGTCGAGAGCCAGAGCCTTTCCATTCTTATACCCCTCAACTAATTCCTCCGCTCTTTCCGGGAAAATATCTGCAACAGATATATTCAAATTGCTGCTTTCAAGGAGATATTTAACTCCCGGCCTGCTTACGAAACCTGCGCCGAGTATAAGTATATTGTTCATGATTTCTCCGAAATGAATGATTCCATATATTTGTAATCTTCAGTTAATTCCCCTTTGTGAAGTATAAGAGCATTTTTTATCGGGCCGGGGAGAGCCAGAGAAGTGAATTCAGAACTAAAGTCTGTTTCAGCAATCCCTTTAACAAACTCTGACAATCCTACGGAAAATGCTTCTGAAGACTCTTTGGGGAATTCACAGGGGAGATTATCAACGGCCATTACAGACACCCCTTCTCTGTGGACACCATCTTCATATTTATCATTATGGCCGAAGTAAGTGAACGAAGGATTATCCGGCATTGTCACTTTGTGTGTTATCTCGACCGATCCTCCAATATCACAGCTGATATCACCAATCATTCTCAGATTAGGATATTTAGTGATTGCGGCCTTCTCCTTCAGATAATCCTTTGTAAGCAGACGGGGATATTTTTCTGTCCAGTAAATGCAATTAACAAGGACCTTCAATTTTTCCGCATATTCAGTAAATCTGGAAACATAAAGTTCAGGATTGTTATAATATTCCTGAAGGTCAAATTCTCCCTCCTTTCTCTTTACCAGATCCTCTTCCTTTAATATAACTTTGTAAAAAATAAAATTGTCAGCAGAAAAATTTTCATAATTTTCATCAAGAATTTCTGCGGATACTATTTTGTAGGGGAGAAGATCAAATATCTCCTGAGCTCCCTGCGATACATTTCCATATCCAGCAAAACCAAAAACAAAAGGGGCAAGCTCACTCGGAAAGCCATCCTCCTCAATCTCTCTTCCGATCTCACTAATATGATCTTTTGCCTCTTCAACACTGCCATAAGCAAAAGCCTGCTTTATTTTTTCCAATGGCGTATCATAACCCTGCTCTTTAAGTTTCAATCCCATACCGTGAAGAGTCTCAACCATTCCTGCCAGTCCGGCATATTTCCCGAAGAATATCAACCTTCGGTTATTTTCATCAACGATCCTCTCATAGTCGATCAGGTTGATCTTCTTATCGATCATCGTTCTGAGCAATTTCATATTGTATGACTGCCCTTTGATAGTATGGGAAAAGAAAATATAAGTTTTCCCTTCTTCAAGAAGTGGGATAGGGACCTCTTTTACAGCAAAAATAGTATCTGCTTCACCCAGGTCCTCATTTATCTCAGCACCTGCCTGAATATACTCTTCATCCTTGAAGATCCGGAGATTCGAAGGTTGAACAATGACCCTGATCCCGAATTTTTCCTTAAGTTCCTTTACAGCCTGAGGCGTAAGCGGTACTCTCCGTTCCCACTCATTCTTATCTTCCCTTCTGATACCTATTGTATAAGCCATATATCCTCTCTTTTTGAATACTTCTATTTAGCAGAGAAAAGAAAGCAAGTCAACAAAAATAATAATAGTTCCGAACTTTATTTTCTTTTTAAAGTTTTTTCTATGGTTTCAAGAGAAAAATTTATGATTATCGGCCGCTTATGGGGACAAAAATATGGATTGGAGGAACGGAATAATGCCCTTACAACTTTTCTCATCTGATCATTATGAAGTTTATAATTTACTTTGATTGAACTTTTACAAGCTATTTCAGCTAAAGCTTTGTCCTCAAAATTAACATCATCACTCTCAATCCCTAGAATTTCCCTGACAGTATCAGAGACAGATCTTTCATTAAGGATCTCCGGATATCCTTTTATATCATAAGAATTACCACCCATATGTTCCATTTCAAATCCCGCATTCCTGAGAATATCCTTTTTCCCTTCATCAAATAATTCAGCCTCTCCCGGAGTCAACTCGATAATCAATGGAAACAGAGGCGATATAGTTACGGTCCTTTTTTCAGTAAACTCTTTTTTCAGCCTGTCAAAATTGGACCTCTCATCAGCATTGTGCTGATCAACCACCATCAGATCTCCCCCTTTTTCAATAATTATATAAGAGTCTTTGTATTGTCCTATCACAACAAAATCATCTTCTACCGAAACCTCCGCATCAAATAGATCCTGCTGTGAAAAATCTGAAGTGTCAGGGTCTGATTCCCTGAATTTATTATGAGTATAAGGTGCCACACTTTCCCCAACAGACTCTTCAACCTGAAAACCCCGGTTATCACCCATAACATTCTCGATCCCTTTTTTTATCAATTGAAATACTCTGGATGAATCTTCAAACTTGATCTCAAGTTTCATAGGATGTATGTTGACATCCACTTCACCTGGAGGGATCTCAAGAAGAAGTATACCTGCCGGGTTTCTACTCTTCTCAAGATAACGTTGAAATGTAGTATTAAAAGCGGCATAGAGTGTTTTTTCTCTTACATTTCTTCCATTTACGAAAAAATACTGCTTTTTTTTGCTCGAAACGCCCGTGTTTAATTTGGACACCAAACCTTTCATCCTGTACCCGAAATACTCAAATTCAATATCAGCCAGATCATCTGTAAATTCCTTACCGAACACCTGGTAACTTCTTTCTCTAAGAGACTGGGCTCCATCATAACTGAATACAGTTTTCCCATTATGAGTCAGTTCAAATGATACTTTGTAGTTGACAAGGACAACCTGCTCCAGAAATCCGGTGATCTGGTTCATTTCACTTCTGTCGCTCTTAAGGAATTTTTTTCTCACCGGAAAATTCGAAAATAGATTTTTAACGGTTATTGATGTTCCTTTCGGATAGGCTATTGTTTCTTTGTCCCTCAGCGATCCACCTCTAAAATTGAATTTCAGCCCCTCACCTCCGTCCCCTGATGAAGTCTCTATATCAATATCAGAAACTTCGAGGATGGAAGGTAGAGCTTCTCCCCTGAATCCCAGAGTATCGAGTGTGTCAAAATCAGAAAATTCACGAAATTTAGAAGTGGAATGCCTGCGGAATGCTATCTCAACATCATCAGCATCAAAACCCGTCCCGTCATCGACTACCCTTACCAGGGACTTGCCACCATGTTCAAGCTCTATTCTGATAGTTTCTGCACCTGCGTCCAATGAATTTTCCACCAGTTCTTTTACAACCGAAAACGGCCTCTCAACAACTTCACCAGCAGCAATTTTTCTGTATATTTCTTCTTTTAGAGTTACTATTTTTCCCATTTCTGCACCTTTTGGCTTTACATTTTATTATACCAGTTTGCATACTGTTTTCAAAAAGGGGACACGGAGTCACCAGTCCTATATAGAGTGTAAGACACCTTAAGTTTCGGCTTTCGCCATCATCTACATCGCTCCCGCTCCGGATGTGTTCATCCGTCTCCGCTGCCCGGCCTCGGGGTTCACGATATTAGCGAGTCACCCCTCCAGGCCCGCGAGTGCAGATAGATGGCTACGCCTGAAACTCCGTTCAAGTAAAAAATATCATTCTTTTTGTGAGGGAACGAAACAGAGAGGCTGGGAACCGGTTTTACCGAAGCGGTGATGTTCCGAAGGAAAAAGGCCACTGTCTGAGCATACATCTTTCAGGTATGCGAGATGGCCTCTTTAATACCGCTGAATAACACCCGGTCAGACGCGTCGTGGTGAACGAACAAATGAATGATATTTTACTTGAGTTCAGTCACAAGTGGTGCTTCCGTGCCCCCTTTTGACATGATGGCGGAAAGAAAATATAATTATCTTATGAGTATGCAGGAATTAATGGAAATATATAAATATGGTGAAGAGGTCCTTAAACAGAAAGGGAGCACCATAAAAAACATTGATCAGTTTATTGTGGACCTGATCGAAAAAATGAGAACCACTATGTACGGCACTCCGAACGCAATCGGCCTTGCAGCACCTCAGATCGGGGAATCCCTGATGCTTTCGGTTATAGATGTTTCAATGGGAAAAGAAGAAAACGAATTCACAATTCTCCTGAATCCATTTATCGCAGAGGAGGAAGGTAAAGAGACAGATTCAGAAGGATGCCTCTCTTTCCCGAATATTTCACTGGATATTAACAGGAGTATAAAAATACTCCTTAAAGGAATTGATATTAACGGGAAAGATTATGAAAAAGAGTATTCCGGATTCATGGCAAGAGCTATTCAGCATGAGATCGACCATTTGAACGGTATTCTTATTGCTGATCGTGTTTCTCCGCTGAAAAGACAATTATTGAAAAAAGAGATAAAAAAACTGAAAAAAAATGGGGAGTGGTAAAAACAAAATAGTTTTTTTCGGAACCTCCGGGATATGTATCCCGTTTCTTGAATCTTTAAGATCAGAATTTAATATTGATCTGATTGTTACCCAACCGGATGCCTATGGTGGCCGGAAAAAAAAATTGATCGAACCGGCAGTTAAACAATATGCTCTTTTAAATAACATCCGATTTATTCAACCGGAAAAACTCACCAGGGAAATAGCCGGGATAATAGAAGAGATCAATCCGGTGATCGGAGCTGTGATTTCATATGGTAAGTTTATTCCCGGTAAAATATTCAGGGCTCCTGAATTCAACACGGTGAATGTCCACTTTTCTCTTCTACCTGAACTAAGAGGAGCCGCTCCGTATCAAAGAGCAATAGAGATGGGGTTGAAAAAGACAGGAATATCTATTTTTGAAATTGAAGCAGAAATGGATGCTGGTGATATATGGTCAAGAAAGGAATTCCAGATCTTTCCTGATGATACATCGGAATCACTTTCAGAAAGGATGGGGAATGATGGAGCCCCTTTCCTTACAGATACATTGAAATCTATTATTAAAGGAGAAATAAAAAAAAAACCTCAGGATTCC
>Ga0190293_1000492_pt1 | contig 14119 bp, 10 predicted proteins | sample 48693001_MG_FD_161671 | JGI IMG/M metagenome (GOLD analysis project Ga0190293, IMG submission 161671) | Hydrothermal vent microbial mat bacterial communities from Southern Trench, Guaymas Basin, Mexico - 4869-30-0-1_MG | ecosystem: Environmental > Aquatic > Marine > Hydrothermal vents >... | reverse complement strand
CGCCACCTGTATTAGCTCCAAGTGTGCCAAGTCCGGACATTACTTGCGTTGCAAACCAAATGCCGATTACAATAAAAGCAGGTATCTGTATGGTCGTAAAAATTACGATTAAAAATACAAAAGTGTGAATACGTGCGTGCGGATATCTTAACATGTATGCCGCCAATACTCCGGAAATTGCACCGCTTGCCCCAATCATTGGAACCATTGAGTTCACATCCACAAAAATCTGTCCGACCGCTGCTCCGATTCCGCATAAAATATAGAATACTGCAAATTTCATGTGACCAAGAGCACCTTCTATATTATCGCCAAATATCCATAGGAATAGCATGTTTCCAAATATGTGTGCTATCCCGCCATGCATAAACATCGATGTGAAAACCGTTAGGTAGGGGCTGTTTGGCGTTGCGTCAATAAATATTCGATTATTTGTGGCGTCACTTAAATATTGCGCATAAGCGATGGAAATATCGCCACGCGGTAAATCTGTGAATGTTGCGGGAATCAACCCAAATGATAATGTGAATTCTTGACCGGCTACAAAATCGAGCCCCATTTGATAGAAGAACACTATCAAATTCAATGCAATAATTATGTATGTTACAAATGGTACTAAAAGGCGTGGATTGTCATCTTTGTATGGGAAGAACATTATTCAACGAAAAATTTAATTGATTTTGATGCTGAATTGCCAGAACGATCCTGAATTTTTACTAACAGTTTATGTTTGCCAATTGAAAGAGATTCTCTCAATTTATATGATATTTCTTTTTTTACCGGCTGATATGCAATCCAAATCCGTTTACCATTTAAATATACTTGTAAATATTCCTCTGAGGAATTAATCCCTGATAGATCGTCATCAAGTATGATTTTAAGATTCTTTACAGTGTTTTTTAAATATGTCTGCTGATTTTTAGGATAAGTATAATTAAACCATGGTGGTTTTGTATCTTCGAGAACAGTTAAAATATTTGGTTTATTAAATTTAGCAACAATAGTATTATTTGTTGAGTCTAAATCGCTATTTACATAATTCCATTTTGATTTTTTATTATTAATTGTGTAAATGGCACATTGTCTTAAATTTTTCTCATCATTAATAGATAGCGCAATTTTCGTTTTATTTTTATATGGTATATCGTATGGATATAATTCATAAACGTTTGACTTACGATTATATGAATTTACTTTTGTCGGAATATGCTGTTTTGTAAGCCACATTAAGGTTGTGTCATAATATGTATTTTCGACATTTACGAAACAAAAACTATCAGCAGAAAATATTTTATTATTAGAATTTGGTAAAACGAGAGTTGGATTAAAATCAAATTCATACTTTTTAATTATATCCGAATAAAACAAAAATCCACACGATTTATTATTTTTAAATAATATTGGATTTATCATTTCACTCACATATTTATCAGCTTCAATTTTGATTAATGGAAAAGTTAGGAGTACATCGGGTTTTTCAATATATGCCATCACGATATCTGAATTATTTACATCGTTAAGAAGTTGAAAGACGGTGCCTTTTTCCAGTTGAATTAATTTTGGGTTGAAAACTTTGCTATTAATATTGAATGTCGGATAATCACTTAAATTAAGCGATGTATTATATTGCGGCTTTTTAGCTTGTGTTTCTGATATTACGTAAAAAGCTAGTACTGATTTATTTTGTGCAGCATCCCACGCCAATATTTCTATTTTGTGAATGCCTGTTAGTAAATCAATAATTCCTGTTTCATCATCACTATGAATTGTCAGTTTCGGGTAAAATTCCAATCGATATAGTTTTTGAAAATCATCATGTTTTGGATGATTAATTGGCTGACCATAAATAGTAGCAATTTTTTTTCCTTCACTGAAATCAAGCAAATTATATTGAACCATAAAAGTTGAAACAGAATCTACTAATAATTCAATTTTTTCAATTTGATATGAGTTTGAAGCATTTTGAATTTTATCAATTACACGTATGGTAATTCCAAATTTTCCGTTAATAGAAATAGTATCTTTCAATGTATACATATTCGAAGATAAGCTTACAGGAGTATAATTCTTAGGTAATGGAGAATTATCAATATGTGTGCCTGTAGCGAGAGGAATAATTGATATGTCTGTAAATTTAGGAGAAACATTATCTCTCAATGGAAAACCATTAATCATCGGGTTTAATGGTTGATCTTTTTCATTGCGCAATTCAAAATGTAAATGGGGACCCATTGAACCGCCTGAATTACCAGAGTAACCAATAATTTCTCCACGCTTAACCGGATATTCATCTTGAATGAAATATTTGTTCACAAAATATGATTGTTTTTCATTCTGTAATTCAAATAGACGATTAGCTATCAGTTTGGAAAAGCGGTTTAAATGTCCGTAAACCACAATTTTGCCATCGTTGGTTTTCAGGTAAAGCGCTTTGCCGTAGCCGCCAAAGTTAATCGCCATGCGGTAAATGTGTCCGTCAGATACTGCATATATCGGGTGCCCAATGCTGCCGTTTGTGCGGATATCAATGCCCATATGAAAATGATTACCGCGGAATTCACCAAAATTAGATGAAAGTCTTTTACCGGTGTCAGTCGGCCACGCGTAGTCCTGAGCAAATGTCAGACTAAATATTATTAATATTGAAAAGAAAATTTTGTTTATCATAAAAGGAATATTAATTTAATGAGATTTGATGTTGATTGACGATAAAAAAGGAAATAATATTTAATATTTTGATATAAAAAAACCCCTGATTAACAGGGGTTTTTATTAAAATTGATAATAAGAGTTTTATTTATTTTCTTGCAATTTTTTCAATTGTACTTTCATTTCTTTTAGTTCTTCCCGCAATTCTTCCATTTGTTCTTTGAGCTCATCTTGATCAAACGGAAAACTATGAAATTTAAAATCCTCTGATCCTTCAGGATGCATTTTTAAAAGCATTTTATGTTTTTCGCCCATTTTTCCAATGTCACCGAATTTGAAAATAAATTTATTTTCAGCTTCACCAAGCTTTGCATTAAGTTTCTTTTCCTTTCCATCTCTAACTATAGAAACTGATACTTTAGTTTCAGGGTCATAGCTACGAATAGTTGTTGTCAAATCGCTTGCATCTTCTATGTCGTCCCCATCAACTTTTGTGATAATGTCACCGGCTTTAAGTCCGGCTTTTTCAGCAGGACTATCTTCCACTACTTCGGATACGAGTACGCCATTGCCATCTTTTAATTTAAAGTAAGTACTTAATTGATCAGATAAATCTTGAATTTGAACACCAAGGAACCCGGCTTTTTCATCAGTTAAGAAAAGTTCATCATCCATATTAAATTTCTTGATGATCTTAATCTTTTTATCTCCGTCTTCATCTTTCATGTGCAAAGCTAAGTTTTCATGGTCGCATTCCTCTTTCATCTTTTTGCAATCTTTGTGAGTAGATTTTTCTTTTTGGCAATCATGTTCACGAGTCCTTTCGAGAAGATTCATATTTATATCTTCATCAATACCGTGAGCTTCTAGTTTTTCATGAATTTTGGCAAGGGCATCTTCATCATCTAAATTTGCTTCATATTCTTCGGTTTTACCGTCTTCAGTGATTGTATATAGGACTTTATCGTCTTGAACGTTAACTTTGACTTCAATTTTCTTTTCGCCATCGATTTTTTTAATGACGGTAGTTTTTTGTGCAAAACCGATACTAAAGATCAATAAAAGGGATAACATATAACGCATAATAGGTTCTCCTAAATTATAGTTACTTATGGATACGAATAAGAAAGGAGGTTTGTTCCAAAGATTAAAAAACCATATTATTTCGGTGTGGGCTTACTTTTTAAGGTGAAACATGGTTACTTTATTAACATGTTAATGACCAAACTGTATACACAATTTATTTGTAAAAAAATGGTTTTCCTCAATAAAAGAAAATTATATATTATGGTACAATTTTTGCATTATAAAAAGTGACCACGCCAATGAAATACTTGATAATCATATTACTCAGTATAAGTAGTTGCCTTGTATCTCAAGAATCTACAAAACCGCATATTTATGGAAATATAATAGATGCTGAGACTCGTGAGCCAATCGTCAATGCGAATATTTTTATTTCAAAATCAAGTGTTGGTACTGCATCGGATAAGAACGGATATTTTGAATTGCGGAATCTTTCTTATGGTAAATACGAGATCATTGCTTCAGTAATTGGTTATGAAGTGCTCAATGCTAAAATTGGAATATATAATAACGACAGGAGAAATCTTCGATTTGAAATGTACAAGCAACCAATACGGTTGCCGGAAGTCATCGTCTCTGCAAAAGGATCATGGAAAAGAAAAAGAAATTTATCTCGATTTAGAAAAACACTACTAGGAACAAGCGAAAACGGAAAAAATTCATATATTACAAATGAGGATGTAATACGTTTCAATAATGATATATATGGCATGCTAATCGCTTATGCGGACGAACCAATTAAAATTGTAAATCATTCATTGGGATATGACATTCACTATGTATTGGAGGATTTTGAATTATCCAGTGGTTATGTAAAATATACCGGCTATCCGCATTTTATTGAAAAAACAGCAACCACATATCATGATTCTGTTGATTGGTTTGATAATCGTAGAGATACTTATTTAGGTTCTTTCAGGCATTTCTTAACAACAATTTGTGCAAATTATGAACTGACCGATGGCGATACCACTAAAAGATCAATGGTATTCAAATGGGGAGATGCAATTAGACATAATGTTAAAGTTACTTACGGTGATATTTCCCACATAGAAGAGCAGGGATTTTATGTTCTTCAAATTGATAGTCTTAAAAATATTCGCAAAAGAGCAAATAATCCTTATGAGGTAAAATCAATACCGCTAGGGACTAGAAAATTAGTGAATACAAACTGTTTTTTAAAAGAAACAGATAATCCAAATGAAATGTACCTGAAGTTTGATGGTTCATTGGAAATAACATACAATGAGGATTTGTTTCCGTTTGGGAGTAGAGATGATTCGAAAGGGAGATCATGGATAACAATTATTGGTGATTCCACTATTTTAGATAAGCAAGGTCGGTATTATGACATCTATGCGATAAAGACTAGCGGGCTTTGGTCTAAAGAAAGAGTAGCAGATATGCTGCCGTTTGATTATAAAATTGGAGAAGAATAAAAATGAAAATAAAATATATTTTTACGATATTGATTACTATCCTGGTATATAATTGTTCTACACCGTATCAACCAAAAGGAGCCCTCGGAGGTTTTAGTTCTAATCAACTTAACGAGAACAATTACAAAGTATCATTTAAGGGTAATCAACATACAACAGCAGAAACTGTATTTGATTATTTACTCCGTAGATGTGCCGAGATAACAATTGAAGAAAAAGGTAAATATTTTATTGTGTATGACGATAATAGTTATGTTGATAAAACCGTATTCGAAAATAAACCGGGTATTGATGATTATCTAGATTACATTGAATACCGAGAAGATAGACATGCATTGAAAGAAAAAACAGGAATGGATTATGATCCATTACAGACTTTGGCGGACACAAAAAGTCGCATAAAAAGAACATATTCAAGTAATGCAAGTGGAGATGGAAGCTGTAATGCTAATACATTAATAGATTTAGAAGCAACAGATGTAGTGGGTGTATATAAAATTCAAATATTTGAGCAACAAGTAGAAGGCTATGAAGACTACTTTTTCTCAGCGTCGAAAATATTAGAAAAAGTTAATGGTAAATAGAAAAACCGCCCCAATTCGGGGCGGTTTTTCTATTCAATATTCAATTAAGATTATTTTTTCTTATAAAATGATTTACCGGGTAAATCCAATTTTACCGCTTTCTCCGTAAAAGCTTTTGTGTCTACATCATTTCTATCTTTGTAGAAATTCCAAATTGAATCAACATCTGCTTCATACTTCAAACCAAGATAATGTTCTTTATTTTTATAGCGTTTCATCCATAAATCCCATTGATCTTCGGATAAGAAACCGGTGTTATATGCTGTTTCAACATTAGCTTTAACACGATCCCAATAATCATCATATTTATAAACATATGGTATAGTATTCGCTTTTGCAGAAATACCCCAAGCACTCCCGGGAATATCATATAGTGCATATGGAGCAAACTTGATAGGATCATTTGAATCTACCCATATTTGTGCTTCTTTATCGCCGTGCTCAGCAGCCCATGTGAGCATTTCTATCATATTATGTTGAATTTCCCAAATACCATGCCATTGAGTATAATCTGCGCCCATCATTTCAGCGCCATGACGGAACCTACGACCTTCATGATGCCAACTGTAATACATCATTTTTTCGGGTGTCTCATCATAACCGAAAAGCACCGGATCGGAATAATATTTACCATCAGCTTTTAAGCGGTCAATCATACCATTAGTAGTTAACTTTTTCGTCCAATAGACAAAGAATCGGCGGATTTCGTTATACTGTAAGTTGACAAGATCAGCTGTTAACAAATAAGTATCAACAAAGTCTGGAGCATGACAACTATTACATATAGACTCCATGCGTTGACGTTTTACTTCCCAACTTCCAAGACCTTCTTCATCCCAAACTGTCCTAAAACTCCAAGGCGCCTGAGATTCAGTTGCTAAACGAGCGCTAACATTGTGTGTCATAGGCTGTTTTTCATTTCCATCCATATGGCAAGTAACACATACTGGGGCTTCGATAGGAATCGGTTCATTATTTGTAGTATTATATCTCATATCCCACTCATCACCTTTAGCCTTAAATATATTACCATGTTTTGACTCAAGATAAATTTCTATATGTGGATGATCCGGTCCAACATGACACTCGCCACAAGTTTCAGGTTGACGGGCAACCGCAAGATCAAATGAATGTTTTGCATGACATGCATCACATTCACCTACACTGCCATCGGGCCACATATTACTAATTTGATGACATTCCTCACAGCCGTGCCTTGTAGCAATCGGATTTTCAAAAATTGCTCTATCGGCATTTTTTAATAACCAGAATTGATGTGCATGTTTACTGTTAGAAAATTCATTAACTTGTTGCTCATGACATTCACCACAATCCTTTGGAGTAGGATGTCGTGCAATCAGAAAATCGCTTTCCGGACATCTTTGTGCATCAAAATCATCTTCTTTGGCTTCATGACATTCATTACAACCAATACCCATAATAGCATGCTCACTTTCTTCCCAAGCATCTATTTGTTTAACAGCAATATTTTCCTTTTCATGACATGTAATACATTGATTACTTATTTTATCTATATCAATTTCTGCTTTATGTCCTTGTGTTTTTTTAACCTCTACAGATGCTACAATCATCAATGTAACAATTAACAATACACTAAAAATTCCAATTAACCATTGCTGTATTTTTATATTACTCATTTTCTTCTCCTAATATGTCTGTTAATGTGTGAAAGTTTGTATCAGTGTCAAAACAATCAATATTACAATAGTGATTGCTCCTACTGTATAACTGATAATTGTTCTCTTATTCTCATTTTTAGATAACATTGGCTCAATAAAAGGCCAAAATGCCATCCCTAATACTGCTATTCCCGTTACTAACATTCCTAATTTAATTGGTACAAATTTCAAGAAGAGGAATACCGAATAGAAATACCATTCCGGTTTTATATGTAAGGGTGTATTTAAGGGGTCTGCCGGTTCACCAATTCCTGGTGGATAGATAACAGTAAGTAAACTTAGCAAAGATAAGAGGAATAAAGTCACTAAAATCATCTTAAAAAAGTGGGTTGGATAAAAAGCATAATAACCTTTTTCATATCCTTCGGGTTCGGATACTCCATGAACCCTTAGTACAATTATGTGAATTGCTAACATTAAGACGATTATTAATGGTAGCAACCAAATATGAAGTGTATAAAATCGTGTAAGAGTGTTCGTACCGATACTTTCTCCCCCACGTAATAATTCAAGTAAAAATCCTCCTATCAAGGGAACTTCTTTTACTAAATTTGTACCAACTGTTGAAGCCCAGTAAGATAGCTGATTATACGTCAAGGAATATCCTGTAAATGAAATCGTCATCATTAACGCTAATAGTATAAACCCAACAATCCAATTAATTTCCCTCGGTTTTCGGTAAGCATTAGTAAAGAAAACGCGCATCATGTGTAAAAATATCGTAATAATCAGCAGATTTGCACCCCAACTATGGAATCCTCTTATCCAAAAACCCATACGTACATCTTCGGAAATGTGTCTTACACTTTCATAAGCCATTTCTGTTGATGGAATAAAATAAAAAGCTAATAATATTCCGGTAATAACCTGCAAGGGTAATAATATAAAGGGTGTTGTCCCCATAGCAAGAAGCCATTTTTTCATATGTAATGGAATCGGCTCTTTGATAAATATATTTTCACTAATTTCAATAAATTTTTTGTAATCGATGGGAAATCGTTCTTTGATCCATTTTTTGATTCTCATGACCATGGACTCTTATCTTTATCTTCTACTTTAACGAATACTAAATTATTATCCATTTCAACCGTAAATTCGTCAAGTGGTCTAGGCGGAGGTCCGCCAGTAACTTTGCCGGTCTTATCAAAAATACCTTTATGACAAGGACAATAGAATCGACTTTTATTCTCTTCCCATTTTACAATACATCCCAGATGCGTACAGATTCCTGAAAAAACCTTGAATTCATCTTCAAGATGTACGACAAAAACAGGCTTTTTCTGAATCATTATTTCCTTAGCTTTACCAATAGGTATTTCATCCACTTTACCAACCAAGTATTTGTGGTATGTTTTCTCTTTTTTACTTGGAGTAAAGAACAAATATAGATTCCTAGTAAAAGCTGTAATTCCTACTATTAATGCGCCTAAAACGCCAACCTTGATAATAAACTCTCTCCTTGATTGTTTTAGTGCTGTTTCTCTTCCCATTTACTTTCCTCCGGGGTACTTACTTATTAAATGATATACTTAATGCTTTTCCATTTTTACTACATATTTTTTTTAAAAACTCTATATAGCATCAACGCTAGTAATACAAAAAATGCTCCATACCACCAATTAATACTATTTAATACACCTTCAGTATAGTATGCACCAAAAATTACACCGGTTACAAACAGTAGCAATTTTAGTATTCCAATCTCCCAAACTGTAGTTTTTTTAACTATCGAATCTATATATTTAAATAAACTCATAATAATCCTCCTAACAATTATTATAAACTAACTATAACTGCTTCGCTAAAACAACCGTTTTCACTTTTTCCCAAGTTTTGCCAGTAGCGGGGTCTTTGGCTAATAACTTTACTATGTAAATGCCAATACGAGCAATATTCCCATCATCGCGTTTGCCGTCCCATTTTAATAATCCTTCTTGTGGGAAATGTACATTCCAATATGGTGTGGCGATGTTCCGTCCTGTTATATCAAATATTTGCAATTTGATTATGCCTTGTTCATAAGGCAGTTTATATTTTATTAATAATTCGTCATCAATTCCATCACCATTTGGTGAAAATGGGTTCGCCCCAAAGGCGATTGCCCCGTTTTGCGGTATTTCATCAAAATGTAAACTGTTCTCTAAACCGGGTGTCATTGCTTCAGCATTAACAGCAATTCCCCATCGATTCATATTATACGATTCAAATTCTGGGCGGAATTTTTCGGTAGATCTGCCGTCAGCAATTGGCCAATCCGAATCATAGTGCAATGAATCAATTATTGTTCTTGTTACATCAAATATAAATATTCCGTCAGATTCATTATTTAATGTCGGCCAACCGCCGATTGGTATAATAGCAGGAGTTCCGTGTGGCAAATTTGCAATAAACACAGAATCCGCTGCGATTACTATTGGTTGGTTAGCAGTTGCAAGCAGTTCAGTAAAATAATATTGTTTCAGCGAATTATCACTAATTGACCAACCTGTTAAGTCGATTTTGCTAAAACTAACAATCTCTACAAATTCCGCTTGCGTGGTATCCGGCTTGGCGAGGAATTCATTGAAGACCACAGCACCAAACGGATAATTCACAAAAACACTATATTCTATCGAATTATCGGAAGTATTCATATCACTGGGAATTTCTAATAAAATTTCAAGTAGATTATGTCCGGACGAGAGCGGCTCGATATTGAACGATACAAATGTTGTATCTTCCGAGATCAAATTATTGAATGAACCTGAACCAAGTTCATTATCATTTTGCAATACAGAAACGCTGCCGGAGATATCGGCAATGCCACTATTAACTACTGCAATTTCAAATGAAATACTTTCACTCGGATGCGGATATTCAGGATAATGATTTGTTAGATCCGGTAAAATTGCACCATTTATATTTTTTAATAAAACGGAATTAATTCGACCTATTGTTGCATTACTTGTGTCAGTACACGCTTTCCATTGCGACGCATCATTTGAAATAAATTCAGGATGTAACTTTTCGGTAGATTTACCACTTTTCATTCCCCAATCTGAATTATAATTCAGTGAATCAATTATTTTTCCTGTAAAATCGTATAAAAAGATACCGTCGCCGGAATTATTTAATGAAGGAAAATTGTCAATATTAATAAAAATTGATTCAGAGGGGAGAAACATAGCCAAGCTTGTGTCTTCACTTATAACTATATAAGTGTCGGCTTCAACATTTCCTGCGGAAAACTCTTCAGGTTCTTTCCGATTGTCACTAATTGACCAATCGGTTAAATCAACATTTTCAAAAACAACCAATTCAATAAATTCGGATAGCGGAGATTCAGGATCAGCGAGGAATTCATTTATTGTTACAACGCCAAAATCATAACTTACACCAAGCGGGAAGATTGTTGAATTATTGTCGAGATTTTCATCGCCGTTGACTTCAAGAATTATTGCAATTTCGTGGCGACCGGAAACTATGGGTGATAATTCCATATCAATAAAAATTGTGTCGGACATACTTATTTCATTAAAAACAAAGCTTGTTAAAGTAAGATTATTTTCCGTGACAATTAAATTCCCTGAAATTGGTTGTAATCCGTTATTAGTAATCGGTATTGTTATAAAAATTGGCTCGGTGGATTCCGGGAATTCCGGAGCGATTACAATTTTATCCACTAAAATTGCACCGTCAATATTTTTTGCAACAACTGAGTTCGGTCTGCCCGGAGTCCATCCGGTTGAATCGGTTGATACTTTCCATCCGGTTGAATCGTTTGAAACAAATTCCGGGTGTATTTTCTCCGTTGATTTGCCCGTCGTCAATTCCCACCAAGTTGTGTAAATCAACGAGTCAATCACAGTCCCTGTAAAGTCGCGCAAGTAAATGGCATCGCCGTAATTATTCAATGATGGAAAGTTCGCTACTTCAACAAAAGCAGCTTCCGGCGGAATTATGGTTGTAAAAGCCGGGTCTTCGCTGAGTACGATAAATTTATCTGCGGTGGTACCGCCGCTATTAAAATGATGTAAGGTAGTGGTTTTGTCGGCGATGCTCCAATTCGTCAATTCAACATTTTCGAAAGTAATTAATTCCACAAACTCCGCCTGAGGCGATGTGGGTCGCGGTAAAAATTCATTTATCAATACATCGCCAAAATTGTAACTGACAAGAATAGTGTCGGCGGCGTTATTGTTCCTTGGGTTTTGATCTTCAGCGACTTCCAATTGTATCTGAAGCGGATGAATTCCCGAACTCATTACTGGTAGATATACTTGTAAAATTGAAGTATCGCGCCGGGCAATGTTAGCGAAACCAACACTTCCAATTTCTATATCATTTTCATAAATCTTTATGCTGCCGGAAATCGCTTGAGCGCCATAATTAGTAATCGGCATAAATAGTTCAATAGATTCATTAAATTTAGGGAATTTTGGCGCGTGATAAACGCTATCGGCGATAATGGCACCGTCATAATCAATTAAATAATTTGAATTAACATAGCCGGGAGTCATTTTAGTAGCTGCGGTTGAAAGTGACCAATTAGCCGGGTCATTACTAATAATATCCGGACGTAATTTTTCAGTTGAGGTATCAGCAACAACCGGCCATTTTGAATCATACATTAGTGAATCGATTACAGTATGATTCATATCCAAAAGAAAAATTCCATCGCCACTATTATTTAAAGTGGGTAATCCGCCGTATGGAATTAAATAATGCGCATCAGGATTTGAAATTGATTTTAACGAAGTGTCGCTGGCAAGCACCGCGTATTCTCCGACTTCAATATATGTAATTGGTATTAGTTTCCCGGCGGAATTATCTGCAATTACCCAACCATCCATCACAATGGATCCAAAACTGACTAACTCAATAAATTCAATTTGATTGTCGTCGGGCTTGGCGTGGAATTCGTTTATTTTTACTGAACCGGGAGTGTACGAAACCCCAAGTTTTTTTATTGTGGTATTGTTATCAGTATCTTCATCATTATCAACAATAAACTCAAATATTATATTATGACGACCTGATGGCAACGTACCAAGCGGTATATTAATTGTGGTATTTTCTCTTGATGATAATGATGGCGAATTAGCGGAACCAATTGTCTTTCCATTAAATGTAGCTGTAACAGTTCCGCTAATACTGTTTAATCCTACATTTTCTACTGTAACATTTGCAACAATTGACTCACTCGGTTTTGGATAACGAGGGGTGAAAGTAATATTATTACTGATTGCACCATCTATATTTAAAGGTGAAACACTATTTGGTGCACCGGGAGTTCCGAGAGAATCCTTGCTAACTTCCCAATTTGTCGATAGTTCTGATGCAGAATCAGGATATATTTTTTCGGTTGAGAAACCGGACTCAACTGGCCAGCTTGAATCATAAGTAAGTGAATCAATGATTGTACCGTCGGGAGCGAATAAACGAATATCATCACCACTATTGTTTAAAGATGGTAATCCTCCAGAAGGTATTAAATAATGTGTTCCAGTCGGTACAGAAGGATACATTGTCGAATCATCCGCGAGTATAACAAAGTCGCCAGGTTGGACTGTAGCCGTCGGTAATAGTTTACCCGTACCTTTATCTGTGATACGCCAATTTGCTAAATCAATCGGTGTGCTTCCCTGATGTAGTAATTCTACAAATTCTATCTGACCGCTCACAGGTTTGGCGTGAAACTCATTTATCATTATAACTTGAGAAAATATTTGCGGTATAAATATTAATAGGATAGCAAATATTTTCAGTGGGTTCAGATTCATCAAGTTAAATTAAATATGACGTCATATCAATTCAATAAGTTGCTCCAAGCGTTCTTGTAATTCATCGCGTGTTTTGCGATACCGTCCAATAATTTTGTGATCACTTTTCCAACTGCGGAAGGGATCATCAATGCTCCAGTGTATCTTTTTGGACTTACCGGGAAAGGTCGGACAAAGCTCGCGGGCGTTATCGCAAAGCGTAATAACATAATCAATACCATGTCCAAAATATTTATCTATAGGATCGGATGTATGAGTTGATATATTAATACCTAATTCCTTCATAACTATAATTGCGACAGGGTGTACTTTGCTCGGATGGGTGCCGGCACTATACACTTCAAAGCGGTCACCTGCCATATATCGAAATAATCCCTCAGCCATTTGTGATCGGCAGGCATTGCCGGTACATATAAAAATTACTTTTTTCTTCTTTATCATAACGTCAAAATTAAATTAATTATTGCACATTTTATACAAAATAGCAGTTTTTGTTATTAATTTCTTTAATGTTATAATAGTTTTTAAATTTTACAATGAATATTTCGGAAAAAATGCCATTATTTGCAAACCCATTGGAACCTTATGAGGGGCTAAGTATAGCTGACCTAAATAGGTATTTACCGGCTTTACAAACAGCCGATGACCTACAAATGAGCACCGATGATATGCGCGAGGGGATTTTTTTAGCAGATGGCTTAACCGGTCTTTCAAAATTGCCGGAAAATTCAATTGATTTAGTAATTGCCGATCCTCCTGAAGATCCATGGCGCGATGCACAAGAAAAGGGTTCACAGCTTACTCTACAGGAATTTTATAAATGGAATGAAGATTGGCTGAAGGAAGCACGTAGAGTTCTGAAAATAACCGGATCTATATATTTGCTTTGTGGCTGGCGG
>Ga0190293_1000491_pt1 | contig 14137 bp, 6 predicted proteins | sample 48693001_MG_FD_161671 | JGI IMG/M metagenome (GOLD analysis project Ga0190293, IMG submission 161671) | Hydrothermal vent microbial mat bacterial communities from Southern Trench, Guaymas Basin, Mexico - 4869-30-0-1_MG | ecosystem: Environmental > Aquatic > Marine > Hydrothermal vents > Microbial... | reverse complement strand
CGATGTCACTTCAAGATTCAAGGAGCGATACGGAAATGTGATGGAGAAAGTACTTCGAAGACCGGCCACAGTACTTCTCGGAGTCCTCGCGGTCTTCGTACTCTCCCTTTTCCTCGCGATGGGACTTCCAATGCAGCTTCTTCCCGGCACTCCCACCGATCAGCTCGAACTCTCCTATTCTGCTCCGAGAGGTACTTCGATGGCGCAGATGGTCGAGCTCTCCGAGAACGTTACCGATCTCTCCATCGAATCCGGCGCGGACTGGGTGGCTGGCAGGAGCGGAGTACGCTCCGTAGAGGGCGTCGATGCGGTTCTGACAGCATCCTTCGATTCGCCCGAGGCGGCGACCAGGGCAATCGAGCCCCTCAGGTCGACGTGGACCTCCATTTTCAGCTTCCCTCTCACGGTCGAGAAGAGACAGTCCCTGCTCGGAGAGATACTTGGAGGCGGTACAGCGTTCACTGTCTATCTGGAGGGTGAGAGCATTGAGGCCGACCTGATGGCAGCCGAGGCTCTCGCCGGACTACTGATGGGGATGGATGGCGTCGAATCCGTCGAGATCCAGTACCTCCCCGGAAGACCTGAAATGGTCCTCGATCTCGATCAGGAACTCCTGAGTCTCTTCGGGCTCTCCGCAAACGGAGTTGCCGATTTCGTGGAGAGTCTTTCCAGGGGAATCAACGCGACAACTTATTACAGACAGGACGAGAGAGTGGATGTCGTTGTGCTCGCAGGGAGCGGCGAGGGCATTCCAGTAGATTCACTGTTCCTTCGCTCCATTCCCACCTCCCGCGGCCTTCTCGCTCTCGGCAGGATAGCCGAACCCTTCAGCCGCCAGACACCGGGCTTCATCGAGCACAATCAGGGAAATAGAGCCGTGGCCGTCCAGGTCCAGGGTCTCGGCAGTAATCTCGCAAGAATTTCAAGAGAAGTTACTGCGGCTGCAGACAGCCTGCTGCGGGAGGTCCCCGTCAGGCTCAGGACAGGCAACGAGATAGAGGAAATGGACAGGACAACCTCCAGCCTAGTGCTGGCGGCCATCCTGGCGATTGGCCTGGTCTATGTTCTTCTTGCGGCTCAGTTTGAATCTTTCAGGGAACCATTCGTGATAATGTTCACAGTCCCGATGGGCATAATTGGAGTCGTATTCGCCCTTGGACTCTTCGGCCAGAGCTGGAATGCCCTCTCCGGGATAGGACTGGTCGTTCTCTGCGGAATTGTCGTCAATGACGGCATACTTCTGGTGGAGCGTATCAGCCAGCTCCGTCAGGAGGGCATAGAGAAGAACAAGGCCATCATCCAGGCTGGACGGGACCGATTCCGTCCCGTCCTCATGACCACTGTGACAACCGTCCTGGGTCTTCTGCCCATGGCAATAGGCTTCGGCTCCGGAGCCAGTTTGAGACAGCCGCTGGCAATAGCGGTCATCGGCGGTATCACTGTCGCTACTGCTCTAACGCTCGTCGTCGTCCCTGTGCTCTACAGGGTACTCTCGGGAAAGAGAGGACAAGTTGTCGGTAGTTGACCTTGTCCTGAAGCGTCCCAGGGGAACCGCTGTGATCTTTCTGGCCCTGCTGGGCCTTGCTGCGGTCTCCTTCAACAGGGTGCCGATAGAGGGTACACCTGACACAACGCTCCCCACGCTCAATGTCAGCGCCTCATGGATGGGTGCCGATCCTGAAGCCATATGCGAACAGGTAACCCGGCCAATCGAGGATATTGCCAGGGAGGTCAAAGGAGTTGTCGAGGTATCCTCGACTTCCAGCACCGGTTCCAGTCATGTCAGTGTCTCCTTTGAAAAGGGGACGGATATGGATGTTGCAGCCATGGAGCTGACCGAGCGTGTCTCTCTCCTGCAGGATGAACTCCCGGAGGCGGTCAACACGGGCAGTGTTACACAGGCCGTTCCAAGAGGTCTCACCAGCGAGGGATTCCTTATTTACGCCCTTACCGGGGCAGAGCACTCCGTTCTGAAACAGGTTGCCGACGAACTTGTAGTTCAGCGCCTTGAGCGCATCGATGGTATCAGTTCGGTGATCGTCGAGGGGCTTGGAGAGCAGGAGATACTTGTTGACATCAACAGGGATGTCATGAACGCTCTCGACCTTACGCTTGCCCAGGTGGCTTCCGCAGTGAATTCCGGGATCGTCGACCGCAATGTCGGAGTTGCTGTCGACAGTTCAAGCCTGGAGGCCGTCATCAGGCTATCCACGGTGCCCACGACTGCGGCAGAGCTCGGAGATCTGGTTATTGCCTCGAGAGGTGGCAGGTTCATCACACTGTCAGACCTCACCAACAGGATACTTGTGGATTTCAGTGTGAACGAGAGCTTCATCTTCAGGTATAACGGCATGGACCAGGTGAGCCTGCAGATCGACAGGAGTGCATCGAGTAACGCCGTCAGGGTGGCGGACGCGGTTAAAAGCGCGGTTGATGAACTCCAGGAGCAGCTTCCTGCCGGGATAGAGCTTCACCTCACCGAAGACGGCACAGAGGGTATAACCAGCGATCTGAAGGATCTCTCATGGAGGGCCCTTGTAGCGCTCGGAGCGATCATCATGGTTCTTCTGCTGCTCAACCACAGCCCCCAATCAACACCGCTTATCATCAGCTCCATTCTCTTTTCTGCTGCCATGGCTGTAACTGCCGTATACCTTGCCGGGTACAGCATCAATGTCCTCACGCTAAGTGCGCTGGCAATAGCCTTCGGTCTGCTTGTCGATGGTGCTGTCGTTGTTCTGGAGGCGATTGGATTCAGGAGGCGTCAGGGATATTCACCTATGGAAGCTGCCTCCATGGGCGCCAAGGAAGTAGCCATGCCGATACTTGGTGGTATCCTGACGACGATGGTTGCCTTCGTTCCTCTCCTGGCCAGTGAGGGCATCCTCCGCCTCTACTACAGACCATTTGCTTTCACCATAGCGGCAACCCTCACTGCTTCATACTTCATTTGCCTGACGCTGGTCCCGTCTATCGCAGCAAGATGGAAGTCGAAGCGCTGGTACCGTGAGCGGAACTGGGACAGGCATCTGGCCAGGGGAATATCCGTTCTGCATCATAAGCCGCTTATAGCCGTACTTATCGCTGTTCTTCTTGTTGGTGGAGCCGTCTGGGTCTTCATCACAAAGGTGGATAAGGGCGAGGAGTGGGGATTCAATTTCGAGAGGGAGTCCATCACTGTCTGGATGCAGTTCCCGCCCGGCACTCCCCAGGATGTGGTGGATGACACTGCAAAGGGATTCGAAGAGATCCTTGCCAACCGCGACGGCATCGCTTCGACCAGGACGATGGTTTTCGGCGAGACATGTTCGATCTACGCTACACTGGACGCGGAGGCTGTTCAGTCCGGATATGGTCTTCAGATAGAGGCTGAGACCGTCGCTTTCGCGACGACTGTCGGGGGTACGCGGAGCATCTATGTCGGCGGCATCAATCCCGAGCCCTATTGGAGGAGCACCCGGAGCGCCGGTATGATGCAAACAGTTGAGCTTCGTGGATTCGATTATCAGGGCCTGAAGGATATCGCTCTTTCCATGCAGACAATGCTCGAAAGACACCCCAGGGTCGGTGAGGTCAATATCAACTGGGATCCGCGGAATCCTGACCGCCAGCAACTGGCCATAGTGTTTGACAGGCAGGAACTTGCGGATCTCGGAGTTAATCCCTTTCAGATATTCCAGGCATTCAGATACAGTCTATCCGGGGGTTACGGGGCAGAGGTCCAGATAGGTAATGAGAGTTTCAACATGACCTTCAGGATTGATGGTATGGAGAATCCGGAGCTTGTCGATGTTCTAGAGGGCAGGATACAGACCGGTACCGGCACGATGGAACTCGGAGATGTGATCCAGATCGATACACTCGATGTCCAGGGATCCATCGAAAGGGAGAACGGCGAATACATAAGGACTATTGCCTATTCATTCATGGGAGCTGAGAGGATGGCAGCCAGGTTCAGGGTCACTCTCCTTGACAATCTGTCACTTCCATCCGGGTACAGGATCTATGAGGAACAGTACATCCCCTTCTGGCTGAGGGATGATGATACGAACATGAACCTGCTCGTAATTCTTGCCATTCTAGCAGTATTCGCAGTAACAGCAATTGTGTTCGAGTCGTTCAAGGCTCCGCTTTATGTTCTTGCGGTTATACCGATGGCTCTTGTTGGTGTCGTTCTCGGCTTCTGGGTCTTCGACAGGATATTCACGCCGCAGGCCTATGTCGGGAGCGTGTTCCTTGTTGGCATTGCGGTCAACAATTCCATTCTTCTGGTCGACAGCTTCCAGAAGAAGAAAAAGTCAGGTATTGATAGCAGGACGGCAGCCGATATGGTTGTCGCAGAGCGTCTCAGACCAGTGCTCCAGACCAGCGCAACTACTATCCTCGGACTGCTGCCTCTGGTGCTCTGGCCGATCTCTGAGGTCGACGATCTCTGGAGTACGCTCTCGTTCACCGTCGTCTGCGGAATGGTGATCTCTACACCGCTGGTACTTATCTCACTGCCGGCGCTGATTCAGCTTACGTCCCGGAAAGGGAGGAAGAGGAAGAAATGAAGAACCGATCCATATTACTGATTCTGGGCATGCTCGGTCTGGCATTGATCGTTTCCTGCGGAGGCGAGGAAGAGGAGGTCGAGATGGAATCGCTCGAGCCTTCACCTCTGCCCGTACTTGCATCAACCGCCTCGATCGATACGCTTTTCGAAGTAGTTACATCCACAGGCAGAGTCGCCTCTGCCAGGACGCAGTCCCTGAACGCCCAGATACAGGGTGAGGTTGTACAGGCTCCCGAATACGTGGGTGAATCCATCAGTGATGGGGAAGTCGTGTTCAGAATAGCTTCCGGAGAGCATGCTTCAAGGCTTTCGGGAGCGAACAGCGCCTACCGGAGCGCGGAGGCTCTGTATGAGTTCGAGTGCGAGAACTACAGGGGGGAACTGACCCCCGAGGTGCAGAATATGCTCAGGCAGACTACCGGACTCGCTGACGCGCAGACCAGTCGTGCCTCGGCTCAGGCCCAGTACAGCAACTCGGCCATGACCGCCGGGTTCGATGGTGTTATCTCGCTCATCAATGCCAGAGAGGGCATGATAGTCTATCCAGGTACCGTTCTTGGTGAGATCATAGATCCCTGGAATCTTCAGGTGAAGATCAACCTCGACGAGAGAGAGCTGGCAGACTGTGAGGCTGGGCAGAGGGTCTACGTAAGTGTCCCTTCTCTGAATGACACTACACTTGTTGGAGTAGTAGCATCTGTCTCACCTGTGATCGACCCGGCACTGAGAGCCGGCGAAGTGATTATTGACCTTCCTGCGATTCCCAACCTGAGAACTGGTGCGACAGCCAGGATCGAGATCGTCATTGCTCTTCATCTGGATGAGCTGATCATCCCGGAAGAGGCGATACTGATCAGGGACGACAGGGATATGGTATTCGTAGTGACAGACGATGGTCATGCCGCCTGGCAGTATGTCACGGTGGGTGCCGAGGGCAGAGGATTCGTATCAATCATTGAAGGTGAAGTTTCCGATGGTGATCAAGTCATTACTTCGGGACATTATTCACTGGCTCATGATGCCCCGGTCGCGGTGGTGAACTAGGGGGTCGGACGTCACTATGCTCCTTTGTGAAATGAATATAGTATCAGTAAATGGATATGTAATAAAATTATCTTGTGTTTCATGGAATAAACACCAGTAACGATCAATCGTATTGGACTTGCATTCCATAATTCTCAATCCAGGAGCCAGACATTGGCAGTTCAGCTTTGTTCCTGACGTATGAGCAGTTTATTTGAGGAAATCGAATTGGGTAAAGGAGCATAGTGACGTCCGACCCCGAATGCTACTGAGCGGCCTGAACAGCCTGCTCCAGTAGAGCGATCTCTTCATCAGACAGCGAATCGAAATGGCTTGCGCGTTTCTGCTTGCTGAGCCGGCCATTGCTTTGCAGGCAGAAGCGGATGAAAAGGTCGATCTTACGGTCGGACATATCCACTATCTCCTGAATGGCCCTCTTTGTCTCATCATACCTGGCCAGGAACGCCAGCTCACTGGTGAGCTCAGTATTGATGGTCAGATCGATAAAATGGAAGAGCGCCTCCACCTGTGGTGTCATATCAATATAGCGGTACCAGATAGCTGTTTCATTATGAATGGTCATACGGCCTTCTTCATCGAGCGAATATTCCACCAATGTCATGAGCCGCCGGGAGAATGCTTCCAGAGAGGCGTCATATTCGGCAGGATTTTTCTGCATGGACGCTGATATGGGAAACATGATGCCTTCTGGGGTAAAGCCTTGTCTGGCAAGAATGTTATGGATCAGGAAGCGGTGAATACGACCATTCCCATCCTCGAAGGGGTGCAGGAAAACGAATCCATAGGCAATGATGGCGGCATGAATCACTGCAGAGGTACCTCCTGCATCCATACGTGTATGGGCAACCGCCAGACCTTCCATCAGGTCGACCAGGTCTTCAGGCTTCGGGCTGGCAAAGTGAATCATCTCTTTCTGCCAGACGACCGCCTCACCGACATAATTCTGACTCAATCGGTAATCTGAATCGCGGAACCGTGGATCAACAATGCGGTTCTGAAGCTCTATCAATTGTGCTCTTCCGCAAAAGTCTTCTTTCTCCGCTATCTGAAGCAGCACCACGAAGCGATCGGTTCGGGTCGAAGTGGGCTTTATGTGTTCAATCTCAAAAGACGATTTCGTTTCCCTGGTGTAAAGATACTGGAGCGTGCGTTTTAGCAAGTCAGGGGAATAGTTGGACACCACTTGCCGGCATCGTCCGGGAAGATCAGCCATTTCAAAGCTGCGAAGGGTGTCTGTACGACGAACCGTCGGACAGAATCTGGAATCACCCAGCATATTATCATTGATTCGCTGACGCCGAACCTTGTGGGCAGGAGTGATTGTATAGTATTCCTCGGGATCAAGTAGATCAATGTAATTACCCTGCTTGATATCATCCAATGGAAGTGTCTTGTCTGTCAGATACTCGTACAGGAACCACAGACGCCTGGTGTACTTGCCGGTCGGTTTGGAACGTATGTACCCGAGGAGATCCGCCTCCACCGCCACTCTCTGAAACAATTCGGCCAGGATCGCGAGATTCGTCCCATCATACTTGAGCGCGAATTCAAGGTGATCACCCAACGAGTCTCCCGGCCAGTATTTGGACGGATAGACCTCCTCTATAACGCCCCCACTCGAGTCGATCCGATGGGTTCCGGTTGTAGCAACAAGGGACCTGTGCCAGTTCGGAATAACATCGAGACCGTACTGCTTGATGATCAACTCATATCCTGCATGCCTGTGTGTCATTCTGCCCTGATCGCTTTCAGCCATGTATCCTCTGGAATAATGATTACCACATCAGTAATATCATTACTATCAGAGGTCTGTCAAGAAATATCATTACACTCTGGCAGAATGCATTACTCCTGACGCGGCAAAACAGTTACAGTCTTTGAAATGGAGTTACATTACGGGTTGTATCGAGAAATACAGTTACTGCAGCTGCCGAGTATGCAGAGAAGCTTGTCCAGTTTGCTGACTCAGATCCATCCCCGCTGCACGAGGAGCCCGAGGAAGCAAGCCGATTACCTACTTGACGATTTCAACCCACCCCCCCCGTGAAGGGGGCGACCATAATCCTATTGTCGGTCATACTTGAAGCAACCTCAACAGTATTCTCAGATCCCCAATCACTAGCACCAACATGGAAACTGGCTGTTGCACCTGGGACATGAATCTGGGAATTTGCATATGCCGGAAGTTAAGCCCGACTCTGGATTCTGGCAGCGGCTTCTTCGACCGTCAGGTTCGATGCTGATGCCCGGATGTTATCCAGATCGATATCCTTCTCTTTCAGAGAGTCCCCAACTCGGACCAGTGCTTCCTTAAGCTCGGCTAGTCCTTCCGGTGGGATCTGATCACCTCTTTCGAGCAGAAAACAGATGATGAACGCGGCATCTTCATATCTGCCGTCAGACTCCATGCGCTCAGCGATCTGGGACATCCCTGACAGCCCGAGTGGTGTAAGTCCCACCCTAATCGCCAGTTCCATTGCCCTGGTCGAGTGTTCGAGGGATTTATCACTCCGGCCGAGTTTACTGAAATCAACTCCGAGGTTGAGGTTGCAGATCACCTCACCTTCCACATCACCGATGCTGATCGAAAGAGCCATGCTGCGATTGTGGAGATCCATCGCCTCACTTGATCGTTTCTGCGCACTTGCCACATTGCCGAGGTTGCCCAGGCAATTGGCCACTCCCCAGCGGTTGCCGATCTCCTGGTAGATCTCAAGACTCTTCTTGTAGTATCCCCGGGCATGCTCGAATTCCCTGAAGTCCATCGCGATGTTGCCCATGTTCAGAAGAGAGATGGCCATGCCGTTCCTGTCTGCCAGTTCGCGGTACATCTCAATGCTGCGCTGGTAGTAGGAGAGGAGCTTCTCGTACGTGCGGTCCTCCTCGTAGTCCGCCATCCGACCGAGGGCTCTGGCCATGGTGGACCTGTCCCCGCTCTCTTCCGCTCTTGAGAGTGCGAGTTGTGAGAAATCCTTTGCCTCTTTCCTCATTCCGCGGATAGTGGCGATCCAGGCGAGCACAATTAGAGCCTCTGCTGCAGTCATGGGTGAGTCAGCCTCATCGGCAAGCTCAAGTGCCTGTTCAAGCATTTCCCAGGCTTCATCGTATCTGCTCAGCTTCTCAAGAGACCCTCCAGTCCGGTTGAGAAGGTCAGCCCGGGACGTCGGGTCAGAGTCATCGCTCAGGAGATCCAATGCTCTTCTGAAGTAGGACAGCGCTTCCATGTATGCGCTGGTTGTGTAGGCTGCTTTGCCGGCTCTGGTCAGCCAGAGCAGGGCATTCTCTGTATCCTTTGCTCTCTCATAATGCTCGGCGATGAGCCCTGTGAATTCAGAGACCCTGTCTCCAGCATTCTCCTCCAGCCATGAGGCTACCAATCCATGGTAGGCTCTTCGGAGGCGAAGCAGGACCGTCTCGTAGGTGACATCCCTCAGCACTGCATGCTTGAAGATGTATTCCCTTGCTTCAGAGAAGGCGGAGTCAGTGCTGGGATAGACGAGACTGCGCGCCTGAACAGCGTTGAGAATGGATGTAAGATCTTTATCGCCTGAATCCTCCGACAGGTTTCTCACGGCAAGATCCCAGAATATCCTGCCGACTACCGATGCCTTCTGGAGAAGGACCATCTCCTCCTCGGGGAGGCGGTCCAGTCTGGCCTGCAGCACTCCCGTAAGCGTGGCCGGGATTGAAACTGCCTTGAGTCCATCCGGGCTCACTGACCATGTCTCTCTGCCTCTGACGATGATACCATCATCGATGAGCATCTTGATAAGCTCCTCGACATGGAATGGATTCCCCTCGGCGTTGTCAGCGATGAGACGCAGGATGTCATCCGTCTCACCCTCAATGCGGCCGAGGAGTTCTTTTATCAGCTCCGTGCTCTCATTTCGCGAGAGGGGTTCAAGGTGCACGGAGATGGATCCGGGTCGCTGTCCCCATGAGGGTTCTCTTTCAAAGAGGATCGGTCTCGCAAGTGCGATGATGAACAATGCCCCATTAGCTCTGCCTGATGCCAGCTGTTCCACAAGATCCAGAGATAGAGCATCCGCCCAATGGAGGTCCTCCAGGAGGAGAACGGTGCCATCCGAGTGAGCTGTCTCTGTCAGATATTTTATCAGAGCAGCTCTTCCGAGCGTTGATTGCGAGGAACTCCCCTCCAGCTTGCTGACAACCTCTGAGGAGGAGAGGTCAAATCCGGCGAAATGACCAGCGAGATGACACTCATCGATACTGAGAGTGGCATTCATGCCTTGTTCCAGTTTGCGGATCACAGCATCTACAGGATCATCCTCAAGGATCTCGAATTGCAGTCTGAGCATGTCTCTGAAGAGTGAGCACGGAGTCGTCTCTGTTCCTGGTGTGCATCTTGCTCCGAGTATTGCCGGCTCATGCGATCGGTCCCGAACCAGTCTTCTGAATTCATACAGCAGGCGCGATTTGCCGACACCGGCATCCCCGATAATGGTGATCAGCTGGCTATCGCGCTCTGACATCACCCTCTCATACACGTTCATGAGGATGCTGAGATCGGATTCCCGGCCTACCATAGGAGTCTCGATGCCGTCAATCCCGCGGTTCGTCTGCATAAGGCCCCTGGGATTTACCCCGGTTACCAGATAGGTCCTGAGTGGAAGGGATTTCCCTTTGACCTTGACAGGATTACGCGGATGGAGAGCAAATAGCCCACGAATGCGACGATACATTGCGTGCGAGATGACTACGCCATCCGGAGGAGCCGAAGACTCAAGCCTGTTTGCTGTATTGACAGTGTCTCCCATTGCTGTGTACTCGCCTGCAGAACCGACCGGGGAGATGAAGACTTGTCCGGTATGTACCCCGATCCTCATCCTGAAGAGAGGAGCATCCTCATCCGAGGATAGACGGAAGGCATGCAGGACCTCCTGCATTTCAAGAGCTGCCCTGACAGCCCGCTCCGGGTCATCCTCCCTCGATGAGGATATTCCCCACATCGCCATGACAGCATCACCCATGTGCTTGTCCACGGTCCCGCCATTACGGGTGATCACCTCATCCAGAAGGCTCCAGAGCAAATTCAGGACTTCAGTGGCTTCCTCGGGATCAAGTGTTTCCATCAGAGAAGTGAAGCCGATGATATCCGCGAAGAGAACTGTGGCATGCCTCCTCAGTTTCTTCCCGGCCGAGGTCTTTTCCGGCTCCAGCTCCTGCAGCTTCACCCTCAAGGGTGCAATGGCCGTCTCAATAACTTCGTTTCCCAGCAGGGTTCTCTGTGTCTCTAGTGCTTCTATCGCGGTCAGGAGCTTGTCACGCTCTCCGCACGAGGACCCTCCTGTTTCGCTCATGAAAGCCTGGACCTCATAAGATCCCGACACCCATAGCTATGACTGCTGCTGCCGGGCATGAGCCTTTTTAACCGCTGTAGGGCAGCTCTGAGAACCGCTTGATGTACTCTCCGGACCTTATCAGGGCCGAATTCGGGCATGACAGGACATTGCAGAAGGCTATTGCCTGATGCGGGTCCTTGTTCGGGTAGAGATAGGCCATTACGCTGACGGCATCGGGATGGCAGTGACAGCTTCCCAGAACAGCCAGCGGTGTCCCACATTCATTGCAGGTCATCTCGACAGGTTCATTCCTGTCTATCTCACCTTCCACTACGCAGTATCCGGTATCGCCGAGGACCGCAGATAGGGCGAGGAGACCCTTGCCGCTCTTCTTCCCATCGAATCTTACGAGGATAGACGGATAGCCTGATACTTCGTGCTCTGTCGAGATGAGATTGTGTCCATTTGGACAGTAGACCGCGTTGATGACAACACCTGGCCCCTTATCGGCGTCAGCGTCGTGCTCTATCTCCGGGATCTTCAATCTGCCATCGTCATCGAACATGCTGCCTGGCATTCCTGCCCCCTTCGCTTTGTGAAAGTCTGATCGCATCAATCGAATGATAGACAGAAACTGCCTGCCGGGGAAGTGGAGGGAGGATACTTCACGGCGAAAATAACACAGTACGTAGGTGTAGAATTATGCTCCAGAAGGGAATGTGAGTATGATAGGTACTGAACCACTACTGAATTAGTGCCCGGTGACCGGGCTGTTTATTCACACGGAAGGGAAGCGAACAATGTCAGTGAGAAGAATCCTTCTCCCTCTCCTGATTGCGGGAGTTCTCATGTCGCTCGCATGCGGAGAGCAGGCCGACGAGCCGAATTCCGATGCGCCTCCAGTAGAGCACGTGGCCTCGGACGGGGCCGAATCTCTTATTCCAAGAGATGTTCTGTTCGGCAATCCTGAGAAGATGGGACCCCAGCTCTCACCCGATGCTTCGATGATAGCCTACATCGCATCGGTTGACAGCATATTGAACCTGTGGGTCATGAACGCCGACGGCAGCGAGCCCCACCAGATCACCTTCGATACGAACAGGGGCGTTACCAATTACTTCTGGGCCGAGAACGGTGAACACATTCTCTACATGCAGGACGAGGCCGGCGAAGAGAACGACCATGTATACAGACTCACTGTAGAGACCGGAGAGGTTCTCGACCTGACACCGTTCGAGGATGTGAAAGCTTACGTGAGCGAGACATCAGAGGATCAGCCCAATACCGTGATCATCGAGATGAACCAGAATAATCCCATGTTCTTCGATGTCTATTCCTGTGACCTGCAGACCGGTGAACTGACGCTTCTGCAGGAGAATCCCGGCATGACCGAGGAAGGTCTGATGATCCTCGGATACATGACTGATGAGGATATGAATATCCGTGGCATGGCCACCATAAATCCGGAGGATGGGACTATCGCCTTCCTCCTGAAGGATGCCGGTTCTGATGAGTGGACCGAGTTCGTCAGCTTCTCCGCGCTCGACAGCGTCAGCCCGGAGAGATTCAGCAATGACGGCAGGGGCATCTACTACTCATCCAACCTTGAATCCAACACCACTGCGCTCTTCTTCCAGGACCTCGATACCGGTGAAGTGACCCTCATTGCACAGGACTCCCTTGCCGATGTCGGCGGCGTCTCCTTCGATCCCTTCACCGGTGAGCCGAGAGCTGTGAGCTTCCACTACCTGCGCAGGCGGGTGGAGATCCTCGATCCTTCGATCCAGGAAGACTACGATTTCCTTTCCGGGTACAACCCGGGTGACTTCGCTGCTGTTTCTCGTGACAACGCAGACAGCACCTGGATAGTCGTCTACTTCACACCGGACAATCCCGCCACTTACTTCCTCTTCGACCGTCAGACACACGATATGACCTTCCTCTTCACTGCCATTCCCGCACTCGAGGACTACCAGCTCTCCGAGAGGGAGCCGGTACTGATCCCCGCATCGGACGGCTGGGAGCTCCCGAGCTACATCACCATTCCCCACGATGCTCTCGATGCTCCGCTCCCGATGATCCTTCTCGTACACGGAGGTCCATGGGCGAGGGACTACTACGGATACGATCCCTTTGCTCAGCTTATGGCGGACAGAGGCTTTGCAGTACTCCAGGTTAATTTCCGCGCCTCCGCCGGCTTCGGCAAGGAGCATCTCAATGCAGGCAACAAGGAGTGGGGCGCCCTGATGCAGGACGACCTGACGGATGCCGTGCACTGGGCTATTGACCAGGGCATTGCCGACCCCGAGAGGATCGTCATCATGGGCGGCTCCTACGGCGGTTATGCCACCCTTGCGGGAGTAACCTTCACCCCGGACCTCTACTGCGCGGGTGTTGATTTCTTCGGTCCTTCCAATCTGGTCACTTTCCGCGAGACCGTCCCCGCTTACTGGAGACCCATGGATGCCATGATGGACATCAGGGTGGGCGATCTTACGGATGACCTCGAAATGCTCGAGGACCGTTCACCGCTCAACCATGTAGAGAATATCACCGTACCGATGTTCGTCGCTCAGGGTGAGAATGACCCAAGGGTCGTCCAGGCCGAGTCGGACCAGATGGTTGAGGCTCTCAGAGCGAACGGCAACGATGTCTACTACGTTCTCTATAGCAACGAGGGCCACGGCTTCGCCATGGAGCAGAACAGACTGGACTTCGCTGGAAGGGTGGAGGAGTTCCTCTTCAACCATGTTCCCGGCGTCGAGTGCCAGATGTTCCAGGAGATACCGGGCTCTACCGCCGAGATCAGATAGCTTCCGATAGAGATCATGTGGGGGCCGGGACTTCGCGTCCCGGCCCTTATTGCATGTGTGCCCGGCAGGGCGCACCTACTAGGAGGTGTAAATCCTCACGCCACTCCGGGACGGCATTGCTCAATGTCCTCTCTCAATTCTCAATGATCCTGTCATTATTCCAGGAGGGATTTGCACCCTGACCGGAGAAGCCGTTGGAGATGGTTCCATCATTTGTACACCTCAATGTTTACAGTTAATCACCATCACCGCAATGGATTACTACTTTGATCAGGTGAAAAGTGTTTCCATTTGTTGACAGTTGTAACCCCCACCTCTTCAAGTAATGGATGCCGTTACTGTGGGAGCATTCAATATTAACTCCTAACTTCTTGAAGTGACAGTCGTAACATGAATATTGGGATTCGTGCAATTTCAATAAG
>Ga0190293_1000489_pt1 | contig 14163 bp, 12 predicted proteins | sample 48693001_MG_FD_161671 | JGI IMG/M metagenome (GOLD analysis project Ga0190293, IMG submission 161671) | Hydrothermal vent microbial mat bacterial communities from Southern Trench, Guaymas Basin, Mexico - 4869-30-0-1_MG | ecosystem: Environmental > Aquatic > Marine > Hydrothermal vents >... | reverse complement strand
CCCCATCCGGGCGCTCTCGAGACCGCATCCAATCTCAGTGCGCTGGTTGAGGGGAGCGAGATACTTGTCTCTCATATTGCCTGCGACAAGGTCCAGGACGCATACTCCCTCAGGTGCGTGCCGCAAGTGCACGGAGCGACCAGGGATGCTCTCTCATACGTGCGAAATGTTCTTTCGATCGAACTGGCCTCTGTCACCGATAATCCGCTCCTCCTTCCTGATGGAAGTTTCATCAGCGGTGGGAACTTTCATGGCCAGCCCGTAGCTTTCGCCGCAGATCACATGGCACTCGTAGTGTCGGAACTGGCGGATATCTCGGAGCGGAGGATAGAGCGTCTGCTGAATCCCGACCTCAGCGGTCTGCCGGCTTTCCTTACCCCCGATCCCGGATTGAACTCGGGTCTGATGATATCCCAATACACAGCAGCCTCACTGGTCAGCGAGAACAAGGTTCTCTGCCATCCTGCCAGTGTTGACAGTATTCCCGTTAGCGGTTCCCAGGAGGATCATGTTTCAATGGGTACGACATCGGCCAGGCAGGCACTGGAGGTCGTCAGGAACTCCAGCTATGTGCTTGCCACCGAGCTGGTATGCGCTGCCCAGGCAGCGGAATTCATCCACAGGGGCAGGCACGGCAAGGGTACCTGTCTTGTCTATAAAAGGATCCGTAAGGATGTGGAGCCTCTTGAAGAGGACAGGCAGTTCGGAGATGATATCGATAGAGTCGCTCGCATGATCAGTGATGGTGTCTTCAGCGAGATCCTTGCCGGGGTCGTGCAGGAGGTCGGGCGCAAGTAATGCAAGTAGAATAACAAGTTAGCTCATCAAATATCGTAGTGTTATAAGCAATTCAGCGATATGTATTCGCATATGATAATGCAGGTACAGCAGTTGCATTTACCCCTCAGGGAGTATAGAGCCCAGGATCCCGGTATGGAGAACTGCTACTCGAGGTATCAGTGTATCCGGCGTCAGCAAGATCCTTTTCAATGCTCTCAGGATCCTCACCAGACTCGAGTCTCGTCAGTGCTTCCAGCATGTCCGGCTCCAGTTCCTCTCCCATCTGATCAGCCATACGCCTGATCGCCCCGGCCATTGCCCTGGGATCCTCCTCATCAAGTCCTGCAAGCATGGGATCATCTCCGACATCGTCAGGTGAGGTACTCGAGGAGGCAACTGAGAAGTTGCTCATCACCCTTTTCAAGCCCGTTCCGCAGGAGGGGCACACAGGCGTATCGATCTCAGTTCCCGATGAACCGCGAATCAGGAACTGGAAGATAGTGTTGCAGTCAGCGCAGTAATACTCGTATATGGGCATTATATTCTCCCCGGGAGGATGCCGATGCTCTCGAAGAACAGCCTGTGAAGGGAGGTATCAGTTGTGAGCTCAGGATGAAAGGACGAGAGCCACAGATTGCCCTGCCTCAGAAGAACCGGTCCCTCCGAGAGTTCAGCAAGGATCTCGACCTTATCAGACAGTGGCTCAAGCAGAGGTGCTCGAATGAAGAGGCCGGGGAACGGTGCATCAAGCCCCTTGATATTCAGATACCTGATAAAACTCCTGGTCTGCCTTCCAAATCGATTTCGTACACTCCTGACTGATGCCAGACGCAGGCTCTCCTGGGTGCAGGCATGCTCCACTTCGGAGACTTCTGACGAGAGGAGTACTGCTCCCGCACATGTGCCGAGTATTGGGAGTCCCGCCTGCCCGAGTTCTCGTACAGGTGTGGTCAGACCCCACCTGTCCATCAGTGATATCAGAGTTGTGGATTCACCTCCGGGAAGAAGGAGGGCGGAGATGCCCTCGAGCTGTTCGTGTGTGCGAATTTGAATTGTGTCCAACCCGAGCGATCCAGTCATTGCACAGTGTTCCGAGACCCCGCCCTGGAGAGCGAGGACACCAACCGGTGACATAGCGGTTACCAGCCTCTATCCGCCATCCGCTCATCCTCGGAAAGAGTGGAGATATTGATCCCCACCATGGCCTCTCCAAGGTTCATGGATACTTCAGCAAGGACTTCCGGTGCATCGAAGCGGCTGACCGCCTCGACAATTGCTCTTGCACGCTTAGCTGGTTCGCCGCTCTTGAATATTCCGCTGCCAACGAACACACCGTCCATACCAAGCTGCATCATGAGAGCTGCATCTGCAGGTGTCGCCACTCCGCCAGCTGCGAAGTTGACGACAGGCAGGCATCCATCCTCATGTATGCGGCATACAAGGTCGTACGGTGCCCCCATGTACTTGGCTGTGCTCATCAATTCTTCCCGCGGCATGGCTTTAATCTGCTTGATCTCTCCGAGAACAGCTCTTGCATGTCTCACAGCTTCCACGACATTGCCGGTGCCTGCCTCACCCTTTGTCCTTATCATCGCTGCTCCCTCGCCGATGCGCCTGAGCGCTTCACCGAGATTCGTAGCACCGCAGACAAAAGGAACGCTGAATGAGTGCTTATCCACATGATTGTTCTCATCTGCGGGTGTAAGAACTTCAGACTCATCGATGTAGTCTATCTCGAGAGATTCCAGTATCTGGGCTTCGACGAAATGTCCTATCCTGCACTTGGCCATTACCGGGATATCAACAGTTTCCTGAATCCTGCGAATTATGCCAGGGTCCGACATACGGGCTACGCCACCCTCGATCCGGATATCAGCCGGCACCCTTTCGAGTGCCATGACCGCGACTGCTCCGGCATCCTGGGCAATACGTGCCTGCTCTGGGGTAACCACATCCATGATGACGCCGCCCTTGAGCATTCTCGCCAGACCGGACTTGGCGTCCCAGGAGCCCTCAATTCTCTTCTCATTCATTGTATCCTTCTTCCGTAAGCCTGACAAACAGATTTAGTTCAGCAATGCTCCAGAGGGAATCGGCTTCGAGTATGCTTAGCTCCATCTGAACACAGAGTGCGCTATCTGGGAGAGGGGTCTCATGGTATCTTCTCTGCAGTGAACCGAAGACCTCCAGGTACTCCCTGGATCTTGTCAGATAAACCTCCCAGAAACGTACAGGGAACGCTGAACCCGCATCATGCTCAATGTCTTTAGCCTCGTCCAGAACTGCTTTAGTTCGAAGCCATGCGGCATCCAGCACCCATAACCTGATGGGAGTGTCATCTCTGACCGGGCATTCGGGAACTGCTTCCAGATAGGCATCCAGCAATCCTGAAACCTCTCTGTCCAGAGCGAGGAGAAAATCAAGCGAGAACTCCTCCACTGCCAGTCCATGCGAGGGCCAGGCGAGGAGCGCGAGAAGCAGAGCGGTAACGCTAATTCTATTCAGATTCATTACAGAAGGAATATAGATAGTAGGGGCTGGATTTTCAATGACACTCATCGACCTGTCATGTTCATCGTTATCCTATTAGGTTCCTGTTGTTCAAGGTGTGATTTGCTTCATTCGAAAGGGAAAACTCTTGAAAGCCGCTTCTGCACTAGTGCTGGCCGCAGTGATATCCAGTACCGCAGGGATCGTAGAGGATCTGCAGTCGATCGGTGTTCCTGTCCTCTCGGCCGAGACGAATGACAGCATGCTCGTAGTAACCATGACCGGCTCACTTTCCGAAGGTGATTCGCTTCTTAAGAACTACGGTGGAGTGTTCTTTACTCTTGTGGACAGCATTACCGGCGGATGGGATGTATGCGGGGTGCAGGTATGCCTTGAGGAGGCAGATCTCATCTTCAGGAAATGCGATATGTTCGAGATGCTGACTGAAGTGGCAAACCTTGCAGATGATGATATCATCGCTGACTGGGTGCTTGATAATACAAGAGTGTTTCACCACTGAGCTGAACAGGGGATGAACTCTATATCCCGCCTCGACCAAATAGCATTACCGGGAAAGTCTTCAGTATCAGTCTGATGTTGACTCCGTCAGATCTTGACATCACATAGACAAAATCGAGAAACTGCGCCTTTTCGAAGTCCAGGCGGCTCCGTGCATAGACCTGCCAGATTCCTGTCAGTCCCGGTTTTACATTGAAGCGCTGCCTCAGCCAGTCCTTGTCGTAGTACTGCAGTTCATAATCGATGCAGGGTCTGGGACCTACGGTGCTCATCTCACCCTTGAGCACACTGAACATCTGGGGCAGCTCATCAAGGGAGGTCTTTCTGATGAACCTCCCGATCGGCGTTACAGCAGTGGTATCGACCTGTTTGAAGACCTTCTCCGCTCCCTCGCCCTCCGCAGCGGCACCTTCGACATACTTCCGGAAGTATGCTTCATGCTCCTGGCGCTTCTGGTTGGCATCATTCCGCATTGAACGGAATTTCAGGAACTTGAAAGGCTTCAGGTTGAGTCCTATACGGCTCTGTTCGAAGAGCACGCCCCCAGGACTTGTCAATTTTACCGCCAATGCAATTATAAGCATAAGAGGGGAGAAGATCAGGATCCCGATCGAGGAGAGAATGATATCCATTGCACGCCAGACTCCTTCAGCGGTGCGGGACCACTCCTTGCTGTAGAAGGTAAGTGCTCCGAAGTTCTTGAAGCTCAGCCAGGGATCGAAATAACCGAGTTCGGGTATCCTCCAGGAAAAGATGGAGAAAGGGATGCCTGCCCTCCGTGCATGCATGGAGAACCTGGCGATGAAACTGAAATCCTCATCATCGAAGATCATCACGAACTCGGCCGCACCGGTTTCCTTCATCACTGCTCTGATCTGGTCGAAACGGGCATCGGGATCATCGGCCAATTCGCCTCTATGGATCCTGATCTTGAGTATCTGTCGGTTGATCGGTGATCTGCTCAGGGCACGCATGATCCGGAGTCCAGTTTCAGATGGTCCGAATATCACAGTACTGATAGTGACGAAACGTGTAAGGCGGAGCAGATTAGTGAAGAGCCAGGGGACAAGGATAATCCTGCACAGGACGCTGAGAATTGTCCAGAAGAGGAGGAACAACAGTATCGCTATTCTGCTGCTCACGAATATCCTGACTGGGAAGTGGGTGAGGAACTGTATAATGATGTAGGCTGACGCACTTATCAGAATGAGTCTGAGCGTCCTGTATGTGTTCATCATCCTGTTGACCGTGGTTCGTATGGCATACAGGTTCTCCACCATCGAGAACAGCATCTGGAGAATGGCGAAGAAGACCCATGTCAGGGCCATCGCCGACAGCGGTACTGCACTGGTGCTGAGAGTGCCGAATCTCAGGAGTACTGCCAGAGTGATGGCGATTGCAAGCATCACGAAATCCACCAGGATCAGCGTGATGAAATACATTCTGTTCAGGAAGAACCCACGGTTCAGCGGCACAGATGCTCCTTAGCTGGAGAAGAATTCCCCGATTGCGTTCACAACTTCAATCTGCTGGGTTTCTGTCAGGCCGGGGAACATCGGCAAAGTGATGTTGCGGGAGCTGTTGTACTCAGCATTCGGATAATCACCCTTGGCTCCTCCAAGGTACGAATACGCCGGTTGAGTATGAAGCGGGTATGGATAGTGCAATCCTGATGCCACGCCTCTCTCACCGAGGAACTCCCTCAGCTTATCCCTGTCCGGCGTGTGCATTGCATACAGATGGTAGACATGTCTGACACCGGGATCCTCTGATGGCAGTTCAAGCGGGAATCCTGAAAGGAGCTCATTGTACTTCGCCGCTGCCTGGCGCCGCTGATCGTTCCACCTTGTGATGTGTCCGCACTTGATACCGAGCACAGCACCCTGGAAGGCGGACATCCTGTAGTTGTGACCGATGAGATCATAGAAGTACTTTTCCCTCGAGCCATGATCCCGGAGCATTCTCAGAATACGGGCGAGATCATCTGAATTAGTGGTAACCGCTCCGCCTTCACCGAAGGCACCCATGTTTTTGCCCGGATAGAAGCTGAAAGCAGCAGCAGTGCCGAAACTACCCGCAGGTCTTCCGTCCCTTGATGCGTCATGTGCCTGGCAGGCGTCCTCGAAGAGCAGGAGACCATGCCGGTCGGCGATCTCCTCGAACGCAGCCATATCAGCTGGCTGTCCGTAGAGATCTACGGCGAGGATGCCGCGGATAACCGCACCTGATCGGGGATCTAGCAGTCGGCCGCCGGACTCGCATTCCTTCAGGAACTGCTCGACCTTCGAAGGTGAAAGGTTATAACTTCCTTTATCGACATCAACGAAGATGGGGACATGTCCGGAAAGAACTATGCCCTCGGCTGATGCGGTGAATGTATTCGGCGGGAGGATGATTCCGCTTCCGGGTTCCAGGTCTGATGCCCAGATCATCATGTGAACCGCCGCAGTCCCGCTGGCAACAGCGACACAGTGCTTCGTCCCGGCTATCGCAGCAAAAGCCTCCTCGAAGGCAGCGACCTTGGGTCCAAGTACATAATAGCAGGAATCCAGTATCTCATCGAACTCGGGTCGGACCTCGTCCTTGATCTCTTCGTAAAGCGAGTGCAGGTCAAGAAATGGAACGGACATCTGGAATCCTTTCGGGCAGAGGGGTATATAAATACTGCATTGTATTCTACTACTATCCGCTTGTCCGGTCATTCCCACCCCGGTAGATTTCCGGGCATGAGAGCAATAACTCACATTTCAGTCAGTCTTGCAGCTTCAGCCGGCACATATGCACTCTTCGGTCCCGAGCCTGCAGCCGGACTCCTTCTTGCCGGCGGCTTCATGGACATCGATCATATCGGACTCTATTCGAGGGCAGGTCTGCCCCTGAGACCAGCTGCGCTCCTATCGAGTCTCTTCCGTTCAGAAGGTCAGATCGAGAGAGCCTTCTCCATCAGACGGGGGGTACCGGCACACTGGTATTTTCCACTATTGCACAGTATCGAACTGCTGCTTGCTTTTATTACAGGTGCATTGCTGCTCCGCTCAGCTTTTCTTGCCGGAGCGGCAGGCGGGGCAGCGATACACATTCTTATGGATAGCAGGAGCTACCCGTGCGGATTGCCTTTCTTCTCGATGGTCTGGCGCTATCTGCACAGGGAAGAGGTAATACAGGGATGGGGGAATCATCAATCTGGGACAGGATTGTGATACGGCAGAGATATGGGGCATAACACTTATCTATAGTTAGTTATGGGGACACCTTACTCCCGTTCTATTTTACCAGGTTCCAGTTGCTGTAGCCGCCAATCTTCCTTCCGATGAGCCTCTCCAGAGCGGAGTGGATCCTGCATGAAAGCCGGAGGTGCTCGTGGTCTGGGGGATTCCCGGGGTCTGAGAAATCCTCAGATTTCCAGTCCTTTCCGGATATCTTCTTCTGCATGACGGAAGGATGCGTTCCCCGGAACAATGGAATCCCGTCCAGCGGGCCGTAGTCCCAGGGCTTTTCCGGCTCGGGATTGTTATCCTTAACCCATGACTTGTCATGATGCAGGCTGTCGAGAGCGATCTTCTTGCGTTTCATGACTCTGGGGTGTCTGACCCAGCCGTAATGATATATCCAGGCTTCTGAGTCCACTACAGTGAGTTTTTCTCCATCCTTCCTGAAGCTCTGGGCACTCTTCCAGCTTCGAATGGACGGATCGTTCCGGACTATTCGGATGTCGAGATCGTACCAGTTGTGCCCTCTATGGACCCTGCCGTAGTCACCCCAGAAGTGATTGTAGTGGAAGAGAAGCCCATCAACTTCGGGTCTGCTGTCACAATTCTCAATCGTTCCTACGATTCGCGGATGGTCCTCCTCGTGGATCACTTCATCCGCCTGGAGGTAGAGGCACCACGGTCTCGTGCATCTGTCCAGTGCGATGTTCGTCTGGTCGGCATTTGTGACTCCAGCTACAAAACGATCCGGGTTCCAGTCGGTCCTGATGATAACGATCCTGGGGTCATCGATGGCCTCGATAACTTCCAGAGTCTCATCCGTGCAGTTCCCAACGTTTACAACGAACTCATCCACTATCGGCAGGGCTGAACGAATCGATTCCTCGATCGGATATTCCAGTCTTATCGCATCTCTGACGAAAGTGAACCCAGATATTCCGACAGATCTTTTCATTGGAGTCCTCTCCATCCATTCAACGAAACATAAACCCCGCCCGCCGACCACTCAAGGTTGCAGCCCCTACTGAGGGAGAATATCTTCATGCATCATGCGCATACGGAGGGATAATGGACCTGTCGCTGGTTATCATCACAAGGAACGAGGAAGCGGAGATCGAACGCTGCATCCGCAGTGTTCCCTTTGCTTCTGAGACAATCGTAGTGGACAGTGGAAGTATGGACCGCACCGTTCAAATAGCCGATGGCATAGGTGCGAGGGTGCTGGAGCATCAATTTGTCTCATATTCGGCTCAGAAGCAGTGGGCTCTCGAACAGGCTCGCTGCGAGTGGGTTCTTGCACTGGATGCCGATGAGAGCCTTGATCCCGTGCTGGCGGATGCCGTGAAGCGGATCCTATCTACGAATCCTGAGCACTCCGCCTACAGACTTCCTTTCAGGATACTCTACATGGGACGACTGATGCGTTTTGGACCGTGGTCCAATGAAAGCCATTTAAGGCTCTTCAGACGGGAGGCTGCACAGTATACTGATTCCGGTGTCCACGAAGGACTTGCAGTAAAATTGGGCAGTGTGGGATCCATCCGGGAGGGCATGGTGGTTCATCACCCCTTCATGGATCTGGATGAACAGATCAGCAAGATGCGCTCCTATGCTCGAATGTGGGCTGAGAGGGAATTTGCTGACGGTCAGCGCTCCTGTCCCTGCCGCTGCGTCCTCAGACCGGCCTGGCGATTCTTCTCCTCTTACTTCCTGAGGGGAGGATTTCTGGAAGGATTTCCCGGTCTGACCGCCTCTGCGGTGAGCTCATGGTACGTCTTCCTGAAGTGGGCTTTGCTTCTGGAGATGACCCGTCAGGGGCCCGCAGTCACAAGCGAACCCGGTTCAACACCTGAAGCCTCCCATACCGGTGAAGGATCACCAGGGATATAGAGCTTCAGGTCCACAGGTTCATCTGAAGCCAGTCCGAAATGCAGAACTCCCCAGTCCTGGCTTGTCGTGCCGCTGCCGCCGGAGACCTGTCTCAGATGAATATCATCTCCCTGCACCAGTTCGACCGTACACCCGATTCCGGATGGATTGACTGATTCCGGGGGAGAGACCTTAACCAGCAGCCAGCTTCCACCCTCTGTCTGATTCTGGAGCAGTACCGGTCCGCTGCCGGAACCGACTGCCAGGTCCAGTCTCCCATCGAGATCAAAGTCTGCAGCAGCGGCGCCCCAGCCATTGAATACCCTTCCACCGGATAAAAAGCCGACATCAATGAAACGGGCCGGATCCCTCTCTATGCAGCGATAGAGAAAACTCCTCCTGCCCACGTATATCGAAGTGATATAGAGGTCCAGTCTCCCATCATTGTCAAAATCAGCCCAGAGCGGATTTGAGTGGGTCTCTTCGAAGAGTATACCCGTCGAAGGTCGCACGTCTGTAAATTCCCCATTGTTCTGGAGCAGCAGTTCACTCCTGTCTGAGAAGGAAATGTAGCGGGGATGGGCAAGATTGGCGGAGAAGAGGTCCCATGAGCCGTCACCATTGAAATCACCCCAGGCACTTCCGATGGTATGTCCCCACCAGCCTTCGTTGTCATGCCCCGCGCATCCACGCGAGAGTGCTGAGTTAGTGGCTCCGGATGGGTCATTTTCCCAGAGGAAGTTCTCCTGAAGACGATAGTTCGAGACGAAGACATCCATATCCCCATCCCTGTCGAAATCACAGGGACTCACTCCTCTTCCGCACCTGGCTTCACCAAGGAATGGTTCCATCCCCAGGCTGTCGGAGACCTCTCTGAATCCATCTGGACCGCCGAAGTAGAGAGCGTCATCGGTCCCTTCCCCTCGGTTCCCGGCAGCTTCGTAGCTGGCAAGATAGATATCCAGCCAGCCGTCAGCGTTCCAGTCAAAGAGACCCACACCCTCGACCGTCGAGCCGGTGGCTTCCAGTCCGAGTTCCCCTGTCATGTCTGAGAGGGAGCCCTCTTCATTCATGAATACCTGTACCGGGTTCCCTGAGGTGACCAGGTCCGCCCATCCATTCCGGTCGATATCGCCCCATATACCTCCGTTACCCTTGTTGCTGTCAGCAAATACCTCTTCAGAAACAAGTGTGAAACCGTCACCTGAATCGTTTCTGTAGAGGTCTCTGCCGAGGAGGAGGTCCGGCCAGCCATCTGCGTTCCAGTCGCACCACGATACCCTGGTTCCGCTCACAAGGCTGTCCGGGCCGAGGAGAGTTGAAACATCATTGAAAACCGGTCCTGCATATCCAGTCAGTTCCCTGCCTGCAGCGGTGACATCCGCTCCATCCGGCAGGAGTCCGGTCAGGCCCAACAATGAGCTGTCCGCCCAGCTGTTCCTGACGTCACCGAGTATTACCGCTTCAATCCAGGCATCCATTGCTCTCGATGTGTCGCCGATAGCGAGTGCAGCTGTGCCCTCGAGCCAGAGGTACGGACTCCTGGTGTGGTGGTCCCAGACTCCGAAGAGGTCGCTTCCTGAGACTTCCACTATCTCGTCAAGGGATGCCTGAGTGTCACCTTGAAGGAGAAGTGCCTGACACCTCCGCATGAGGAGGTCAGCCTCGAGTGCATTCCCGGTTATTTCCCATTCCTCGGGGGGCATACCGACCGGAATGGAGCTGGATTCCATGAGGGAGAGCCCTCTGTTGGTCAGTTCGAGGGCGTCAGACCAGGATGAGTCCCTCTCGATGTAAAGCACAGCACCCGAGAGATAGACCTGAGGGTCCTCCGGACATGACTCGATCCACTCACCGAGCAGCTCCTCCCAGTGGACTGAATCCGCAGTGCCGAGTGATGCAGACAGCAGGTATCTCCAGGTCCTGGACCGCCAGAGGTCTGAGTACTCGCCCCGGTCGGCCAAAAATCCTTCGAGGAAAACTACCCTCGCTGAATCGTCATACCAGACCGGGTAGAGGCCATCCCAGAATTCCCAGCCGATCAGATCAGATGTCTGCTGGGAAAGAGGATGGCTTTCCAGGAGAACAAGCGAGAGACTGTCCGTCAGAACAGTGTCTCCAAGGACAGATGCAGTCGTTACAAGGGAGAAGATAGCCTCTGGACCCCATTCAAGGATAGGCCCCCATTCCGATAGCTCTGTTCTGAGGAGTGCAGCAGAAAGCTCCGGATAGTAATCTACATCCGTAGAGAGGGTACTCCAGAGCATTGAGAACAGTTCATCTGAGGGCTCCTTCTCAAAGGCTCTTCCGAAGAGACGCGCAGCAGACGCGTTGTCTCCAGCAGCTTCGAAGATGACTGCATTCAATGAATCCGAACCGGCAGTCATTTCAGCTGCTCCCTCGAAATCCCGCACAGCCAGGTGCTCTTCGAGAGTGCCGATCTGTCCCATCGAGGCCAGCAGTATAAGAGAAACCACTAGTAACATCATTATCTTCCCCCTTGAGTGTATTTAGTATTGGTCTAACATAAGGCACTCATCCCGGTTGCGGTTGACCATGCTCCATGCATCGTTCATAACATCGGAAGACTTCCCGTTCGACTATCGAGCAAGCATGTGTTGACTCGATCGCGTCACTAACTGATTGGAGAAGGGATGACCAGGAACGGCATTATCCTCGAACTCAGGGAGGACGAGGCTTTCGTTTCCCTTACAGGGGCCGAGGAGTGTGAGAGCTGTGCCGCGAAAGGTTCGTGCTTCACCCTTTCCAGCAAGAGGAAGAGGGAAGACAAGCTCTGGCTCAGGAATGAGGTTGGAGCAGCAGTTGGGGACATGGTCGAACTCGAACTTGCTCCCTCAGCGTCTCTCAAGGTCATTTCAGTTACCTTTCTTGTCCCTGTTCTTCTGCTTGTATTCGGCTACATGTTCGCTTCCAGTGGCAGCGACGGTCAGAGAGCTGTTGGAGCGGGCATCGGACTGGTTACTGGAGTCATCATCGCACTGCTCGTTAACAGGAAACTTGCCGCGAGTGGCTTCACAGGACTCACATTGACAAGGATCATCCCGCGAGAAGAATGTGAATGAATGGATCTGTCCCAATACACAAGCGGATCGGACGGACATGTTTGATGAGATGAGAGAACTGGCGGAGAGCGTTGTCCAGCAGCTCAGACATCGCGGCGTTGATTACGGTGATGTGCGTATCGAATACATCGACAATGAAATCATGTCCTACCGCAAGCAGAGACTGGCCGGCATAGATGTGCAGGCAAGGCACGGAGTCGGCGTACGTGCACTTGCAGGCGGCTGCTGGGGCTTTGCATCCTGCACGGGGTATGATCGAAAACAGGTAGAGAGTACCGTCGACAGAGCGGTATCCGTAGCCAGAACAGGCGCGGGTATCCCGGGCCCCGGAACGATACTCGCTCCTGAAGAACCCGCTCTCGGGCATTACAGCGGTCCCTGTCTCAGGGATCCTTTTGAGGTTCCAAGGTCCGATAAGCTGGAATTGCTTGCCAGGGTCTCCGATATCATGACCGACTCTCCGCTGATCAGTATGAGCTGGGCACAGCTCTGGTTCGAGAGGCGGAGGAAAGTGGTTGCCAGCACGGAGGGCACTCTCGTCTCGACAGATCTTACATTCACCATGCCCATCCTTCAGGCCTTTGCAGTTGATGGTGATGATATGCAGAGCAGGACGATGCAGGATGGGGCCAGGATCGCCGGATGGGAATGGGTGGATGAACTTGATCTGATCTCCTGGGCAGAGAAAGCGCGTGAGGAAGCCATTATCAAGGTAAAATCCGAGGAGGGACCCTCGGGAGTCATGGATCTCGTCCTTGACGGCACGCACCTCAGCCTGACGATGCATGAATCAGTCGGACATCCCACCGAGAGCGACAGGGCACTTGGCTGGGAGGCCAACATGGCCGGTCGAACCTTCCTCGAGATCGAGGATCAGGGACACCTGAAATATGGATCTGAAATAGTCAATTTCGTAGCAGACAATACAATGCCGTACGGTGCAGCTAGCTGGGGCTGGGACGATGACGGAGTTCCGGGCCGCAAATGGTACACGGTCAAGGATGGCATATTCCAGAAGTTCGGCTCCGTCAGGGAGACTGCTCTCCTCGTGGGTCAGCAGCAGAGCACAGGCTGCTGCAGGGCTGAGACATTCTCCAGCTTCCCAATCAACAGGCAGCCCAACTTCTACCTTGAACCAGGCAGGGAAGCACTCTCTCCGGAGGATATCATTTCAGATGTCAAACACGGGATTTACATTGAAGGAAGGGGCTCCTTCAGCATCAGTCAGAGAAGGGTCAACTTCCAGTTCGGCGGCGATCTCTTCCACGAGATCCGCAACGGAAAACTCATCCGTCCTCTGAAGAAGGTTATCTACAGATCGAAGACGAGGGACTTCTGGGGTTCGTGCGATGCCATCGCGGATGAAAGATCTTTCAGATCCATGGGTCTGCTGACCTGCGGGAAAGGTGAGCCTATGCAGGCCGCCAGGATGACTCATGGAGCAAGCACTTCGCGCTTCCGTAACATCGAGGTCGGAGGAGGTGCATCATGACCAGAGATGAGATGCAGCAGCTTGTAGAAGCCGTACTGGATAGAGTGCCAGTGCCGGATGCAGTCGTGACGCTTTCAGAGGAGAGAGAGGCTGCTATAAGATTCGGGCAGAACAGGATCACCCAGAACCTCGATACTTTCAGAAGAGAGCTGAATATCCGCCTCGGTGAGGACGGGCGGAAAGCTGCTCTTACTTCTCATAGAATAGATATGCAGGCGATACCTGAACTGATTGCAGAAGCAATGGACCTGCTCCGCGCCGCAGAGCCCGACCCGGAATACATGCCACCTGTGGAGGGCGGTCAGGTCTACCCTCTGGTACAGGACTGGGATGAGGTCACTGCAGACGCCGACCCAGCTGACAGAGCGGAAGCGGTCAGTCTGTCGATGGAGCAGGCCACCCGAATGAATATGGAAACCTCCGGCATTACCGGAGCATCATCGGAGAGAACCATGCTGGGTACCTCAACAGGGAACCGAGCTTTTCACAGGCGGACAAGAGCCTTCCTCCGGATCACGATGGACAGGGGCATCGGATCCAGCTACCGTTCGATCAGTTCCACCGCCTGGTCCGATCTGCCGGTATCAGAGAGCATTGAGCAGGTCGCTGCCGAGGCGGAAAGCGCTCAGGATCCGGTAGATCTGGAGCCGGGCTCATACCGCATGATACTCGAACCCCAGGCAGTGGCCGACCTGGCCCCCTTCCTTGCATGGTCCCTGAA